>Ga0007818_1000423_pt1 | contig 11875 bp, 9 predicted proteins | sample CryBogCBE08Jun09_FD_71221 | JGI IMG/M metagenome (GOLD analysis project Ga0007818, IMG submission 71221) | Freshwater microbial communities from Crystal Bog, Wisconsin, USA - CBE08Jun09 | ecosystem: Environmental > Aquatic > Freshwater > Lake | place: Crystal Bog, Wisconsin, USA | collected...
GTCCAATCTGGACCCTTCCTGATCGGGCTTACTCCAGAGCGCTCATACATGCTTGAACGAGCCTGGATACGTCCCACATAGGAGGCGTCCGCGCTTCTAGCGGTGGCTTTCATCGCTAGCAGGTCTTCCCTTGGGACCACCGTGCGCGGAGTGCGCGGTTGGTATTAAGCAAGCCGAGGGGCTTAACGCTTAACTTCTTTGACCTGGGAGAAATATAACAGACGCGCCCACAGAAGAGTCTGCAGGCGAATAGGTATTTCTCGCAATATCCTCACGAACGAGGGTGGCTTATTCGTGAATAAAGCACGATAAACAGGCGTAATCCTCACAATTTAATTGACCGAGGCTTGCTGGCTATTTACCCTTTACCCATGAAGCGTCTCCGTACCCAGCTCACCCGCATCTCACTGTTGGGGCTTATCGCCTCGCTTTTGGTAGTTGCCTACCCGATTGAGAATGCCTCCGCGAGCCTGGTCAATGTCTCCGGAACAGTGACATTGCCGGATGGCACCCAGGTCGATCACCTCACAATGGTCTACACCCCAACTGGCTTGGATACCGAGACCACGGTGAATGTGGATCCAGTAACGGGAAACTTTAGCTTCCAAGCATCTCCAGGTTCGGGACTTCTTTGGATGACCACGGGCGGATACGGCGATCATTGTTCAACAATCATGCTGGGAAACCAAGTTATTTCACGAACTCTTTCATCCGTCTTGCCTGCCTGCTTCAGATCTTTTGCTCAATTCTCGATTAGAAGCGATAGCACCATTGATTTAGGAAATGGAAATACCTACGCCCCATCGGCAGTTCACATCATCATGCCGCAATCGGTTGCACTTCATTTTCACGTAATAGATGCAACAACACAGAGCCCTATTCCGTTTGCTACTTTAGAGAACCCAACTTCTGACTTCGTCGTTTCGGTATCTCCAAACCTACAAAATGGTTCTCCAACTTTTCCAAATGGATCAAATGTATTAAACGCACCGACTTGGGTTCCATTTGGTGGTTTAAATGTATCTGACACCGGCAGTGTAACTACCGACGCGAATGGTGAAATAACTATTCGTGGATTTGTCGGAAATTACTTCGCAATTGGCGCATATGACCATCAAAGCTTGAACTTTATTGGTGTCGATCCAACAAATTCGAGCCGCACTTCTTCGGTTTCTATTGATTCTTTGACCGCGGATCAAAATTTCACCATCGCACTTCCACCAGTTGAGCATCTTGCAGGACAAATAACAACCACATCTGGGACAGCTATTGGAAATGCGCTCTTTGAATATGTCCCTACCGGCTCAACCGATTCGTCGGATCACCTGGTCCAGACCGATGCGAATGGAAACTTCTCATTTGATGCCTCACCCGGCACCGGAATGATGAATATCTTTGGCGGAACGGCGTGCACGACCTACCGAAGTGATGGAGCCCCTTCTCTCATTGTGAGTGTTCCGCGCTGCTCTGGACTGGATTTTCCTGTAACGATAACCGCAGATGACAAGATTTCCATTACGGGAAGCGGTGTCAATCCAGTTGATGCATCGAGCTGGAATCTCACGCTGCCAGATTTAACAACTGTCCAGGTGAACGCGGTTAATGCATCGGACCAATCACCTATCCCTGGCGCAGTATTGCAAGCGAATAATTTATGGGGATCAACTGATGTCCAAGTACTAGGTACGACCCAGCACTTACTTTGGGAGTTACCAGAGACGACAATGACATCGGACGCTCAAGGGCAGAGTAGTTTTCTTGCGTGGTCTGGAAATGTCGGCGGTTATCCGAATAACTCCGGTTATTCCACAAACTTCCCAATGGTTCTTACTGTGGCCGATCCAGCACACCTTTCACGGACAGAATCCGCGACGGTCACATCGTTCTCTAGCTCACCAATCACAATCCCTGTCGGTGATCTTCAGAACTTCTCCGGGACACTCACCGTGGACACATCCACGGCAGTTGGAAATATTGGCATCGTCTATGTTCCTGGGGCCAGTGTCAATCTCGCCGAGGCCTATTTGCTTAATGGCTCAGCAACCTTCAATAATTTCCGTTTCACCGATTCGACAATCACCGACGCGCAAGGACACTTCTCGCTAAGCGCAACACCAGGAGAAGGAGGAATCTTCCTCTTGTCTGGTGGAAATAGTCGAGTGCATTGTGCTCCGAGAATTATTGGAGATAGTCAACTCACCGATGGGGATTTACCATCTGTTGATGTGCCAGCATGCATGATCAATTTTCACCATGTACGAGTTGAATCAGATGGCTCAATCACGGATCTTTCTACAAATACAAATTACCCTTCAAACGCCGTGAATCTCTCGATCCCACACGCTGTAAACATGACAATCCGAGTAGTGGATGAGATTACGGGTGAGACACTCACGGGTATCCCGGTTTCTACTCAGACCTATCAACTTGGTACCCATCAGAACTACTCAAATACCGAGCAAAATTACCTTTCTCGGCCGTTTGGTGACACTCAACTCGTGACTGATTCTCGTGGCGAAATAACCGTTCCAGTGAACTCGGGGCTTTGGGATGAATCGCCTGTCTTTGCGGCCTACGACCCAAGCAATTCTTCGCGCAATGCAAGTTTTATGACTGATCACATGGATACCGACACTGTCTATGTCCTAGCACTTCCTGATCCACCGCTGCCACCAGAGACTGCGACTGCAACGCTGGATAGCAGCAATAGTGGTTCCGCAACAATTGATTGGACCGTTCCAACAAATGATGGCGGTCTTCCCATCACGGACTATGTTGTGACAGCTGAGCCTGAAACCTCAACCGTTGCCTTGCGCGCTGTTGCGCCAATTAAGTTCACAGTTCGTACATCTGTTGGGCACGCCGCATACATCGTTTCGAGCGTTCCATCGATCTCCCACACGTTGAGTGCCTCATCGCTCAGCCATTTGTCGGATACGATTTCCGGTTTGCAGTCGGGCGTGACGTATAACTTCACCATCAAGGCTGTTAACTCGCTAGGTCAGAGCCAACCAAAAATTGCTAGCAAGCACGTAGCTAGCTCCAGCAGCTCTAGCAACTCAAGCAATTCGAGCAATTCCGGTGGTGGCGGTGGCGGAATTCCAATGATGGCCCCACCACTATCGAGCGACACCTCACTTAAACTCTTTACAATCAATGGCAGCAGTGCAGGTGGTTCATCGTTTGATCTTCCTGCAGGCACCACATCGGTAGCGGTTGTTGCCACCGCAACCGATAGCGGAGCTCAGGTCTCGATCACAGGCGGATCAAACCTTGCTACTGGCTCCAACACGATTACGGTAACCGTCACGGCAGCAGATGGCTCGAAGAAGAGCTATTCAGCAACAGTTAATGTCGCAGCGCCAGCCCCGGTTGTTGCACCAGTCCCAGTCATTGCGCCAGCACCAGTTGTTGTTGTGGCACCGCCCGTTGAAACAGTCGCCCCTAACACTCCGGCACAACCAGCTGCGCCAGCACCAGTGACGATTGTGCGCACGCAAGCTCCGGCGAAGGTGACGATATCAAAGCCAGCCACATCGGCAGCCAAGGCACCATCGGTGAACGCAGTTGCTGGTCAAAAGGTTAATCTCACCATTGCCGCATTGCCAAAGAGCACAGCATTTACAGCAACTGTGTTGATTAACGGCAAGCAGGTGAAACTTGGCTCTATCAAGAGTTCATCCTCAGGCGCCCTTGCCATCTCCGGTTTCAACGAGACCAAGCCTGGTACTTACACAATCCAACTCACCAATAGCAAGGGTGTTAAGTACTTCATCAAGGTTATTGTGAAGGCGACTAAGAAGTAAGCGAAAGGGTGAGCTAAGAGCTACAGCACCTTTGACAAGAAGCTCTTGGTGCGATCGTGCTGTGGGTTGCTCAAGATCTCTGTTGGCTTTCCTGCCTCGACTACGACGCCACCATCCATGAAGACCATCGAGTCGGCAACTTCGCGTGCGAAGCCCATCTCGTGAGTGACCACGATCATCGTCATTCCGGTTGAAGCGAGCTCCTTCATTACATCGAGCACTTCGCCTACTAACTCAGGGTCAAGCGCCGAGGTTGGCTCATCGAAGAGCATGAGCTTTGGCTTCATCGCCAGTGAACGGGCGATTGCCACACGCTGTTGTTGGCCACCAGATAAGTGGGCTGGGTAGTGCTCTAACTTTTCAGCGAGCCCAACGCGGGCGAGCAACTTCTTGCCCTCAACTTCGGCATCGCTTTGATTGATGCCCTGAACGCGAATCATTCCAGCCGTCACATTCTGAAGGGCAGTCAGATGTGGGAAGAGATTGAACTTCTGAAAGACCATGCCAATTCCGCTGCGTTGCGCTGCTGCCTCACGTGGCTTTAATTCGTAGAGCTTTTCACCGTGTTCTCGATAGCCAATCAAGGTGCCATCAACGCTGATCCGACCAGAGTTGATCTTCTCAAGGTGGTTGATGCATCGTAAAAATGTGGACTTTCCGGATCCTGATGGTCCGACGAGGCACATGACTTCGCCGCGAGCGACCTCGAGCGAGATTCCACGCAACACGTGGTTGCTGCCATAGGACTTGTGAACTTCTTCGGCAATCACCATCGGAGTCATACATTCGCCTCCAATAGTGCGGTGTGACCTCGAGCAAAACGCTTCTCAACAAAGTATTGAACGACCATCAAGAGCGTTGTGAAGAATAAGTACCAGGCAGATGCGACGAGAAGCAATGGAACAGGGTTATATGTCTCAGCCGAGATATCGCGAGTGCGTGCATATAAATCAGTAACGAGTGGGACCGCGGTAACGAGCGAAGTGGTCTTGAGCATTGAGACAATTTCATTTCCAGTTGGCGGAATGATGATGCGCATCGCTTGTGGAATCACGATGTAACGCATGGTTGCCCACCAACTCATGCCGAGCGATGTCGCTGCCTCTTCTTGACCATTATCAACTGAGAGCAATCCGGCGCGAACAATCTCAGCCATGTAAGCAGCCTCATTCAGCGAGAGACCAAGAACGGCGATCCAGAAGAGTGATGCGTTCTGGGAAATGGCCTGATGGAAGCCGAGATAAAAATTATGGAAATGGATATCAGGAATACCAATGAAGAATGAGTGATAGATCGTCGAGAGCAGTCCCCAGAAGACGAGTTGTACATAGACCGGTGTGCCACGAAAGCCCCAGATGAAGACCCACGAGACGGTGCGAAAAATGGGGTTGGGGGAGCGGCGCATAATGGCGAGCGCAACGCCTAAAACAATAGCGATAAGCATGGAAAGGCCGGTCAGGGCGAGAGTTACGCCTGCAGCCTTAGTTACGCGAGGATCAAAGAGATACTTACCAAAGGCCGACCAGTCGTATGCACTGCGGTGAGCGGCATCAACAATGAAGGCGACCGTAGAAAGCGCAAGAAACAGTGCCACTGCCCACCGTACTGGGTGGCGCAGCGGCACTGCCTTGATAGGTTCGTGCTTAGTTGATGGCACCGTTCACGCCAAATGAGCTAACGGTTCCTGCTTCAACGCCCCACTTCTTAAGGATCTTGGAATATGTTCCATCCTTATTTACTGCAGCGAGTGCGAGTGAGAATGCCTTGGCAAGTGATGAGCCCTTGAGGACTGGGATGCCGTAAGGAGCTGCGCCGTAAATTGCGCCATCGAGTGCGAGCTTGCCCTTTGACTGGGCAACGCCATCCTCGGTGACTGGTGAATCAGCGGTGAATGCCTGAGCGCGACCAAGAACAACTGCAGCTACCGCAGCATCTTGTGCATCGTATGAGAGCTGCGTGATTGCCTTCTTGACAGCCTTTACGCATGCTGCAGACTTTGCCTTGAGATCATCGATCTCAGTTGATCCTGTCTGTACCGCAATAGTGAGGCCACAGGCATTGTTGGGATCGACCGGCTTGCCCTTAGGCGATGCCCATTGGATTCCAGCGGTGAAGTAGTTAGCGAAGTCGAATTGTGCTTCGCGCTCTTTGTTGTCGGTGAATGATGAGATTCCAGCGTCGTACTTTCCGCCTTTAACTCCAGGAAGAATGGAATCAAATGTCGCGATGGTGAAGTGAGCCTTCACGCCAAGCTTCGCAGCAACGGCGTTTACGAGCTCAATCTCCCAGCCGATTGGATTGCCCTTGGCATCCTTAAATTCGTTTGGACGATATGTTGCATCGACGCCAAAGTTGATGACGCCCGCCTTCTTGATATTGGCAGGTAGTTGAGCGATTGCTGCGGCGCTAGTTGCGGCGAATGCACCCGTCTGCGATGCGAGAATTGCAGCAGCGGCAATAACTGCACCGGCAGCCTTTCGAGTAGATGAACGAGATAGTGACACAGGAGGACTCCTTTGATCGTGTGGTACCGGTGCTTCATTGGTCGGTAGAGGGTTATCGTACTTGCTAAAGGTGGGAGCGCCGCGGCCTTGGGCGGGATAAAATTCCATTATGTGTACCTCTGCGAACCCAATCCTGCTTGATGGTGGCCTTTCGACAGCCCTAGAGGCGCTCGGCTTAACGCTCAATACCTCGCTCTGGTCGGGGGAGCTCTTGCGGAGCCAGCGCGAGGATATTCGCGCGGCGCATAAGCTCTTTGCCGATGCAGGAGCAGAAATCCTTATTACGAGTTCGTACCAGATCACCTTCCCAGGCTGCGAAGCCCGAGGCTGGAGCCGCGAAGAGGTTGCAGATGCGCTCGCTGCTTCCACCGAATTGGCCCGTTTTCCTGGCGTCAAGGTTGCGGCATCAGTCGGGCCTTATGGCGCCTATCGGGCTGATGGTTCGGAGTACCGTGGAAATTATGGCTTGAGCGTTGCGGAATTAAAGGATTTTCATCGTGAACGGCTCGTCGCGTTGATTGCAAGTGCTCCTGATTACTTAGCGGTCGAGACGATCCCAGAATTAAATGAAGCGAAGGCAATCATCGAATTGTTAGCCGAGCTTGATTCATCTATTCCATTCTGGATCTCTTTCTCATGCAGCAATGAGCGCGAGTTATCTTCCGGTGAATCATTTGCGGATGCAGCAGCGTTGGTCAGCAATGCACCGCATTCGCTCGCCGTTGGAATTAACTGCACCGCTCCTCAATTTATTGCTCCATTGCTTCGTAGTGTGAGCACTGCGAGTAGTGGCACAGCATTTGTGCTCTATCCAAACTCAGGTCGCGAGTGGGATGCGGTCAATAAGAAATGGGTAGGCGATCAAGCCGAAGTCTTTACTCGTGATCAGATTGCAGAGTGGAAATCACTTGGCGCCACCATTGTCGGCGGATGTTGTGGCGTGGGACCAAGCGACATTGCAGAATTGAAAAAATTTCTTTAAGCAGAGTTGCGCTGCGAACCAAAGAAATCTCTTTTGAATATAGGCAGCCTGCCTAATCACGCTTGATCTCCATCAATACCTTCGTTATGCCCTAGATAAAAAGTATTAAAATAAGAGCAGAGCGAAGGGAGATGCACCATGACCGATGAAAAAAAGTTGGAAGAAAGTCAGGATGCCTCCGCTATCGATTTCGAAAAGGTATTGGAACTCATTAACTTTCTCGCTGATCCAAAGGTTACGACTAAAGAGCTGACCCAATTCTTATCGGAACGCACCTTTAGTCGCTTCTCCAGTTATGCCGTTTATGTAAATCAACTTCTGCCTACGGGTGAGATTGCCCTTGTTGACTCTTTCGGACTGCCTACGAATATAACTTCGAATTGGGCTCGTTATCCGATAACCGCGGACGTCCCATCCGCAGATGCCATAAGAGAAGATCGGATTGTCTGGCTTGCAGACCGGGAAGAGTGGGATTTGATGTACCCACAGGCTCGCAATTATTCAGTCTCCACAGCGTTAAAAACATTGATTAATACTCCGATTTATCTCACCGGCTCGCTCGTTGGAGGAATGGGAGTTATGTGCGCCGAACAGATTTTGCCCAGCCCGGCGCGCGTTGCATTCCTCGATATCGTCGCAGGATTGGTCTCACTTCACCTATCGCGTGCGTCCGCTCTCAATCCATCAACTATGACTAAGGGTAGATTCCTGACATTTCGTCAGCGCGAAGTGTTGCGCATGCTTTCGTTGCAATATACGAATGGCGAGATTGCAAACCAGATTGGATATTCACTTTCAACAATTCGCCAGGAGACGATGCGGATTTATGAAATCCTTGGAGTATCAAACCGGCGCGAGGCAGTCGAGAAGGCGTACCAACTCGAGTTGCTTTAGGAGTTGCCCCGAAACGCCTTCACGATGGTGTTTGCGGCAGCAGATAATTCGGCCGGAATGACCCAGACCTTGCTTGCGGTGCCATTAGCGATTGCTGGCAACTGCTCTAGATACTTATAGGCCAAGACTTTTTCATCAGCATTCGATTCGTGAATCGCATTGAAGACGGTGGCGATGGCCTTCGCCTCTCCATCAGCGTTGATGACGGCCGCCTGGGCTTCACCCTCGGCACGAAGAATTGCAGCCTGCTTCTCACCTTCAGCGAGCAAGATCTGGCTCTGCTTTTCGCCTTCAGCGGTGAGGATGGCGGCACGCTTATCGCGGTCGGCGCGCATCTGCTTCTCCATCGACTCTTGCACGCTTGGAGGTGGCTCAATCGCCTTGATCTCCACTCTGTTGACTCGAACACCCCACTTGCTCGTCGCCTCATCGAGGACGCCACGGAGAATGGCGTTGATGTGATCGCGCGAGGTCAGGGCCTTCTCTAGGTCTAATCCACCGACGCTATTACGCAACGTTGTGACAACAAGCTGTTCAATGCCTTGGATGTAATTCTCGATTTCATATGTTGCCGACTTTGCATCCGTCACCTGAAAGTAGATAACGGAGTCGATATTGACCACCAAGTTATCTTCGGTAATAACTGGTTGTGGCGGGAATGAAACCACCTTTTCGCGAAGGTCAACGAGCGGGCGCAGGCGATCAATTCCGGGAACGATGAGATTGAGGCCCGGCCCCAAGGTTCGATGAAATTTTCCTAACCGTTCGACTATGCCTGCGCTGGCTTGGGGAATGATTCGTACCGAGCTGACGACGGTGACCAGCGCGATGAAGAGAACGACCCCGAGCGAGATGAGGAGTGCCATTTGTATCTCCTTTAGTGTGAGCTAGTTGCTCGTTGGAGCAACGATTGCGAGTGCTCCATCAATACGTTTTACGATGACATCAGCGCCTTCGGCGATATCACCACTTTCCGATCGCGCACTCCATATCTCGTTGCGAAGCGAGATCATCCCGGATGTATCCGTAACAATTGTTGTGGTGCGAGCTTTCAGGCCAATTAATGCAAGAACTCCGGTATCTGATCGGGGAGTCTTGCGGAAGAGATATTTCAGGAGCGGTGGGCGCAAAAGCGCGAGGCTGAGTACTGCAGCCACCGCGGCGGATATCCACTGGATAGCAGGTTGAGAGGTGCCGAGTGAGAAGGCGCCAGCGACAGCGGCTCCGACCGCAAATGAGGCGAAGACTAGATTGAGGGTGAGAAGCTCAACGAGCACACAGGCGCCAGCCGCAGCGAACCAGATCCATGGTGCCACGAGACCACCTCTTTCGGTGTAACGAGCTAAGCAGGAATCGAAGGCTCACCGAAGCGGTTTGAGCCTTCAGTGCCCTTCGTGCAGAGAAGAATGATGTTGTAGATAGGTACGAGGATAAACCATCCTGAGCGGTCCGTGTCATGCATTCGACGAATTCCCACCGCAATGTTGGGGATGAAGAGCGCGAGGCTAGGCAAAAATTGAAGAGCGGAAGTATGGGCTATGCCAGCGATAAATCCAGCGGCGATGCCACAGAGCCAGCCGAAGAGGATGAAAAACCAATACTCGCTTCGGGACGATCTCCCCGTGAATGTGGCGTATTTCTGGAGCCCTGCGCGAACTGCTTCGTTCATATCTCCTCCTTTCGGCGATCGACCCTCGATCGCTAGTAAAGGTAGCACTCGGGAGACGACAAAGTTACTGTCTATCCAGCATTTATCAGTCAAATCTCAAAATGTGCGAGAACCATTATCAAGATGCGAGCGAAGTGCGAATTTCCGGGCTCGCCCCGTTCACCCATTGGACACCTGACATTAACCATTCTTCAAGGCCCAGGTGGTCTAATTGGGCACTATGAGTGAGTCTCAAGAAAAGTCGGTCGTTGTCGTCGGTGGTGGAGTCATTGGAACGATGCACGCCGTGCTGGCCATTAAAGCTGGTTATTCCGTAACCCATATCGAGCGCGATCAGGTTCCACAATCTGCCTCGGTCCGTAACTTTGGCTTGGTCTGGGTAAGTGGCCGCGAGGCTGGAGCTGAATTAGATATCGCCCTTCGGGCCAGACAACTCTGGGAAGAGATTGGCGCCGATGCTGAGATTGGTTTTCGCGCCCAACATTCAATAACCATCGCACAAGATGAGGCTGAATTTGCCGTAATGCACGAGGCAGCAGATATGAGCGATGCCGAGAAGCGTGGATTTAAGCTGCTCTCGCGCGAAGAGATTTTGTTGTTGGAACCGACTTTGCAAGGTAAATATCTTGGCGGCTTGCTCTGCACCCAAGATGCCGCGGTTGAACCAAGCATGCTGCTCGGTGGATTAAGAAACTTCTTAGCAAAACATCCGCGTTACACATGGCTGCCAAACTTTGAGGTCGTGGATTTTTATCATGACGAAACCGGAAACCACGTTACAGATATCGTCGGCAATAAAGTCTCAGGTGATTTGATGGTGATCTGCCCTGGGGCTGCACACAAAGGATTCCTAACAGAATTTTTCGAAGGAGCAGCGCTAAGAAAAGTTCATCTCCAGATGGGCGCAACAGCACCAACACGTCAGCCAATCAAGCACTCAATCGCTGACGGTGACTCGATGCGCTACTACCCAGCATTTAAAGATCTTTCACTGCACACTCTTGCACCACAGCCTGAGATTGCTGCAGTAAACAAGATGCAGCTACTCATGGTGCAACGCCTGGATGGAACTTTCACGATTGGCGATACTCACGACTACATCGAACCGTTCAATCACGAGATTCAAGAGGCGCCGTATGAGCATCTCATGGGTGTCATGAGCGCGATCTTTGGCGGCAATGTGCCTCCCATTGTTCGACGTTGGGACGGGGTCTATTCCCAGAGCACAAATAGCGATATTTATTACCGAAAGGAACTCGCACCTGGTGCCGTAGTGGTGACGGGTGGCGGAGGTCGAGGCAACACCATTTCACCGGCGATTGCCGAAGAGACCATGATCAGTTGGGGGAGTTTGTGAGCACAATCAAGTTAGTAGTACTCGATGTTGCCGGAACGACGGCAAAGGATGATGGCCTGGTCGTAAAGGCATTCCGTATCGCAATCGAGCCTCTCAATCCGACTCCTGAAGAACTTGAGAAGATGATTGATTACGTTAACGCCACGATGGGTCAACGGAAGATCGATGTCTTTACCGACTTGTGCAAAGGTGACATGGAGCAGGCGAATGAAGCCCATGAGCGCTTTGTAACTGCTTATAGCAACCTTGTTGGCGAAGGCCTACTTGAAGAGTTCGATGGGATTTCCGACTTCTTCGCCGAGCTACGCTCACGCGGCATTGGAATTGGAATCACTACTGGGTTTCCTCGCGAAATCCTCGATTTCATTATTGATGATTTAGATTGGGCAAAGAAGATCGATGTCTCAGTAGCTGCATCCGAGGTGGCCGAGGGCCGTCCAGCGCCAGACATGATTGAGCGCGCAATCGATTTATATAACCAAGGTTTTGGAAAGAGCGTTTCAGCTTCAGAAGTCGCTGTCGCGGGGGATACCGTCTCAGATATCCAAGCTGGCCTGCGTGCAGGTGTTGCAATTGTTGCAGGCGTGACAAGTGGTGCGGCCACAGAGGCTCAGTTACACGAGGCGGGCGCCACAGTTACGCTCGGTTTTACGACCGAACTTC
>Ga0007818_1000425_pt1 | contig 11856 bp, 5 predicted proteins | sample CryBogCBE08Jun09_FD_71221 | JGI IMG/M metagenome (GOLD analysis project Ga0007818, IMG submission 71221) | Freshwater microbial communities from Crystal Bog, Wisconsin, USA - CBE08Jun09 | ecosystem: Environmental > Aquatic > Freshwater > Lake | place: Crystal Bog, Wisconsin, USA | collected...
CCTTCTTCTGTGTTGGATAACAGCAAAACAAAGTCTCTGTAGTGCGCTTCCAACTTGTCAATCGCCGCTTTTGCGCCCTGCTTATCGTTTGCTGCCAGCAAGTCGCTGATGCCTACCAATGAGTTGGTGGTACCGCTCAAAGCACTCAACACTACTATTTTAGGCTCGTCGGTTTTTGTAATCAACTGCGCTACCTGATGCATTCTTTCTGGCTTCCCTACGCTGGTACCGCCGAACTTCATTATCTTCATAATACCTGTTTATTCAACTAAAAATCAAACGAATATCCCTTTTGGGGGTGCAAATATAAGTGTATGGTAGTTAGGTTTCAAGTATATCCCTGTTAGGAATTGGTTTGACTGATTGGTAAGAGTTTTCAGCTAGTGTCTAATACTCGTGCAAATGGGATATAACTACCAATTAGAACACCCTAGAAATTAAGCTACATAGGATACTGATGTTGGCTGCTGTGCTTATACTCATTTGTTACTTGTCAAACGAGGCTGTCTCACTGTCGTCGAAATACAAAATAAAGATTAAGTGGTCATTTAGATTTACCCCACTCTTCTTTTTTTTCACTATAAATTCAAAACTTGTCAAAGCTTCTTTTTCAAAGTCGGTTGTCAAAATAAGCTTGTTGAATTTGTCAATACATTCTTTAGCTGTCCTATTACAATATGTCAACCAATCCTCTCCCAACTTTCTTTTGTCTGTGTCATAACTTAACCAATAGAGTTCACAAGTTCCGTCATTAAATAAATATTGAATCTGCCCTCCAATAATAGCTATAAAATTTTGTCTTGCTGTCTCTATAACTTCTAAAAAATCACCTTGTCTCCAACCAAATTCGTTTATCGACATAACTACTTTGTCAGTAATTGTTTTAGGAAGTCTATATGCTGTGTTTGTCAAAATATTATTGTGATTAATTAGCCTAGTGGCATAGCAGCCAACGAACGGGTATTGCGAATGTGGCTGGCAAGGTTGTTCCGTCCGCCGACGACCAAAGCTTGGTACTTATTCAGAACTTAAATGTAAGAACCGAAGCCCAATGTTGCTAGGTCTGCCGAAACTACTGCTAAAAGAAAGCAGAAATGCTCATTTACTTGCGACTGCAAGCACTTTACTAAACACTTTTATTGTGCATTAGTGCTTTCGTCAAGCATGCTCAACCTCTTCTAATGTTTTAGGCTCTTTTTGTTTACCAATTGTTCTCAATTTGTTTTTTTCTTTGTCCGCTTTTATGAATGCACTTATAAGAAGCTCTTCTTCCTTAGTAAGCGGTTCCTGTCCGCCAATAAAATCTACGTCAAGTTGAGTAAGTTTATTTTTCATTTGAAAAGTATTTATTGATGAGTTTTAATGCTGCTTTAGTGTCAATAATCATAATTCTTCCACCAACGTGCATTGCACCTAATGAATCAATATAATGTTGAACAAGTTGTGATTTAGAAAAGAATGATACGTTTCCTTCATGCCCCCTTTGAAAAGAAAGTTTACAAGCAAAAGCTACTAAATTGCCTGGAACACCTGCATAAACTTTTGATTTTCCTTTGTTGAAAGGGGCACTTTCAACAAGATGCATATAAACATGGTCGGACTTGATTTCTAAACTTATTAAACCTTGAATTACTGTTTGATTATTTACAATAGTCAATTTGTAAACGTCTCTTTGTGGTTGTTTACATTCAAACTTCCAATCAAATTGCCAACTATTCTTCTTAATAACATTCTTTAAGTCCGAAACTGAAACCAAAGTTATGTCTGTAGCAAAACTGTCTCCTGATACAACGTTTTGTATTGAGTTAGTCAATTTGTCAACAATGAAATCAAGTCCTATGTTTTTTTGCTTTTTCACTCGGCGAATTTACTGATTACTTATGTACTCGACAAATGAAATTAAGGTGTCACTTAGCATGACGCACAACTCTTAAATATAAGTAAAATGATGTAAAATTATTGATAACCAATACTTTAAGTTAAAGTTAAAATATAAAGGGACAAAATGAAAACATTAAAACTTATTTCTCCCTTATCTGATGACCTTGCAAATAGAGTTACAGTTTTCAAATTGGACAGATATAAGGTACAATCCTTTTGCTAAGTGAGAAACATCTAAGAAGGCATCTACATCCATAGTTAAATTATTTTTTAGCTTTCTGCCTTGCAAATCATAAATACTAATAATTGCGGCCTTTTGTGGGATTTCACAGAAGCAGATTCGTAATTTTCCTGAAGTTGCATCTGAGAATATTTTGACAGTTGGAGTGCTCTGATTATTGATAGTAACTACTTTTGAAAAACTTTCTGAACCATCAATATTTTCCATTTTTAGTCTATAATGGCTTACAATAAAAGGTGATGCATCCACAAAATTATACGAACCATTTGTACCTTTAAACGCCACATTTCCTATAGTTTCCCAATTATTTGCTTGTGTTAACCGCTGAACTTCATATTCTTTTAGATTGACTTCATTGGCAGTTTGCCATTTCAATTCATTGGTTTTATCGAGTGCAACCCCCGAAAAACTAATTATCTGAACAGGAAGATTGCCCGCTGTTGTAAACGACCACGCATCGCCTGTAACCACAGACCTATCAGCCATCACAGCATCTACCCTCCAGTAATAGGTTGTTCCAGTAGATAGCATAGGCAATAAGAAAACATTTTGCTCCTCTAGTGTATTGGCTTGAAGGGTTAATCCTACTAAAGAAGTTCCAAAATATATCCTGTTAGAAACCGCATTATAAGCTGGTTTCCACATTAACTGGTCTCTAATAACAGCCACATTTGTTGACCCATTTGGTACAATGGGAAAACTTGTTTTGCTACTTCTAAAACCCGGAATCCAATAAGTGGCTATACCTCTTTCGTAAGCACCTATATCTGGCTTACCATCAGTAACATCATCTGTAATGCCCGCAATAGCAATTCCTTTATTTATTAATGCAGAACCAGTAGAAGGCCTAAAATCATAAGATATTGTATCCTCTAAGGGTAAAGCACTTGTTTTATCATAATTGTTACCAATCTGGGTGAGGTATTTTAAACCAGCACCATTCCAGCCACCATAAGTCCCCTTGCCAGCATTGTTATAAATGGAGCTATAATGGTTTGCACTATCAACTAGCGATTGCAAAATGATAGAGCTAATTAACGGAGGACTAATCAACTTCGAGTTATTGAAAGAAGTATTGTTTAATGCCCTATTTGCTTGTGAGGGTGTTGGAAAACTAGGTGATTTTATTTCTACACCTACTGACCCCAAATTCCAGGTAACGTTATGGTCAACTGTAAGTCCTGCGGTGGTATCGTCGCCTCTAATACCTTCTCCACAAGACCAATAGTTTGGTATTGTTCCTGCAAAACCATTATGCAACCAGTTGTTGTAAATTCGAGTTCCAACTGTTGAAGAAGTATTGGTTTGGCAATTAGTATAAACCATCGATACATCCCTATTACCTCCAAAACAAGATAGAAAAGCATTGTACAAATGATTGTAACAAACATTATTAGAGTCTTGCCCAACCTGTAAAAGAACACCCCCACTATTGTACATGTCGTTGTACCTAATTGTTGCTTTTCCGGCTTTCCCTATATAGGAGTTATACGTTTTGGCTATTTGCAAAAGAGGGGTGGCTAATGAAGTATTATAGTCAAAGTCATGAAAAATATTATTCTCTACCAAATTATTTAACCCTGATATTATTAGTGAACTCAATGCACCATACGCAAATGTGTTTCCAATTACTTGACAACTATTCCCATTTATAGTAGGAAAATTATTCTCGGCATTATATCCAGCCTGACCATAAGCTGTTTTATAATATTCTGTCCAAGAGGAATTTAAAACAGTATTATTTTTAAATACCAAATTGTTACAACCCTTGTTTAGTGAATTAAATTGAAACGCAGTACCCCAAAAAGTTATGTTCTGAATAGTTATGTAATTTTTTGAGGTTGCTTGTAAACTAAAATTCCTCGTCTTTATTTCTACACCACCAGAAATACTTGGATTTTTCCCGTCTATAGGATAAAAGTAGAGCATGTGGTTTATAGTGTCATTAAACCATTCGCCGGGGGCATCCAAAAATTCCAGCTTTCCTACCAAATAATATCTATCGTCATTATATGGCAAACTAGAAGCTGTTCCAAAATCTTGCGGATAAGTAAAAGTAGAAGTTCTAGGAATATATGTTAAAACAGTGCGGGAATAACAATAAAATTGTGACCCAACATTTAAAACTGCCAATGCACCTAGCGCATTCAAGCCCGAACTTGCCAAACTATTTGGGCTGGCATCTACAATAGTTCCATAAGCCGAACCATTGCCCGCATCTGCCCAACGGCTTGAATCCCAGAAGTTCCAATTGCCTAAAGAATCAGTTTTTAAGTTTGGCCAACGAGCTTGTACCATTGGCTTGCCTTCATAAAACAATTGTTCAAAAGAACTTCCAGAATATGATGCTTGATAAATGGACGCATTTGCCACAGTTGGAGTCCAGGTGAGCGTATTGTAAACATCCGTTCCAGATATTATAGCTTGCTCGTTATTGTAGGCTGTCAACACAATTGGGGCCGCGGCAGTACCAGAATACGGAAAAGTTGCCATTTCCCTATAAGTTCCTGCACGCAAATAAACAGTATCGCCAGGGTTTTTTGCTTTAGACAAAGCATAGTTTATGGTTTGAAAAGGCAATAGTATTGTACCAGGATTGCTATTGTGCCCAGCTGGTGAAACGTAATATCCTGTTGCGTTTGCGCTTATTAATCCGATAAATATTAGAAGAATAATGACTGAAAATTTTTTAAGCATATAAATTTATTATGAATCCTTTTTATATCAAGTAATAGACTAAAATTCTGTCTATTCTGCTTTATACAATAATTTAAAAAGCTGGAATGGGTAAATAAATAGGTCTGTTATTGTTTTAAATAGGCTTGTTTATTTCCAAAACGGATCTGTTTATTCTCAATTTACCAAGTAAAAGAACTCTATTTAAATAAGAAGCCGCTTGAAATAGATTAATTTATTCAAACAGCTTCTTTTTATTTTTCAAAAATAATGACTTGTTATTGTATCATCATTGAAACACAATTTTATTTCTGTAAGTCGAACCATTTATTTCAACTTCAACAAAATATACACCTTTAGGATAACTACCCAAGTTTATTTTTAAGTTGGAATCAGTTGTAGATTTTGCCAACAATTCATAACCAGATGGTGAGTATAATCTAATAACTGATGTTTGTAATGAACCTTTGTTTGTAGGCAGAGAAAAATGTATCCAATCTTTAGTAGGATTGGGCGAAACCTTGATGTCAAAAGGTTCATTCCGTTGAATGCACACTACCTTAGAAAAGCTTTGCTCGCCATTTTTATCTATTTCTTTCAATCTGTAATAACTTAATGTTGATGGAGCAGAATCTTCGAAAGCATAAGTAGAAGCCATTCCTTTTGCAGCCACAAAACCGATGGTTGCCCAATCTCCATTTCCTTTTTTGCGTTGCACTTCAAAGCTTTTGTTATTTACTTCTAAGCCAGTTTGCCAACCCAATTTATTTACAGCAGTAAGTGCAGTTGCATAGAAATTGACTAGTTTGAATGGAAGTGATGCTGGATTAGTGACGGTAATAAAGAACCGATTTTTACCTTTACTAGCAGTGTCACTCGTTACATTGAAATCATAACTTGGGTTGGTACGAATATTTTGAGATTTACCAAGAAAGTTGTCAAAAAGGGTATAATTAATTGTACTGTCTAGCCCATCGATATCAGAGAACAACAAACGGAATGAACCAATAGAACTACTTCTCAAACTTAATTGAACTGTATCTGAGACAGCCTCATCAGAAAAAGTGGCAATTGCCAAATCTTTTTCTCCTTTGTTGATAGTAAGTATTTGATTTGAATTATTCATCGACTCGGCATCCCAAACAGCATCATATACTTTACTGCCATAACTATTAAACCGTGCAACTACCTCATCCAAAGTGTCATTGGACAATGTTCTAAAGCCAACCCTCATTATTTTGTTTACTGCTGATCCAAAGTACTGTGTGTTAGGAACAGTTCCACTTGTTTTGTGGGCTTCCTGAAAAGTAACACTACCAGCGGAACCCGCTTGGGTTGCTTCAACAAAAAATGCTTGCCCACTAGCGATGTAGTCACCAATTGTATTGTCATAACCAGTTGCACCATTTGCAATTACGCCAGCGGAATAAGTAGTGAAGTTTCCATTTCCATAAGGGCTATACGTCCACATTTTATTGTAGATTTTAGTGCTATTGCCTGCTTGAAAGGCAGTAAAACTTATTTGGCTTGGGTATGGATTGGCAATTAAATTAAACTTACTAACTGATGTATCATACAAAGAAACTGACTTAGCCCCGGTAATAAGTGTACCGGATGAAGTAAGGGTAACAGGTTCTGGTGCAGTAGGTGAAGTAGTTTCTAACTGATTGGCGCAGGTTACCGTTGCACTATTCCTATTGCCTCTAATATTTATGCTATACCCAATCCCAGGAGTAAGATTTGTTGTAGTGGTATTGGGAATACTAACATATCTGCTTCCATTTACTTTAGAGGCATTATAAGTAAACATACTTGGCGTATTGTTTTGGGTAACATCAAAACCATTGCTATTGTATGTATCAGTAGTTCCACCATTTCCTGTTGTATTTCCACACGGTGTGCCACCAGTACCTGTACCGGTAATGTAAATTTGTTTTTGCCAGGCACCGCCTATGTTTTGAGAAATAGGACTACCTATGAAACTAAATCGTCGGGCTGTTTTGGCAGGTATATAACGCCATACTGCAACTGTACCAGTAATATCCCCCAATACCTGATCTATTCTGGCAGTACCTGTACCACTTGACACTAATTTTAAATTTGCAGGACCTGTATTTAAAACCCCACTAGTTGGAATTACCGTTCCGATGAGTCTTAGGGTATTACCTAAATAAATGGTATCGGAAGAGGCAGTAGCAATGGTTAAATTGTTTAGTGCATTGGTGGTACCTTGTGTTGTTTGATCTAAATAAATAGTCCCCTTCGCAGAACTATTAAACGAAAGATTGGAGGTAGGAGAACCTGTAATCAATCCTGAACCTGTAATAGTACCATTAACGGTCAATCCATATCCATTTAATGTAATTCCAGAATTTAGGGTAAGATTGTTTACCGTAAGATTAGCGGTAAGCTGTGGAGCATTGGTGCTGATAATAACATTTGTTGTACCAGTTGGAACACCTCCACACCAATTTGAAGCATCATTTGCATTACTTCCATTAGAACCGATATAAGTACCTGAAGTACAACTCCCCCCCGTAGTGAAAGACCAAAGAGTACCAGTAACAACCGAGCCATTGCTCATTACAGCATCCACCCGCCAATAATAGGTAGCACCTGCACTGAGCGTGGGCAATGTGAATACGTTCCGTTCGGCAGAAGTGGTTGTTTGCAATGTTAGATTAGCTGATGATGTGCCAAAATAAACTTTATTGGAAACTGATTGATAAGCAGGCCGCCACATCAATTGATCCCTAGAAAATGAAACACCAGTAGCTCCATTTGGTACGATGGGGAAACTAGTTGTTGAACTCCTAAAGCCAGGAATAAAGTAGGTAGTATCGCCCAATTCATAAGCCCCTTCATCGGGTGCCGAACCACTTACAAAACCAGTAATATTAGAAATAGTAACACCTGCATCTATTAAAGCAGAGCCTGATGTAGGCCTAAAATCATAGTTGGTACTATCTATTAATGGCAACAGGGCATTTGAAGTGTAGTTGTTGGTTACATTACTTGTATATGGATAAGTAGCACCATACCATCCGCCATAAATACCCTTTCCTGCATTGTTCTTTATCAGACTAAGTTTATTCTCATTACTACCACTTGTAGCATCCAAAATGATGGAATACATGTAATAGGGAGAGGTTATATAACTAAAAGTGCTATAATAGGTATTGTTGTAAGCATAATTTGCCTGACTGGCTACTGGACTAAAGGAGTTCTTAATTTCAATACCAGTTCCCCCTATTTGCCAAGTCACGTTATGGTCAAGCATTAAACCTGCTGTAGAATCATCCCCCCTAATCCCAATTCCACCACCCCAAGCAATATGTACAGAACCCGCATAGCCGTTGTGAATCCAGTTTTTGTAAATGTGGGTTCCCTCTGTTGAAGTATTATTGGGTGCAGCAGGAGATGTATAAACCATTGCAACATCTATATTGCCTCCGTAGCAGGACATAAACCCATTGTAAATGTGGTTGTAATAGACACTGTTGGAGTCCTGCCCCAATTGCATAACCACTCCCCCGCTATTGTATATGTCGTTATACCTAACAGTTGCACTTCCAGCAACACCTACATAATTGTTCCAGTTACGGGAAATTTGAAGCAAAGGGGTAACTAATGACGTATTAAAATCGAAGTCGTGGAAAATGTTGTTTTCAATCAAATTATAATTGCCCAATATCAACAAAGAACTTAAAGCACCATAAGAGAAAGTGTTGCCTGATACCGTGCATTGATTCCCGAATAAATTAGGATAATTACTTTCATTCCCATACCCATACCGACCAGAGTTGATATTGTAAAACTCTGTCCAAGATGAATAATTTACCGTATTATTCTTAAATGTGAGGTTATTGCATCCGTTTAAAAAGTTAAAAGCCGTTCCAAATAAAGTAAGGTTTTGTATAGTGAGATTTGTTTGTCCTGAAGCAGATAAGCTATAGTTCCTGTTTTTAATCTCAATTCCTAGTGTGTTTGGATTCAGTCCATTGGGAGGATAGAAATAAAGCAAATGATTGATTGTATCATTAAACCACTCGCCAGGGGAATCCAGGAATTGAAGCATACCTACTAAATAATAACGGTTATCATTATAAGGTCGTCCAGAATTAGGAGCGCTATACAATGAATCTGAAGTTCCACTGCTTGCATACGTAAAGGTATTGCCCGAATGGCTGGTTACAGCGCGTGTCCAGGTGTAATATTGATGGCTTACATTCAGTACCGCCCATGCACCAACTACACTATTAAAACCTGCACTTGCCAAACTGTTAGGGCTAGCATCAACTACAGTTCCGTAAACAGACCCATTGCCTGCATCAGCCCAACGGGTAGAATCCCAAAAATTCCAATTGCCTGTAGCATCTGTTTTTAAGTTTGGCCACCTTGCTTGCACCATTGGTTTGCCATTGAAGAAGAGCTGTTCAAAATTATTATTGCCACTAAAAGGTGTACTATAAACACTTACGCCGTTAATGGTAGTAGATGTCCAGGTTAGATTATTATAAACATCGGTTCCCGAAATAGTGGCTTGTTCGTTTGAATATGCAGTTAGTGTAACGGATGGACTAGGAATGGTAACACTTTCGCGATAAGTACCTGCTCTTAGATAAACCGTATCACCCGTTCCAACTAAATTCATTGCCCGAGAAATAGTTTGTAATGGATAATTAATCGAGCCAACATTATTGTCGCTACCGGAAGGGGAAACGTAATAACCAGATAGATTATAAACAAGTTGAACACTGGATGAGTTATAAAGCAAAGACCATCCATTTGTGAGTCCAGATACGCTAGCAAAGGTTCCAATGATGGCAGCCCCACCAGAACTAATAATAGTTATAGGATTATAATTTGTAGTAGGCGTAAACAATGTATTTGTAATGCTGAGGTTTAGGTTGGAGATGGAGAAAGTGCCACTTACATTCTTTAGTTGGTCATAGTCTGTGCCTGCTGCTGTGCATCCACCTACTTGAATTTGAAGTGTTCCTAGTAATGAAACCGTACCAGAAGTATTAACATCTGCAATGCCATATCCTGTGCCACCAGGTGCAAGTATGCCACTTGTTCCATTTGTCACACCTGGAATTGAATACAGATAAGATGTACCTGTATTGGTGTTGATGGTACCATTGTTGGTTAACGCCGAAGAGGTACCGATTGCGGCAGAAGAGGCATTCGTATTGTTTAAAAAAGAAATAGTACCGTTATTGGTAATCGTCATTTTTTGGATGTCGTAATTGGTATTGATTACACCTGCACTTGTATTTGTTAAAGTAGTAGCACTTTGTGTTCCACCATAAAAAGGCTGATTTCCGGTATAATTTAAGGTACCGCTGTTTGATATTGACAAAGATGGTGCGTTTGTAGATGGCACAAAAAATCCGTAACCGATACCAGTCCCGCTAGAAGTATTGGTTAAACTAATTGTCCCACTATTTGTGACAGTAAAATTGCTGTTTGCAGCAGAAGCATAAATGTACATTGTAGCATAATATGCCGAAGCATTAGCGGTATTTGCAGTAACAGTACCGCCATTTGTAAAATAACAAGCACCAGTAGAAGCATTGGTTAAATAAACGGCTGTTTTACAAGTACCATAAATATTGATGTTTCCATTGTTGATAAGGGTAGCATTCACCGACGAAGTCGATACTTGAACAACGTTTAAAGTAGAAGAATTTGCATAACAAGTAAGTGTTGTCCCCGAATTGATGGTAAGGCTACTTCCACCCCCAGCTTGATTTATTAAACCATAAGTTACTCCACTGCCTGATGAACCCAAAGTAAATCCTGTACCACCAATCACGCCATTTGTATTACCAGCAGCAACACTTATAGCTACTGCACCTGTAGCTAACGTAAAATTGGTTGTTCCATTAAATAAAATTGTTGGGTAATTTGCGGAAGAAGCTATTGAAGAAGTGTTATTAAACAGAACACCCCCACTACCAGAGTTTCCAACTGAAGTATTTATATTTAAAGTCCCTGCCCCGGAATAACTCGTTGTAACAGTAGTATTGGTTGCGTTATTAAAAATAATCCCAAAGCCTGCACCCGTTGCGGAAGTGGAAATGGTGAGTGTGCCCCCGTTGTTAATATTTCCCCCTGCTACAGATACCGCAGGCGTTGTTGTGGTTCCTGTTCCACTAACAGTAAGTGTAGCACCAGAAATGATAGTAAGGTTTCCTTGTGTGGAAGCTGTATTGTTTACAGTAAGCTGATTGATGGTATAACTTCCTGAACTGATAGTAACTGTACCAGAAGAAATAATTACAATGTCTGATGATGTTTGAGGATATGTATTAGATGTTGTTGTGCCTGTTTTTGTCCAATGTGGTGTGTTCCAGTTGTTGGATGTCCCGTCCCATGTGTAGGTGGTAGCAGCAAAAATTACATTAAAAAATAAAGAACTGATTAGCAACAAACTAACAGCTAACCCTCCAGAATTGACATAGGATTTGTGACCTCTGTAACCATATTTTATTGAAGGGGACATTACCATCACAAACAAACTATCGTTTAGAATAGTAATGACGGTTAAATTGTTTGTATCCCCTATTGTGAATACAAAATATCTCGCAAGTCTAAACCCATACCCAATATTTTAAAAGTAAATATTTTTGCTAGCACCAAATTGTTTTTCAGCTACTCATAAAATTATTATCAATGCTCCCCTTTCTTTTTCTGACTATTTAAAGGCATCAAAGCAGGGTCATCGAAGGGGGCAGTACCATAATCGGAACGATGTTCTTCGCTGATGGGTGGCACTTTTAATTGCTTCTCCAATCTAGAGAGTTCTACTTTTAACTTGGCAATTGTTTTTGCGTAAGAAGGCACATTGATGTAGTTGATGGTCTCTTTTGGATTCTCTTTTAAATCGTACAATTCCCATTCGTCCAAATCGGGTTTGTAGAAATGTACTAGCTTATATCTATCTGTAATCACCCCATAATGTGGACGCACCCGATGCCAACGTGGATATTCGTAATAATGATAATAGAAACTGGTGCGCCAATCCTTAGGACTTTCGCCTTTTAACAAAG
>Ga0007818_1000429_pt1 | contig 11794 bp, 11 predicted proteins | sample CryBogCBE08Jun09_FD_71221 | JGI IMG/M metagenome (GOLD analysis project Ga0007818, IMG submission 71221) | Freshwater microbial communities from Crystal Bog, Wisconsin, USA - CBE08Jun09 | ecosystem: Environmental > Aquatic > Freshwater > Lake | place: Crystal Bog, Wisconsin, USA | collected...
CAATTTTCAGTTGAGAGGGGATGAAAGTATAAGGGATGAAAACTTTGTTAGGTCATTGGGAGAGAGGTATAATAAGGAAGTTCTCGTAAAGCATTTTGATACTAAAACATACTCCGAAGCAAACAAGTCTTCCATTCAAGTGGCAGCAAGAGAGTTAAGGTATGGGTGGTTTGAAGGAGTCGTCAGTCGTCAGTCGTCAGTCGTCAGTAATAAAGAAGAAGAGTTCCTTACAGTGCATAATCAACTTATGACTTACGACTTACCACTTACGACTCTGCTCGCCACCGCCCACCATGCCGATGATAATATAGAAACTCTACTTCTCAACTTCTTCAGGGGAACAGGTATCAGTGGATTGCATGGTATTCTCCCTAAGCAAGGAAATATTATCCATCCGTTGTTGTTTGCCAAGAGAGAGGAGATTGTCGCTTATGCCAAAGAAAATAACCTCAGTTGGGTGGAGGACAGTAGCAATGCTTCCGACAAGTATTCCAGAAACTTCGTTAGGCATCAGGTAGTACCATTAATGAAATCCATCTATCCGCAGGTGGACGACAACCTACTAGGAAACATCGAACGCTTTAAAGAAATAGAATTGATTTATAGTGCATCTATCCAGCAAACAAAGTCAAAGTTGATAGAGGTTAAAGGCAACGAAAGCCATATTCCTATCCTCAAACTGAAAAGGCAAACACCCTTAAAGACCATTGTTTTCGAAATCATCAAAGACTTTGACTTTGCTGCCACACAAACCGAGGAAGCGATTAAACTTTTGGACGCTGCAAACGGAAGCTTTATGGCATCTGCTTCACATCGGTTAATTATCAACAGAAATTGGCTCATCATCGCACCTTTACAAGCAGAAGAAGCTCTGAATATCATCATTGAAGAAGGTATTAAGAATATTGTTTACGCTAGTGGAACGCTTTCGTTTGAAACTACTCCTGCTGACAATACCCATCTTCCCACCGATGCTACTATTGCCACACTTAATGCCGATGAAATAAGGTATCCTTTGCTATTGCGACCATACAAACAAGGAGATTATTTCTACCCTCTGGGAATGTTGAAAAAGAAGAAGCTTAGTAAGTTCTTTATCGATCAGAAACTATCTAAAACAGATAAAGAAAGGGTTTGGGTAATTGAAAGCGACAAGCGTATTGTGTGGGTTATTGGATTGCGGATAGATAATCGCTTTAGAATAAAGCCGACAAGTAAGAAGCAATTGACAATTAAATATTCTAGCTGAGTCAGTTTAAATTCCAGCTGGTAACACCGGATTATTTAGGCACTGTTTTACGGTACGTTTATGTATTTATGCAACTGCAAACTAAGTTCCCACTTAGGATTTTGTTTTATATAATCAACTATTAATGGAGTTACAGTTGCCGCTTTATCCCATTCTGGTTGAAGGTAAAGTTTGCAGGAAGCAGGCACTTGTGCTGCATAAGTCTCCGCCCATTCGAAATCGTGCTTATTAAATACCACAACCTTTAGCTCATTTGCAAAAGGGACTACTTCTGGCAGGGGAGCTTTAAATTTTTTAGGAGATAAACATATCCAATCCCAATTTCCACTCAATGGCGAGGAACCAGATGTTTCAATATTTGTTCTGAAGCCTTTGGCTTTAAGTTCAGCAGTTAATTCATCAAGGTTATGCATTAATGGTTCTCCTCCCGTAATGACTGCAATTAAGCCGTCAACTGTCAATAGCTGACTGTTGTCCGCTGTCGGTTGACGGTCAACGGTAAACGGTAAACTTCCTAATGCATCCTCCACAATATGCTCTACAGTATATTGCGGGTGCTTGGTTGCATCCCAACTATCTTTAACGTCGCACCAAACACAGCCTACATCACAGCCACCCAACCTGATAAAATAGGCAGCACTTCCCTGATAGTAGCCTTCACCTTGTATGGTGTAGAAACTTTCCATCACCGGAAGTGTATTTGTATTTATCATGATTGAATTTTACTTTTTACTTACAAATATGCCTCGAACTCGTAGCCAATATCCTTTCTGTAATTGATTCCCTCAAAATGAATATCCTTTAGTATAGTAATAGATTGTTCCACCGCTTCCTTTATGCTGTGTCCCTTGCTAGTTACCGTTAATACACGTCCACCATTTGTTACAATAGTGTTCTCATTTTGTTTGGTGCCTGCCTGAAACAATAAAGAACTTGCAGGCAAAGGGTTTGCTAATCCAGTAATAGGGATATTCTTTTTATAATCTCCCGGATAGCCGCCACTCACTGCCACCACCGTTGCAAAATAGCCATCGGCAAAGTTAATGTTGGCATCTTCCAGCGTTCCATTATCCATTGCGGCAAAAAGACTGAGCAAATCTGTCTCTAATCTAGGCATTACAACTTCTGTTTCGGGGTCTCCCATCCTACAATTGTATTCTATCACTTCAGGATTACCTTCTACATTCATCAATCCGAAAAAGATAAAGCCATTATACACCAATCCCTCTTTTGCAAGCCCTTTCACAGTTGGGGCAATGATTCTTTCTTCTACTTTTTGCATAAATGCATCATCCATAAATGGTACAGGTGTCACACAACCCATTCCGCCTGTATTTAAACCCGTATCTCCTTCACCGATCCTTTTATAGTCTTTAGCATGACCAATTACTTGATAATCCACGCCATTCGTCAATACAAAAACACTTACTTCTATTCCTTTCAGAAAGGCTTCAATCACTACTTTACTACTTGCCTTACCAAATTGCTGGTTGATAATCATCTCTTCAAAAACCTGCAACGCATCTTCGTGGGTCTCACTGATTACAACTCCTTTTCCTGCTGCCAATCCGTCGGCTTTTAGTACAATCGGCAGGTTATGTTGTTTGATATAGGCTTTTCCTTCCTCAAAATTCTCTTTTGTAAACTCAGCATACGCAGCGGTAGGTATATTGTTGCGGTTCATAAACTTCTTTGAGAAAGCCTTACTTCCTTCCAACTGAGCCGCTTCTTTAGATGGGCCAACCACAAATCCTTTCCAACCGTTTTCTGTCTTAGCACGCTCCATGAAATCGTAGATTCCATTCACCAATGGTTCTTCGGGGCCAACTACCAATACATCTATCTTATTCGTCAGACAAAAAGCCTTTATCCCTTCAAAATCGTGCGTGCCGATGTTTACTAATGTGCCTAAGGACGCCATTCCGGGGTTTCCGGGGGCTATAAATAACTGATTGCAGTGATGGCTTTGGGCTATCTTCCATGCGAGTGCGTGTTCTCGTCCACCGCTTCCCAATATTAATGTATTCATTCCTAAATGCCGTTTTTATTGTGGCTGCGAATGTACGTGAAACCAAAGGAAATGACTAGTGGATGCTAGTGAATACCCTTGTCTTTTGTAACTATAAAACAATTTGGGTTGTAATTTTTATCTTATCTTAATGTTCAAATAAATAAAACAATACTTATTTATCATTATTTTGCAACTCCCCATACTGCTTAAATACAACTAAATAATGAAAAAATTACTGGTACTCATACTCTGCTTGTCATTTAAAATTGCCTTTTTACAGGCGCAAACCCCAGAGCCTACGTTTATAAACAGCGATAAAGGATTGAAAAAAGAGGAAATCCTCAGGCTTGAAATGAAAGACGACCTCAAGATATACGACAAGCGTTTCGATTCTGTGGTCTTGATTCAAAAAGAGTTTCAAGCGAAGATTAAAGTGGTTCATTTCGATAAAAAATTAACCGAAGACATCCGACAAAAGCGCGAAAAAGACTTAAATGATTTGAAAAGAAGGAGATTGCGTGCAGCTGGTCTTGATGATGCTGAGATAAAACGGGTGGAGGACTATTTTCTACATAGAGAAAGACAACCGCAACGATAAAACGCCCAATTGGTTGCCACTAGTTACGCTAACTATTACTAGCTAAGCAAATTCGTGTTTATTAATTTTATTAGTGGCTAACAATTAAACCAGGCAGATAATTAGTTGCCCCTACTCAATATCTTGGTAAACCTTTTCACGTCAGCGAGTGGGTTTATCGGTGCATTATTCAGTATATTTTCTGTTAATTGATGGGCAAAGTAGGGTGCCAACGAACATCCTTTTGTACCCATACCATTCAAGATACCCATATTGGGATGTGCGGGATGAAATCCTACAAAAGGTCTCCGCTCCATGTTGGCAGGACGTTCTGCAGCAATATGATCGACTATCTTATACGGTAATTTAATCCAGAATTTAAGCAATTCTTCCACTTTTTCCCTGAAAGCAGTGCTTGGTAACAGGTCTTTAAAGTCCCATTCATAAGTAGAACCTACCCACCACAAATTTTCTTTCCATGGCACCAGGCTTAGACCTTGCTTGAAGATGTTGGTACGTGGAAGTCCGTCAATTTTTACGATAACTGCCTCACCTTTATTCTTTGCATAGGGTAATAGATTGAAAAAGGGACTGTCGAAACCCTTCGTTCCGTCGCAGAAGATGACTTTTTTGGCAGATACGTTTTTATAAGTTGTGAGTGATGAATTGGGAGTCGTTAGTTGATTCAAATCAAACGTTTCCTCCCACAAACTACCATTTTCTATTAGTTTTTCGCGCCATCCATTCAATAGCAAGTGTACATCTATCAAGTAACACGGGTTTATTTCGCCGGCACCGAAGTTGAAATTAAAATATTGCTTCAAGCCCTGTTCATTTGCTGGATAGCGCAGATATTTTTCCTCTACGGGCTGCCTTTCTGCAAAAGCGAGTTTCATTTGTGGGGTAGGATGGAAATCTATGACGTTCTTCTGACTAATCAGTTCTATCCCAATGTCATTGCCCAAATTGGTGTATGCCTCCAAAGCAAAGGGAAGTAAAATATCAATCATCCAGGTGCTCACAATTCGCCTTCCGGTTACAGGATTGATGACGCCGCTTGCAACTTTGGAGGCAGTATAGGGTTGTACATCGTTTATAACCAATACCTTCTTGCCTGCCTTTAATAAGTTCCAACTTAAAAAGCTTCCAGATAAACCCTGACCAACTATTATATAGTCTACTTCCATAGTGTGTGCAAAGAAACGCTTCGTGTGTAATAAATAGGATGATTTATGTCAAACTAACTGCTTCAAACTCAAAGTCCGCTCAAAATTCTTCAATTAGATTTCTCCTATCGTCGAAATGACGGGTCGATTGATTGTTCGGACGTCATTTCGAGGCACGAGAAATCTATTTTACCCTGTTAGCATTGTTCTTTTTATTTACTGCTTGGCAGTTATATTTGCCGGAAATTGTAGACAAATATGTTACAGGTAAGTGTGCTGAAAAGTAACCCTGATTGGGTGAAAGAACGATTGAGTGTTAAGAATTTTAAACAAATAGACCTCGTAGACGCTATCGTGGCATTGGACGACGAGCGTAAATCTATCCAGGTCGGTTACGATAATGCGCAGGCGGGCATCAATTCTTTGTCTAAAGAAATAGGCAAATCGATGTCTTCTGGATTGATTGATCAAGCAAATGCGTTTAAAAAGCAAGTAGCTGAATTTAAAGAACAAGCGGCTGCCTGCTCCGAAAAACTAGCGCTAGTAGAGAAGGAGTTATATGAAGCACTGGTTCAGCTACCCAATTTGCCTGCAAAAGAAGTTCCGTTGGGCAAAACGCCCGAAGAGAATGTGGTGGTGAGAGAAGGGGGTACTATTCCCGCTTTGTATGATGGCGCGGTGGAGCATTGGCATCTGCTTGACAAGTATAAATTGGTGAATTTTGAGTTAGGAAACAAGATTACGGGTAGCGGATTCCCGGTTTATACTGGAAAGGGCGCAAAGCTACAGCGTAGTTTGGTGCAATACTTTCTGGACTTCAATACCGATGCAGGTTACCTCGAATACCTGCCTCCTTTTATGGTCAACGAACAAAGTGCTTTTGCTACCGGTCAGCTTCCCGATAAAGAAGGGCAGATGTATCATGTGACCGAGGACAAATTATACCTCATCCCTACAGCGGAAGTGCCTGTGACCAACGTGTATAGGGATACTATTTTGAAGGAAGACGAATTGCCCGTAAAAATGACCGCTTATAGTCCATGTTTCCGCAGGGAAGCGGGTAGTTATGGCAAAGATGTTCGCGGATTGAACAGGGTTCATCAATTTGAGAAGGTAGAGATCATTCAAATTGTGCATCCCGATAAGAGTTATGAAGTACTGGATGAAATGGTTACCCATGTGGAGCGTCTACTGAATAGTTTGCAATTGCCGTATCGCATTTTGCGTTTATGTGGTGGCGATATGGGTTTTGCGAGTGCCATTACCTACGACTTTGAAGTGTATAGCGCTGCACAAAAACGTTGGTTGGAGGTGAGTAGCGTGAGTAACTTCGAAAATTTTCAGACAAACCGTATGAAGTGTCGCTTTAAAGATGGCAATAGCAAAACGCAGCTGGCACATAGCCTCAATGGAAGCTCGTTGGCATTGCCCCGCATTGTAGCATGTCTGTTAGAAAATAACCAAACCGTAGAAGGAGTGGTACTTCCACAAGTATTACATAGTTATTTTGGAGGAGGAGTGATTAATTAGGCATAAGAAATAAGTCGTAAGTGGTAAGTCATAAGTCTTAAGGCAAAAGCAAAGAGTTGGAAGCCGTAAGTCATAAGTCGTAAGGCATAAGAGATAGGACATAAGTCAAAAGAAATAAAACGTAATTAAAAAAATAAGCATTACTCATTGATAGTAATGCTTATTTTTTTTCTCCTTACTTCTTATGTCCTAATACTTATGCCTTATGACTTACCACTTAAGACTCATTCCTTACAACTTACAACTTTCTTAGCTTATTTCATACTCAATTGCGCACCTTCTGGGTGTTCTGGGTTAATAATCAGTTCTTGTCGTCGAGGGTGTATCATCACATCCATTTCTTCCATTGGAATTGCGCCTAAGAGTGGCTCAAGGTTGCCAGGTAGCACCATTGCGCTACAAATGGCGGTTCTGTTTGCAAACTTCACCAATATTGGACCCACAACATCATACTCATTTATCCTTCCATCAGCCAAAATTGCCTTTCGCTTTTCAATAAATGTTAGTCCCAATTGCTCTTGTAGCGATTCGTTGATGGCCATTTCATAAGCACCACTGTCCACCATCATTTCAATCTTAACTTCCCTAATTTCTTCTTCACCAATCAGGTTTCGTTTTGCCATTCCCATGTCCACTGCATTAATCAACGTTATTTCTGCATACACTAATCCCATAATTTCTATTTGTGTAAATATAGCATAAGTATTTTGGGAGAGGGGCTATTAGTTTTAGGAAAAAGAAACGAGTTGTAAGTCGTAAGTCATAAGTGGTAAGGCATAAGAGAAAGGACATAAGTCAAAAGAAATAAGGTGTAGTTAAAGAAATAAGCATTACTCATTGATAGTAATGCTTATTTTTTTTGTCCCTACTTCTTATGTCCTGATACTTATGACTTATAACTTACAACTTACGACTATTTCTTCAACACTTACGACTATTTCTTCAACACTTACGACTTATGACTTACCACTTACGACTTTCTTCTCCTTCCTTCCCCTTATTGCGCAATTTCAATGTTTCATTATCCAATAACTATTGCTTGTTGCCCATATCTTCTGTAAGTTGCCCAGAAAAACTGTATGCTGCCCAAAAAAACTGCATGTTGCCCAATATCTATAACAAGTTGTCCGATATCGCCTCGCTTTTGGGCAAAATGCAGCAGAAAATGCCCAACTTGTCATAGATATTGCCTAAAATACAGTAGAAATGGGCAACTTGTACTAGATATTGGACAACTTGCAATAGATATTGGACAACTTGTTATAGATTTTGGGCAGCATGCAGTTTTTTGGGGGTAAATGAGAAAGAAAAAGGGGGGATTTTGACAGGTTGTCATACATTTGAAATCGTAAAAGCACCATGCAATATGAAAAATATTCTTTTTAAACTGATTTTCGGCTTGTTTTTATGCAGCAATTGTGTATTTGGGCAGGATAGTAGTGGAAAAACGACTAGGGATGGTATAATGACTAATTGTTCTCTCAAAAAGAAAAGCTTATATCACGAGGATAGTATTTCTATTGTTGTACAGTGTTATCCTTGTTATAAAAATAAATACCCGTTTAGATTATCGCCCGATGGAAAGTATAAAATGTATCTTATAAAGGTTGATTCTATAAAAGATATCCCTCATCTGACTGTCGGAAAGCCTGAAATGCAAAAGCGAGACACAGGTAATCATCAAGAGATAAGAGTATGTGCTCCATCGAGGCAAACTATTGCACCACTGTATATAATTAGAAACAAAAACAGGGCAATTGAGGGTTCAGTTATAAATACATTAAATCCTAAATGGATAGAAGCAATTAATGTACTGAAAGATGCAAGTAACACCGCAAAATACGGCAGTCGTGCCGCCAATGGTGTATTAGAAATTACGCTGAATGAAGACTCTGTTTTCTTGTCGGTAGAGAAACTATTGAGCGCATATAAACTACCCAAGCGTTATAGGAAGCTTCCGCTGTATATTAATCAGAAACTTGTTCCCAAAGAAGAGTTATTGCTCCAAAGAAGCAGTGTAACGGATGTTGAGATAGCAGAAGAACTAGAAAATGGATTGAAGGAGAAACATATTGAAGTTACGACGACGGGGAAGTGATAGGAAAAAAAGAGAATTAACACATAGAAACATAGGGACATAGAAAACATAGAAGAAAGTGTATAACTATGTGTGCTATGTACCTATGTTTCTATGTGTTTAAAACAGAAAAATGAGTGCCTCAGTCGCAATTCCTACACTATAACATCGCATCCACCGCCGCTATCGCTTTTTGCAAACGTTCGTCATAATTTCCACTGATATCTACCCATGGAACGGGCTGATTTTGCAATATTTCCTTATAAATACCATACAATTCCTTACGAGGGCCTTCGTCGGGATATTCCCGCAACTCATCACGCACCCAAGGCAAGTCGATGTTACATAAAAGATATAGGTCGTACTTCCGCTGCGCAATCTGTTCATATATATAGGGATGACACTTTCCAAAAACATATTCACACCATACTTTCATCACATACATGTCGGTGTCGATGAAGAGAAGGGGGGAGGACGCAGTTGACCGTTGACCGTTGACCGTTAACCGTTGACCGTTAACCGTTGACCGAGGGTCGTTTACAACAGAGAGGTCTTTGCTTTCGGTTGACGGTAAACGGTTAACGGTTGACAATGTGTGCCTCTCCTCCAACGCCACCTGTCCTTTTGCTATTGTCAATAGGTCTTCAAAAGTATAGGCTGTGCCATGAATAGTTAAATACTCGCGGGCATATTCTGCGCACCATTCTGTTTTATAATGTTGCGCCAATAGCTGTGTAAGCGTACTTTTTCCAGTAGATTCGGGACCAATGACGACTATTTTCTTGAGTTGTTTATCCATATTGACTATTAATCCCTTGTAACTAGATTATGTTTGATAGATGCTGGTGGATGCTCCATTGCGGCCATTTTCTTTTTCCATTCAATCCATCCCATCACTGCCAGTACTGTAAAAACAAGGTATTGAAAGCTGGTAAAGACAGCACCCTTATAAAAATATAGCGGTATGGAAACCAGGTCTGTAAGCACCCACCACAACCAGTTCTCAACTTTTTTGCGGGCCATCTGCCACATGCCCGTATACGCAGTTGCGGAAGCAAAGGAATCGCCAAACGGAACGGTACTTTTGGTGTATTTTACCAGAACAACATACAAAACCGCCCACGATACCACAAAAAAGATAGAACAGACCATCCAATCCCTTTTATTGTTAAAACTCATGGGCAAAATGTTGCCGTCCTTGTGTTTTGCCCATGCCCACCAGCCATAAATGCTCATGATGGTATAATAAAAGTTCAGGCTACCCTCGGCATAAAGGCTCCACCAGCCAAAACAGAACCAGGTATAGAGGATGGTACTGATGATGCCGGTGGGATAGACAAGGATATTCTCTTTTCGGGAATATAATACGCTGATAATACCAAAAAATACCGCAATGAACTCTTGCCAAGTGGTTGCTTTGATACCATTTAGGAGCTCGAGTGTTAATGTTTCTAAATTCACAAACCTTTTTTGATGATTTGTCAAAGATAGCCGCAGAAAGAATACTTACTTTGCAGTCAATTAATTAACTAAAAAAATAAAAGACATGATACGTAACGCAACAGCAGTATGGAATGGTTCTGGTAAAGAAGGAAGTGGCCATTTAACTACTCAAAGTACCACATTAAATCAAACACAGTACTCATTTAACTCTCGTTTTGCAGAAGGTGTAGGTACAAATCCTGAGGAATTGGTTGCAGCAGCACACGCAGGATGCTTCACCATGAAACTTAGTTTTGTATTGGGTGCGGCTGGTTTTACACCAACAAGCATCGAAACTAAATGCGAAATAACATTGGACAACGGCGCAATAACTTTATCACACCTTACAGTAAAAGCAACAGTGCCGGGTATTGATGCAGCTACTTTTGAAGCAAGCGTGAAGGATGCCGAAGCAAATTGCCCAATCAGCAAGTTATATAACACAACAATCACTACCGACGCTACTTTGTTGTAGTACAAGGAGATTGATTAAAATAATAAAGGCAGGTATTTCGATAAGAAATACCTGCCTTTTTGTTTGCTGTACCTACTATATAGGTACAACCAGTAGCAACCAGAGAATTATATAACTTATAAAAACAATTCTGCAACAGTTTCTGCCAAGCCTGAAGCCATATTTGTAAGAAATAATTTAATGATACCATTCTTTCAACACAAAACCCTCTCTACACTACGTGATTTCTGGTATCAGCCACAAATAAGAAACAAAAGGAAGTGCCAACGAATAATAGGCAATAAATATTGTTTAACATACACTACTTTTTGAGTCTGACAGCTGTTAAACGTATTAGTGTCAACAATCATATTAAAAGTTGATGTTCGTCACTTTCGCCCGCACTATAGCTGAGTAATTTGCACCCGATTTCGAGATTATACAACAACAATTTAATTACAGTTTAAATACAAACAAATGAAAAAGATTAAGAATTTTAAAGAAAGAATCGGCATCATACTGATGACCATGTTATTGTTGATGATTGCTTCTTTCACCAACGCACAAGTAAAATATTCTACTAAGGATGATTTAAATTTATTGGTAAGTGGTACTTCAACCCTGCATGATTGGGATATGAAAGCTGCAAAAGGAGACTGTGTGGCTGTATTTAGCTTTAATGCAGGCGGCGATGTAACTGCACTTAGCTCATTAACCGTAAATATACCAGCCGAAGCATTGAAAAGTGAACATTCGGGCATGGATAAAAATGCCTACAAAGCCCTGAAGACAGATAAGGCACCCACAATTTCGTATAAACTGGCATCTGCCACTATTGTAGGAAACAACACCATTAAATGTACCGGCAAACTAACGATTGCAGGTGCCACCCGCGATGCAGAACTTGTTGCAACCTACAAAATAAATGCTGATAAAAGCATCAGCGTAAGCGGAAAGAAAAATATAAGTATGAAAGATTTTAATATGGAGCCACCTTCTTTTATGATGGGTACTATCAAAACCGGAAACGATATAGTACTCAAGTTTGATGTAACACTAAGAAAGTGATTCTAATTATTTAACCACAAAAACAAAGTATATGAAAAAGACAATGAACAATGTAAGCAGGATTTGTATGTTAATCGTGCTAGGAATTGTGCCACTGACAATGATGGCGCAGCAACAACCAAAAATTGGTAGCCTAAGGGCTTATGACCAATCAGGAATCAATGTTTTTGAAGATTCAAA
>Ga0007818_1000432_pt1 | contig 11752 bp, 10 predicted proteins | sample CryBogCBE08Jun09_FD_71221 | JGI IMG/M metagenome (GOLD analysis project Ga0007818, IMG submission 71221) | Freshwater microbial communities from Crystal Bog, Wisconsin, USA - CBE08Jun09 | ecosystem: Environmental > Aquatic > Freshwater > Lake | place: Crystal Bog, Wisconsin, USA | collected...
TTGTTGAGGGATAATTCTACTGCTTTCTTGGCTTTATCTTCATCAACCTTTCCATAAATATGAAATTCTATGGTGATAGTCTTCCAAAGAGAAGGCTCTTTTCCAACTTCCCTATCTCCCTTGATGATCATTTTGTAATCACGTACGTCCTGACGTTGTTTTTTCAAAATCATAATCACATCAATGGCGCTACATCCACCCAAGCCCATTAATAGCATCTGCATTGGGCGAACGCCATAGTTTTGTCCACCACTTTCGGGGCTACTATCCATTTTTACAACGTGACCATTTTCATCTCTAGCTTCAAAGCAATAGTCCCCACTTACCCTCGCTAATTCTATTGTTGGCATATTCGTAGTGTTAATTAAGTCGGCGAAGGTATTTTATTTTGTATTATGAAACGTAATCACTTCATGAGATAGCTTGTGAATAGAGGAAGATTTCTATTGTTTTATTATAAATGGGATAAAGAAAAGAGACACAAGGAACACTTTTTTAGTGTATTTCCTTGTGTCTCCTTTTGTGATACCAAGTAATCTTCTTGGTTAATTTCTTTCTTAGTTACTTGCAGCCAATGGATTGGGTTGTTTAGCCATGTCCGAAACTATTTTTACGGTTTCATCTATGTACAAGTCAGACTTTAATCCTTTTAGCCAAGCTTTATATCTTTCTCCTTTTTGTTTGTCAGGATTATTGTAGAATTTATCATAGTCAGGTTTCAACACGTCCATATTCATCTCGCTCTTTAGTTTAGCCAATGCAGTATTCTGGTTTACTGTATTCTTCAGCTTCTCTTGTTGTTCTTTGTACTTATTTAATTCAAGACTTACTGGTGCGTCTAAGTTTTTGCCCAACCAATCTGTATTGGATTTAATTAATCCAAAAGAAGGGTTCGATTTGATCCTTTCATTTTCTTTCTGAATCACATCTGAATAACCCGTGAACAAGCTGGCATTAGCCTTCTTGATTTCATCCCAAGGCAAGGCACTTGGATTATCTTTTTCACGAATTTTAATATAATCATAAGGATCTGGCAACACAACGTCGGAACTTACGCCCTTCAACTGCGTAGAGCCACCACTTACCCTATAAAATTTCTGGAATGTAAGTTTCACCGCACCAAATTCAGAACGGCCAGAGAAGAAATCCAATGGCTTACCTAATGGAACATTACGTTGTACAGTTCCCTTCCCGTAAGTAGAGGTACTGCCCACAATTACCCCTCTTTTATAATCTTGTATTGCTGCTGCAAATATTTCGCTCGCACTTGCGCTTGTTTCATTTACCATTACTGCAAGCGGTCCATCATACAATACACCTGGATCTTTATCATCCATTACTACAATCTTTCCGTCTCTGTCTTTCACCTGCACAACAGGGCCATCTTTTATAAACAGGCCTACCATTTGAATCACTTCATACAAAGAACCTCCACCATTATAGCGTAAGTCCATGATGATACCATCTACTTTCTCTTCTTTTAGCTTGATGATTTCTTTGGCAACGTCTTCACTACACTTGGCACCATTAGGACGCTCGAAGTCTGCATAAAAATCAGGTAATGAGATAACACCAATCTTTTTGTCGCCATTCTTCACAACAACACTTCTTGCAAAAGTTTCGTCTTGTACTATCTCATCTCTTTGAAGTATAATAGTTTTGTAAGTGCCATCATTTTTCTTCAAGGTAAGGCGTACATAAGTTCCTTTGTTACCACGAATCAGCTTTACGGCATCGGTTACATCAAATCCGGTGATGTCCACCAATTCATCCTTCTCTCCTTGTCCTACTTTCACAATGATGTCATTCGCCATAATCTCTCCGCTCTTCCAGGCGGGGCCACCAGGAATAAGGCTCATAATTTTAATATTACCATCTTGCTCCTGTAGTTGTGCGCCGATACCATAAAAGCGACCGCTCATCTGTTCGTCAAAAGCTCTTTTCTCAACAGGAGGAAAGAAGTCGGTATGAGGATCCATCAAGTTGGTAATCACATTCACAAACATGTTAAAACGTTCATCTGGAGTCAGCTTTACCTTTATTCTTTCATACATCCTGTCTGTACTCTTCAATACTTTCCCACGAGCCTCTGCTTCTAGCTCCGCATCAGTCTTTTTGATGACACTATCTACCTTACTTTTCGAGCGTTGCTCAATTAGATCAACATATCTTTCTAAGACTAAATATTTCAGATGTTTGCGCCATTTTTCTTTTCGTGCATTGTCATCCGAAGGATAATCTTGCTTTGCTGCATCAGTCACCAAAGTTTCATCAGTGTCAAACGTAAATGGCTTGGAAAGGATGTCCCTGTATATATTGATTACTTCTGGTACACGCTTGTCGAAAATGCTATCAACGGCTGGAGTGAATTCAATTTCTGAACTGCCTTTGATTTCATCATCAATAGTTGTTTCGTACTTTTTTAGTGAATTGATATCAGATTGAAGAAACAACGTTTTCTCGCCATCCAATTCTTCTAAATACTTCTTGAATACTTGTTTGGAAAAAACATCATCAAAAGGTTTCGGGCTGTAATGTTCTTCGGCCAACAGTTGACCAATTGCTGTCAATAACTTTTCCTTTTGTGTCTGTGGCGTTGGCGTGTTTATTTTTTTAAAAGCAAAGAATACGCTTGCGAATGCTATTACTGTAAATAGAATCCAACCTCTGTTACGAATCATAAATCTCAAAATTTTTTGCATAGAGAAAGAATTTTCAAAAATAGGGTAATTCATTAGCGCTTATTCAAAATTTCATTAGCGATTAACAAAGGTTTTTGATAAGAGGTAAAAAAAGTGCCTCTCTTGATGTTTGTACCAGATGCTAACTTGATTTGTTTGTAGGATTTAGGTGGGTTCTAAAAAAATATTATCGCTACAGGGGATAATTTAGTTAATATTCATTTAATAGATTTGAAATTAAGACTTGTAACCTTCTTTCCTGCCATAACGGCGCATTTGATTTTAGGTATTAGCTTTGCTACAAAGCGTAAAAATAAATTTAAAAAGACATGAATACAAAAACAATCACATTAATAGTAATTGCCGCCTTCGTTTTAATTTTAGGAGGTTGTGGATGCAGCAGTTACAATGGACTAGTTACAGGAGATCAGGAAGTAAAAAGATCATGGAGTGATGTAGAAACAAATTATCAGCGCCGTACCGATTTGTACAATAGTGTTATCAAGACAATAGAAGGTTCTGCTAACTTTGAAAAGAGTACTTTGAAAGATGTGTTGGCAGCTAGGGCAAGTGCTACACAAGTAAAAGTGGACATCAACGACCCTGCTACCTTGCAGAAGTTTCAGGCTGCTCAAGGACAATTGCAGAGTTCTTTTGGTAGGCTGATGGCAATTGCCGAGTCTTATCCAGACCTGAAAACTACTAAGTCTTTTCAAGACTTTCAAGCCCAGATTGAAGGCACAGAAAACAGGATTAACGTCGCCAGAAAGGATTACAACACTTCTGTTGAAGACTATAACCTGCAAGTAAGACGTTTTCCCAATAATGTGTACGCTGGTATATTTCACTTTGGAGAGAAAGCTTACTACCAAGCAGATGCTGGCACGGAGAATGCGCCAGATATTAACTTCAATATAAAATAATTGCCAAAGAACTATTGGTTACTTGTTTCGGATTACAGGCTTTTAGTGCCTATAATTTGAAACAAGTAATAACAGCAGCCTCTAGCCAATAATAAATTTTTTAATAAATCATCAGTAATGTTCAATTTATTTAAACGGAAGGCCGCAGATTTCTTTTCACCACTGGATAAAGAGCTGATAGTGGCTGCCATAAAGAAAGCGGAACATAGGACGAGTGGTGAAATAAGGGTCTTTATAGAAAGCGAGTGTACCGCTATTGATGCCTTGAATAGAGCTATCGAAGTGTTTGAAGACCTAGAAATGTATAAGACCGAGCAACAGAACGGTGTGGTGGTGTATGTTGCTGTCAAGTCGAGAAAGCTTGCTATCTATGGCGATAAAGGAATTTATGAAAGTGCAGGTGCTGAGTTTTGGGACAAGAAGGTAGAGAAAATGATTCATTATTTCAATAAGAATGATTACGCTGAGGGTATTGCCACTGTTGTTGAAGAATTGGGAGAAGCACTAAGAACCTTTTTTCCGTATGATGAGCAACATGATATTAATGAACTACCTGATGATATTGTATTTGGAAATTAAAGTAGTGTGTAGCGGGTTGTGAGTGAAATAGAATAAACTGTTTATAATGAAGAAAGTTTTACTAATTATACTAATGTTGGGGAGTATCGGTTGCATTACTGCACAGAAAGTAATTCCCAAGCCAGATCCTCCACGATTGGTGGTGGATAATGCAAACATACTTTCTCCTGAAGAACAGAATAGTTTGGAAAGTAAATTAGTGGCTTTGGATGACAGTACTTCCAATCAGATTGTTATCCTGACAGTACCGACCCTTGATGATCAACCAATTGAAGATGTTGCTGTGAATACTTTTAGAAGCTGGGCAATTGGTAACAAGAAAACCAATAATGGGGTTTTGATTTTAATAGCTGTTAATGACAGGAAGGTAAAGATTGAAGTTGGTTATGGACTAGAAGGTGCCATCCCCGATGTAACTTGTAAGGACATTATAGATAACGTAATTAGCCCTAGTTTTAAGCAGGCCCAATATTTTAAGGGGCTAGATGCTGCAACGGACAACCTTGCTAAAGCTGCTGCGGGTGAGTATAAATTACAAAGACAAGGGGAGAGTGCAAGTGGGGGCGGGGGCCTATTGGTTTTTATTGTTATGGTAGTTATTGTTGTTGTAGTTATGAGCGGTAGCCGTGGTGGTGGCAGTGGCGGTGGTTTGTGGTTGACAGGACCTTTATTGTTTTCTGGCGGGGGCTTTGGTGGAGGAAGTGATAGTGGTGGTGGTGGCTTCGGTGGTTTTGGTGGAGGTAGCAGCGGTGGAGGCGGTGCTAGCGGGGGATGGTAGCTGTAAGTTGAATTAGGGACAGTAAAAAGTAGTTGAAACGCTGATCATTGTGGTTGGCGTTTTTATTTTATATATTCTTTTGTTTTGGTGTACTCCCTGAGCATTTTTTGCCAAGTTGTTAGTAGCCTCTTCATTTCTTTTATTGGTCAGTCACTCTTTAATAGACATTTGTTATAAAATAAAGCGGCAACTCCGTTAACAGAGTTGCCGCTTCCTTTTATATGTTCAATTTAACTTTGTGGTTGACTAATTTGGAGCAATCACAACTTCTTTACTACTTCCTTTTACTACTTCACCATCTATTTCCAAAACGATTGGCTCTGGATGATTAGCGAATTTTACGGTTACATCTTTCTTGAACGCACCCATTGCTGCGGCATTATAAGTAACTTTAATTTTTGCTTCTTTACCTTTACCAATAGGTTCCTTCGGATATTCTGGAGTTGTACAGCCACATCCCGCAACTGCATTCTCAACAATCAGTGGTTTGTTACTGGCGTTTGTGAATGAGAAGAAAAAGGTTACCGGCTTATTCTGCTTGATTTTGCCAAAGTTGTGCTTTAACTCTTTAAACTTAATAACGTCTTGGGCAGCCAATTTCAAGCAAAGGAATAAACTGAATATTATCAATAAATGTTTCATGATATACTTAATTAGTTAGAAGGATTCTTCAATTTTTGTGTAGCATCATTTGCAGGTGCTGGGTTATCGGCAGGTTTAAAAGTTTCGCCATGGAAGGTCACTTGTTTTTGCATACCACCATCGAAGAAGAAAGTAACAAATTTTGTAAACGCACCGTTGGTACCGCCATTAAATCCTAGTGTGACAACTTTAGATGCACCCGGAGCAATCTTTTCTCCTTTGGTATAGCCCTTTGGAGTTGTACAACCGCATCCAGCTTGCACATTTTGTAAAGTAACAGAATCAGTACTGATATTTTTTACTGTCACTTGATATTCTGTGGGTTTGCCAAATACAATCTTTCCGAAGTTGTAATCGTCATTCGTAAACTGAAGAACTTTGTTGATGTCTTTCTTTTGGTCAATAACACCCGGAGTCGTCGTTGTTGAAATCTGTGCTTTGCTGAAAGTTGTTGCAGCTAAGAAAACGCATAGTAAAATAGTGATTCTTTTCATCTTGTTTAAATTTAGGTTGTAAAAATATCTGTTTATTTTTTGTTTTTACTAAATATCAAGCCAAAATTTTTTAGTTCCACAACTTTAATAATTTTTATATTCGTTGCCAGAGAATTTATTTGCTTATTTGAGGCTTGCAAATGAATTGTGCATTTGTGTAACTCTTCAATTATTTTTGCGCTATGGAAGAATCTATAAACTTGTCTTACAAAGACGATATGCTTTCCTATGATGGGTTTAGGAATGAAGTGCTGCACGATTATCGTATGGCAATCTTTAGCAGGGAAGTGAGTCTTCTCGGCAGGAGGGAAGTGTTAACTGGGAAAGCCAAGTTTGGTATTTTCGGTGACGGAAAGGAGTTGGCGCAAATTGCTATGGCAAAGTTTTTTAAGCCTGGCGATTACAGAGCAGGTTACTATCGTGATCAGACTTTTATGTTTGCTACAGGACTTGCAAGTGCCGAACAGTTCTTTGCTCAACTTTATGCTGATCCAGATATCAAAAATGAACCTTGTAGTGCAGGACGTCAAATGGTGTCTCACTTTGCTACTCGCTTTGTTGATGACAATGGAAATTGGCTTGATTTAGCAAATAGGAAGAATATTACTTCTGATATGGCGCCCACTGCCTCTCAGATGCCGCGCGCTTTAGGATTGGCATTTGCCTCTAAATGTTTTAGAAATACCCCTCATCTTAGACGTTACGATCACCTTAGTCATAATGGTAATGAAGTTTGCTTTTGTACCATCGGCGATGCAAGTACAAGCGAAGGTCACTTTCTGGAAGCTATCAATGCTGCTGGTGTATTGCAAGTTCCGCTAGCAATTTTTGTTTGGGATGATGGTTATGGCATATCAGTTCCAAAATCTCAGCAAACAACCAAAGGTTCTATTTCTGCTGCCCTGAAAGGATTTCAAAAGATGGATGGCACCAATGGGATTCAGATTTATAAAGTGAAAGCGTGGGATTATCCAGGCATGTGTGAAGTTTTTGAAGAAGGTATTCAAAAGGCTAGAGAAACACATACACCCGTGTTGTTTCATGTAGAAGAAGTAACCCAACCGCAAGGGCATAGCACAAGTGGAAGTCACGAGCGTTATAAAAAACCTGAAAGATTACAATGGGAAAGAGATTGGGATTGCATTAAAAAGATGCGTGAATGGATTATAGAGAACGCAATTGGAAGTGAAGAAGAATTGCAGGTATTTGAAAATGAAGCAAAGCATCAAGCACGTGATAGTAGGGACCGGGCTTGGGAAAATTATTTATTACCTGTTAAATTACAAGTAGAGAAGACGATTGATCTGATAAAAGGTATTGTAGTAAATGATGTAGATACACAAACTTATCTATTAAAGCTTTGTACAAGTCTACAACAAAACCCGGAGCACTTCCGTAGGCATATTCTACGGACTTTGGCATTGGCGATTGATGCTGCACCACAGTCTCCTACAATTGATACTGTAAAACAATACTATCAGTTTTTACTGACACAGAATGCCAAGCTTTTTAATACTTTCTTGTATAACGAAGGGCCAAAAAACATTTTTAAGGTAGAAGAGGTTAGACCATTGGTGCCTTTTGATGCGCCTCAGTTAAATGGATATGAAATTCTGAATAAATACTTTGATGTTCTATTCACCAACAATCCTTATGTGTTTGCCTTTGGTGAAGATGTTGGTATGATTGGCGATGTGAACCAAGGCTTTGCGGGTCTACAATTGAAACACGGGGAGAATAGGATATTTGATACAGGTATTCGGGAACTGACCATCATTGGGCAGGCAATTGGTATGGCGTTGCGAGGATTGAGGCCTATCGCCGAGATTCAATATCTGGACTATCTTGTTTATGGGCTTCAACCACTAACAGATGATGTGGCTACACTACATTTCAGGACTTATGGTCAACAAAGCTGCCCTGTAATTATTCGTACACGTGGACACCGCTTAGAAGGTATCTGGCATAGCGGAAGCCCGATGGGAATGATTATAAATTCGTTGAGGGGCATGCACGTTTGTGTGCCAAGAAACATGGTGCAAGCAGTAGGTATGTACAATACGTTGTTGAAAGGCAACGATCCTGCTATTGTTGTTGAATGTCTGAATGGCTATCGTTTGAAAGAGAAAATGCCTGCCAACTTGTTGGAATTAACTGTTCCATTGGGTGTCCCAGAAGTAATAAAAGAAGGAGACGACATTACTATTGTATCTTATGGTTCTACCTTACGTATTATTTATGATGCTGTAGAAAGGTTAGAAAAAGAGGGTATCAGTTGTGAGATTATAGATGTACAGACATTACTTCCTTTTGATATCAATCATTTGATTGTTGCTTCATTAAAGAAAACTAACCGTATCATCTTTATAGATGAAGATGTACCTGGAGGGGCAGCAGCTTATATGTATAATAAAGTGATGGAAGAACAAGATGGCTACAAATGGGTGGATGTAGCACCAAGAACATTGACTGGCAAAGCACATCGTCCGGGTTATGGTAGTGATGGAGATTATTTTAGTAAGCCGAATGCCGAGGAAATAGCGGGTACTATCCGACAAATGATAAATGAATAAAGAAATCTATACTGATACAGATAAAAGAGTCGCTGATATAATTATCAGCGGCTCTTTTTGTTTTGCAACTGCAATTCTTAATCTACAGGGGTCACTTTAAAACCTTTCTTCCGTAACAAACTGATCACTCCCTTTTCTCCTCCCAAGTGTGCAGCACCTACTGCAAAGAAGGTAGGTTTCTCTTTTGTTGCCGCAGCAATCACTGGTATCCAATTATTGTTTCTATTATTAAGCATCAGTGCTTCATAATTACCAAAGTCGGGGTCTTTCACCGTCATTTCATATAAGCCATTAATATCTTTTTTCAGATAAACAGCCAACATTTCATCGAAGCTTTTCTTGGTACTATCAAGACTATACAAAAATTCTTTCAGCATCCGTGCTTGTGTTTTGTAGGGTATTGTATCCATTACACGAAACTGATACTCAATTGTTTCTAATCCCTTTGTAGCAATTTTTCTGTCCTTGGCCATCTCTTCAAACCTTGTTTCCCATCCTTCGGGGGCACAACCAAGTAAGGAGGGAAATACAGCGCTCATTGCCAAAATTGGCTTTGCCTTTGCCATCAATAACATCGGAATCCCAGCTTTGTCCATAAAAATATGACTCATACTATCAAAGTCTGCTTTACCAATCAGGTTTTCCAAACTCTGCCCGCTATCCATCAGCATACCTTTCATTGCTTTGGTCATCATTTCGGGGTCGCTTGTATTTATCTCCAGATACAATTGCTTGGTTGCATAAAAACTTCGTTTCAGTACACTATCAATTTTTATTTGATCGGGGCACATCAGGTGTATGGTTCCATATAAGTAGGAGGGTTCATTAATCCCATTACCACTTATCTTCCACAACAAAGCTTTTTCTTTTGGAGCTTGTGCAATAGCAAAGAGCGTTAGGAGTAGTAGAAAAGAGGTGCTTATTGATTTCATAATTTTATTTTAAAACTTAACACATAGGAACATAGGTACATAGGGCATATAGCAAATAATACTCTACATAATCCTATGTTTTCTATGTCTCTATGTTCCTATGTGTTAAAAATTATCAGGCATAAAAAAGGCCTCCATTATCAGGAAGCCTTTATTTATTTGAACATTACGCTTATAAATGCGATTGAATTTTCTTGTCCAACACACTCTTTGGCACTGCACCAATTTGTTTGTCAACCACTTTGCCATCTTTGATGAAAAGGATTGCGGGAATAGAAGTAATGCCATATTGTACACTGGTATTTGGATTTACATCCACGTTTATCTTACCAATTTTTACTTTACCAGCATATTCTTTACTTAACTCTTCGATGACTGGTCCAATTGCACGGCAAGGTCCGCACCATTCTGCCCAAAAATCAATTACGTTTAATGTCTTGCTATCCAATACTTCAGTTTGGAAGTTAGCATCTGTGAATTCTAAAGCCATTTTCTTTACTTTTTAATTTATTATTGAGGTGATTCTCCAATTTTCCGATGAGTTGTCAAATATACACCCAAAGACTATCGGGTGCTGAAATGACTTTTCAACATCCCCAAATTATGACGAGAATGCAGTGGATAACTGACAGAACGACTTTATTTAGATATTAGTTAATAGATATGAGATATTAACGATGCAACTTATTTTACGATGTCTTATTTAACTAATATCTACTATCTCATATCTACTAACTACATTCGCTGCTATGACAAAAGTGTTTTTGAAGCGTAAAATTGCGCCGCGTATTGCCAATGGACATCCTTGGATTTATGGTAATGAGATAGAAAAGATAGTTGGTGAGCCTGCCGCTGGTGATATTGTAGAGGTTTTTTACTATGATAAAAAGTATGTAGGACGTGGGTATTTCAATCAGCAATCGCAGATTGCGGTTCGGTTATTAACCCGTAAACATGAAAATATAAATGATGATTTCTTCTTAAACAGAATAAAACAAGCATGGAAATATCGTCAGAAGTTGGGATATACCGAGAATTGTAGACTCGTATTTGGTGAAGCAGATTATCTGCCAGCTCTTGTGATTGATAAATTCAACGATTATTTCGTTATTCAAACCCTTTCTTTCGGGATTGAGAAATGGAAGCCCGCCATCGTGAATGCCTTGCTGGAAATATTTAGTCCCAAAGGAATTTATGAAAGAAACGATGTGCCAGTAAGAGAGTTGGAAGGATTGGAGCAGCAAAAAGGCTTCTTGACAGCCCCATTTGATACCAACATTGTTATCAACGAAAATGGTTTTAAGTTTAATGTTGATATTGAGAATGGACAAAAGACGGGCTATTTCCTAGATCAGCAAGATAATCGCCGTGCCATCAAAGAGATTGCAAAAGGCGCAGATGTTTTGGGTGCATTAACGTACACAGGTACTTTCGAAATTCATGCTGCTGGCTATGGTGCAAAGTCGGTTTATGGTATTGATATCAGTGAGCAAGCCGTAGAACAGGCCAATAAAAATGCGGCATTGAATGGCTTGGAAAATGTCTGTCGCTTTGAGGCGATGAATGCTTTTGATGCCCTGAAAAGATGGGACAAAGAAGAAAAGAAATACGATGTGGTGATGCTAGACCCTCCCGCATTCACCAAAAGCAGGGAAAGTATTGGCAAAGCGGTTACCGGATATAAAGAAATAAACCTTCGCGGGATGAAGTTGGTGAAGAATGGTGGCTTTTTGGTAACGAGTAGTTGTACCAACTTGGTATCCCCCGAATTATTTTTGGATACCATTGCCGCTGCTGCAAGGGATGCCAAGAAAAGAATCAGACAAGTAACTTTCAAGGCACAAGCAAGCGATCATCCCATCATCTGGGGCTTGGAGAATACCAATTATCTAAAGTTTTTGATAGTAGAAGTAAGTGCGATGTAGGGTTTAGCATATTTTACTGGTAGAAATTACTTTTCTGTCAGTAGAAAATAGTTTTCTATCAGTAGAAAATGGTTTTCCATCAGTAGAAAATAGTTTTCTATCAGTAGAAAATGGTTTTCTATTAGTAGAAAATGGTTTTCTATCAGTAGAAAATGGTTTTCTATCAGTAGAAAATGGTTTTCTATCAGTAGAAAATGGTTTTCTATCAGTAGAAAATGGTTTTCT
>Ga0007818_1000437_pt1 | contig 11697 bp, 9 predicted proteins | sample CryBogCBE08Jun09_FD_71221 | JGI IMG/M metagenome (GOLD analysis project Ga0007818, IMG submission 71221) | Freshwater microbial communities from Crystal Bog, Wisconsin, USA - CBE08Jun09 | ecosystem: Environmental > Aquatic > Freshwater > Lake | place: Crystal Bog, Wisconsin, USA | collected...
ACCGGATAGCGTTTTCCAAGTAGTGCAAGATGGGATGCAGGCGGTGATGGAGTTTGGTACGGGAGCTGCTGCGCAAGTGCCCGGCATTGTTGTTTGTGGAAAAACGGGTACGGTACAGAATTCTGCTAAAGTAAATGGAGTGATGACCAAACAAAAAGACCATGCTTTCTTTGGGGCATTTGCACCTAGGGACAATCCGAAAATTGCGATTGCCATGATCTGTGAGAATGCAGGCTTTGGTGCGGAATCTTCTGCCCCAATTGCGAGCTTGTTGATTGAAAAATACCTGAAGGATTCCATTGTGGAGCCAGACAGAAAGGCACGTGTAGAAGAACTGGCAAAGAAGAATCTGATTCCTCCGATGATGCGACAAGCAATGGCAAGGATGGACTCCATTAAACAAGCAAAGCAATTGCTGTTGCAACAGAAGGAAAAAGAGGATGAAGACACGATTGAAGAAGAGATAAAGATAGATACCACCAGTGAGGATACGGCGCCGAAGCAACTGAAACACAAGCCAGCAAAAGACTCCGGCAGAAAGGCGGTAGCTTATTCCAATGCGGCTATCCTTACGGATGAAAGAAAAAATATACCTAACAAGAAACCAACAAAGGGATAATCCACTATGGCTACAAGTACACATAGAAATAATAATCAGATTTCTCCCGGTATAGATTGGGTTATCGTATGGGTTTATGCCGCATTGGTTGCTATTGGCGTATTGTGTATTTTCATGGTAGAGTACAAGCCCGGTATCAATATCCTGCAATCCTTTTTGGGGGGCAAAACAAATTATAGTAAGCAATTGATGTTTAGCAGCATCTGTGTGGTGATGGCGATGTTTATCCTGCTTGCGGACAGTAAGCTCTTTACTGCATTTGCCAATCTGATGTACACCTTTGGTATCTTTCTGATGCTCGCTACATTTGTAATTGGTAAAAGCATCAATGGTTCCAAGAGTTGGATACCCCTTGGGGGAGGCTTTAACCTGCAACCAGCAGAGATTTGTAAGATATTTACTTCCTTGGCATTGGCTAAGTTCTTATCCCGGCAGGAAACTGATTTCAGCAAGCTTCGTTCTCAAATAATTGGAGGCTGTATCTCTTTGGCACCAGCGGTTTTGTCTGTTTTTCAGAATGAAACAGGTTTGGCATTGGTGTACTTTTCCTTTTTTATTGTGATGTATCGCGAAGGGTTGCCTCCCGGTTTATTGATTATGGGCTTCTCTTTTGCAGCATTGGTTATTGCTACGTTGGTTGTAGAACCCAATACCCTGGCCATTGCATTGACTGTGATTGCGGGGGCTACCATCTATTTCACCCGAAGGGCAAGAAAGAGAAACAGGAACCTGCTGGCAACAATTCTGGTTGTGTGGGCGCTTTGTGTGGGGGTTCAGCGTTTTGCGGTACCGTATATCTTCAATAACGTTTTTCAATGTTACCAAAGCACACGTATCTTTAGTATGGTGGGCAAGGATTATGATTGCAGCCAGAACAGAAGTGCCATGCGAAGGGTTGCCGACAAAGAGAAGGCCGCCAAAAAGCCGGATGATTACAACGTACGCCAAAGTAAAATAGCCATCGGTTCGGGCGGATTGGTTGGTAAGGGCTTCCTGAAAGGCACACAGACAAGAGGTAAATATGTTCCCGAGCAGCATACCGACTTTATCTTTACCAGTATTGGCGAGGCATTTGGTTTGGCAGGCTGTGGCGTGTTCCTTGGATTGTATCTGTTTTTACTACTTCGTATCATCAACACTGCCGAGAAGCAGCGAAGTACCTTTAGTAGGGTATATGCCTATTGTGTAGCCTGTATCCTGTTCTTTCATATCGTGGTGAATGTGTGTATGACCATTGGGTTGTTCCCCATCATTGGTATCACGCTGCCGCTCATCAGCTATGGGGGGTCTTCACTTTTAAGCTTCACTATTTTGCTTTTTATCTTAATCAGATTAGATGCCGACAGGCAGATGGTATTGCGTTAAGCCTTCCTCAGCAACAATACCGAACACATTTATAAACATCATTACAGGTATTTAATTTGAAGAATTAGCCTTTAGTATAAATACTTTATGAAAGTTTTAAGGTGAAAGTAAAATGTATCTCGTATTTTTATCGATATGGTAACGATAGCATTTTATAACCTAAAGGGCGGCGTTGGCAAAACAACTTCTGCAATAAATCTTGCTTATCTGGCAGCCCAAGAGGGATACAAGACATTAATATGGGATTTAGACCCGCAAGGCTCTACTTCCTTTTACTTAGGCGTAAGCACTACGGTAAAGAATGAATCGAAAAAAGTACTGAAAGGTGATCTGGATTTAGCAGAAACCATACAGCCTACCCTATACAAGAACTTATACGTAATTCCTTCCGACTTGTCTGCTCGTCATGCAGATGTATTGCTCAGCGAAGGGAAGCAAAGCAAAAAGAGATTGCTGTCACTCCTCTCCTCCCTGAAAGATGCTTTCTATCTGGTTATCATAGATTCTCCTCCCGGAATATCCCTTTTGCACGATAATATCTTTAATGCCGTCAACTGGATATTGTTGCCAAATATTCCTACCACACTCTCCATCCGTTCTTATGAAACTGTAGCAAATTACTTTACAGAACATGAGTTTGATAAGGACAAAATAAGATGTTTTTTCAACATGGTCGACAGCAGGAAGAACCTGCATCACGAAACAATGGGATTCTTTTTCCAGAACACACAGTTCTTTAAAAACTTTATTCCTTACCTCAGCGATATAGAAAAAATGGGGATGAATGAAGCCCCATTGGAAACTTTTGCCAAAAGCAGTTATGCCGCCAAATGCTATCGCGACTTGTGGGCCGAAATAAAGAAATGCTGTTTGTAGTATAATCTTGACCCCATCTATCGGCTTGTTTACCGATAAATTTTAGTGAACAAACAGCGGAAGAAGAAATCAGACTATCATTGAATGTACTTTATATTCATTCTCTAATACATGAAAAAACTTATTGTCCTCACTATATTATCGTTATTACTTACCAAAAACTCCTGGGCAAAGCACGAAAAAGGTGGATATATTACTTATCAATATATTGGCCCTGCGACTGACACAACGCAATCTATTTATAAAATTACGGTAACTGTTTTTTTTAGTTGCTCAGTATCAGGTCCAAAAGATTTGACGCTTAGTATCTATGATGCCAAACAGTTATCATCTACGTACACCTATCTATTTACCGGACAGGATCACGAAAATGAGACTATTAAAACTACCTATAGCCCCTGTGTCGACAATCCCCCATCAGTTGATGAAAATGGCATTTGCTATCGTATAGATACTTACACTAAGCAAGTTACTTTGCCAAACAATCCAAATGGCTATATAATTGGTGTTATTACTGCTGGAATTGGCCCTCCCGGACATAGGGTAAATGGCATTGTCAACATTTACGATCAAGGTGGATGTCCTTGTACAGGGGATAAAGAAGAACTGCAATGTTATAGTTCTTGCGGCACAGAACTAGCTGTGTGGGCGAAGATTCCTGGGGTAATAGGTGGGCTGGATTATCATAAGAACAGTACACCTACTTTTCAATTTAAGGATACTGTTCTCATCTGTTACGGACAAAAATTCGAATATCAATTCGATGCGATTGACACTTTAGACCACGACTCTATTTCTTATAGCTTTGGTCCGGCTCAAGATGGGGCAATAATAACCACCCCGCCATATCCATCTGTAATTTATGCTTCAGGTTATTCTGGAACATCCCCTCTTGGAAGTAAAGTAACAATAAACCCTTCCACTGGATTAATTTCGGGTATTGCCCCTACCACAACGGGTCAGTACATTGTAGACGTTTTTGCAATAGAGTGGCGCAATGGCGTTGTATTGGATTCGCTAAAAAAAGAGTTGCAGGTTAATGTAAACAACTGTAACCTTCTCAGCGCCAATCTCAACCAGGTTTATAGAAACTGTGATAGTCTGATCTTATCTTTTCAGAATCAATCCACGGCGTCAAATATCAATCAGTATATCTGGACTTTTGGGGATACGGCTAGCGGCTTTGCTGATACAAGCACCTCACCAACAGTTACCCATACCTACACCAAGCCCGGTAACTACACCCTAACACTTTACGTGGCCGACACTATAAATGGATGTAACAATACCACCACTGCCCAAGTAAAGGTTTATCCTGGCTTCAAACCCAAGTTTACTTACACAGGCAGTTGCTATCTCACCCCCTTCAACTTTATGGATGCAAGCACCACCAACAGTCTAGACTCTATAACTAGCTGGAACTGGAACTTTGGTGACCCTACATTTTCTAATAATACGGCTACCACCTCAACCGCTTCTCATACGTATTCAAAGCCTGATACTTTATCAGCCATTCTACAAGTAACAAGCTATCAAGGCTGTTCGGGCAGCGATACCTTGCCAGTTTATGTAACCGACAAACCTTACATCTTTCAACCTTTTACCGATACGCTTATCTGCGATATAGACACCCTGCCTTTGTTGGTAAAAACCAGTGCTCCTAAGTTTAACTGGACCCGTACTGCGGATATGATTTATCCCGATTCTATCAATCCATTGGTTCATCCATCAGATACTACCATCTATACTTTTACTGCTTATCAAAATGGCTGTCAGGCATCTGTATACGATACCGTGAATGTTTTGAAATTCATTAGTGTAAAATTTGATCCAGACACTATGCATGCTTGCAAAACAGACAATGTGCTATTGAATCCTGTTACCCAGGCTCTCAGCTTTCTCTGGAGGGAATCGGATGGTTTAAATACACTGAACAGTTACTCTATAAAAAATCCTACTGCTCTTCCGGTTAACAACGCTACTACCTATTATGTAGCGGCAAATCTTGGACATTGTGCAGACAGTTCCAAAGTAACTGTATATATTTCTCCCTATCCAAAGGTTGCAATCATTCAGCCTGCTACCGATACTGCTACTATCTGTTATGGAGATTCTATTAAGCTGAATGCAACTAAAACAGGTGCATATATTGCTTGGTCACCCATTAACGGATTGAGTAACAGCAATACCACTTCGCTCTATGCAAAGCCCGATTCAACCACCACTTATGTTGTGTCAGTCCGAGATACTTTCTACTGCGCAAAGTCCGTCACGGACACCGTCACCATCAATGTAGTTCCGCCATTTTCTATAAATGCCGGGGACGATACGTCTGTTGTAGTCACAGAAAAGTTGCCATTATATGCCCATATTGCAGACACTTCCTTTCCTTTCAGCGTTAGTTACCAATGGTCTCCAGCAACTTATCTGGACAATATTTACGCGCAAAATCCTTTGCTAACGCCTGATATAATATACAAAGACAACATTACATATACTGTAACCGCAACCACAACAGACGCGGCACATTGTAAGGGAACGGGGTCTCTCAAAGTAACTTTCTACACCACCAAGCCAAACATATTTGTCCCTACCGTCTTCACGCCAAATGGTACCGACTATCGGACACTTGTTCCTATTTGTGTCGGCATATCCCAATTCAATTATTTTAGAGTATTTAATAGAGATGGGCAGCAGGTGTACAGTACAAACCAGATAGGAAAAGGATGGAATGGACAGTATAATGGAATGCTGGCCGATGTGGGTACGTATGTTTTTGAAGTGAGTGGCATAGATTACAATGGTAATCCCATTTATCATAAAGGGACTTTAGTATTGCTTAGGTAGGAATATGGTTAAACAAATGTTGTATCGGCTTAAGCAGATGCCATAAAAGCTTAAGCTTTTGTAACGGAAGCTTAAGCAGATGCGGCAAAAGCTTTGATATAAGGAATAAAAAGGGAAAGCTTTATAGCGTTAGTTATGAAAATCTACCATGACTGCTTGATAAATCCTACAAAAAATACCTTCTTTTTATTCATTTATAGCTCATAACCTGCTACCCGCTATCTTTACACGATGCAAATTATATCAGCTAATTACGTTATTTCCTCCGCAGATGTTGCCCAATGTCCTCCGCCAGACCGGCCAGAGTATGCCTTTATTGGGCGTAGTAATGTGGGCAAATCATCTCTCATCAACTCTATTTGCAAGCAACGCAGTCTTGCCAAAACATCTTCAAATCCTGGTAAGACCCAGTTGATAAATCATTTTGCAATAGAAAGTACCTCTGGCACAAAAGGGCCTAGGTCTAAATGGAACTTGGTGGATTTGCCAGGTTATGGATATGCTGTTATTGCACAAAGTACCCGTCGTAGATGGGAACAGATGATTGAGAATTATTTGCGCAAGCGCGAAAACCTGATCAATGTTTTTGTACTGATTGATAGTCGCCACAGTCCTCAAAAGATAGATTTAGAGTTCTTGACACAACTAGCTAAATGGGAAATTCCTTTTACCTTGGCTTTCACTAAGTCAGACAAAGAAAAACCTGGGGCGGTAGAACGTAATGTAAAAGCATTCTTGGATGCTATGCGCGAAACTTGGCAATTTCTACCGCAAAGCTTTATAACAAGTGCTACCAAAAACCAAGGAAGAGAGGAGATACTAGACTTTATAGAGAAATATAATCAGGAATGGGACGAAGCAAAAAAGTTATGAGTAATGAATTATGAGTAATGAGAAACACCAAGGAAAAGTATCTTGATTGGAAAATATAGGGGAGTGTATGCCACAGACAGAGGTTATCTCCATCAAAAACTAATATGCAATGTGTGGGATTAATAACTAATCACTCATAACTAGCTAATTCACCATTTTGTCGGCGCAGCAGCTACTTGCAAAAGCTTCTGGTTTCGCTTTAAATGCAAATCCCATCCCGAGGATATAGCCCATCGCTTCCTTCAGTGCATCATTACTTTTAAAAGCAGGATTTGTATTGATGTCTGCATGCACTTCCATGTCTACCTTAAATTCAATAAACAAATCGCAAAGGGCATACGCAACTTCAATACTTTTTGCTACCTCACTCAGCATCCTTTCTTTTAAGTGGAACTTCTGCTTTGACTTTTCATTGTGAATGTACATGAATCCACCAGCGTGTTCCCTCAAAAAAACAATAACTGTGGCAAATTCAGTTTCAGCACCCTTCACTTGGCTGTCAGTGCCAATGCACACTTTTAGCTTGGTACCTTTGGCTACTTCCGACCTAATTGCATCTGCAACTGCCTCCTTAATAGGGAGGTTAATAGTTTCTCCGTTAAACTTTCTCCATTTCATATAAATAAGTTTTGGGAAAGTTACGAGTTAATTGATGCCATCAAACATTTTAGACATTAAGAAATTATTAACAAGTGGGGATGACAAAGAAAATAGTTTCAGGGTACTGGTTTCAGTTGCCAGTACTAGCAACTTGTACCAGTAACTTGTATCTATTTAAACAACTTCTCTGCATTTGCTGATGTGATAGCCGCAAGTTCTAAAATGGAGAGTTTCTTTACATCTGCAAGTTTTTCTAAAATATATCTCAAGTAACTGCTTTCATTCCTTTTTCCTCTAAAAGGAACGGGTGTGAGGTAAGGCGCATCGGTTTCCAATACCAAATACTCAACTGGTATATTCTCTAAAGCTTCAGGCAGTCCAGCATTCTTATAAGTAATAACACCTCCAATGCCTAGCAAAAAGTCCATATCTACTATCTGTTTAGCACTTTCATAACTACCACTAAAACAATGAAAGGAGCCTTTTAGACCTTTCGCTGCAAAAGGTTTTACCATCTCAAGAGTTTCTTGCATGGCGTTTCGGGTATGTATTACAATGGGAAGTTGTTTATCCAACGCCCATTGCATTTGTTGCGCAAAGGCCTCGTGCTGTTGTGCGGTGAACGTTTTGTCCCAGTAAAAGTCCAGCCCTATTTCACCTACCGCAGCAAAAGAACGTGCTGCTAATTGAGCTTCTACAATTGCTAACTCTTCCTTGTAATTTTCTTTTACATAACAAGGATGCAAGCCCATCATGGCAATACATTCATTGGGATATTTTTCTTCCAGCAACAACATAGCTTCCATGGAAGAACTATCTATTGCAGGTAAAAAAAACTTTGTTACTCCTTCTGCTTTTGCACGGCTAATAACGGCATCTATATCACCCTCAAATTCCTCTGAATACAAGTGGCAATGGGTATCTATCAAATTCATGCTGCAAATTTTAAAATATTTTATGCCTCCGACACAATAAAAAATATTTAACCGATAGAAAATAAAAGAACAATAGTACCCGTTTAGTAAAAGCTACAGAAATAGTAGTCGAAAACATTGAGGAATTACTGGTTTAAATAGATTGAAGATTGTTTTCATAGGGTACGGATTATAACAGGCTAAGGTTTCTACCTCTGCCTTCTTTTTTAACCCCTCCGCCCCTGAAGGGGAACTAGCATAGAAGATTACAATGCTTTAAATTGAAATCCTTTTTCGGTAAAATGTTCCACCACTTTTGGTAAGGCATATTGCAACCTGTCCCAAGCTTTGGCACTATCGTGAAAAACCACAATGCTTCCTTCTTCTGAATGTCTCAAAACATTCTTCAAACATTTCTCTCCATTGATACTAGTATCGAAATCACCACTTAGTACCGACCACATGACAATTTTCATTGGCGAATCTACATCTTGCAACTTCTTTATCTGTGATCGTTTTATTCTACCATAAGGAGGACGAAAAAGGTTAGAATCAATTAATTGCCCTGCTATTGAAATATCCTTTAGATAGTTATAATCTTTAGTTTTCCAACCTTTCATGTGGTGTTCTGTGTGATTACCCACTGAATGTCCTTCTTCGAGAATTCGTTTATATATTTCTTTGTGCTTGCGTACATTGTTCCCAATACAAAAAAAGGTTGCCTTGGCATTATACTTTTTCAACTCATCCAATACAAAAGGAGTAGCTGTTTCGTGGGGGCCATCATCAAATGTCAGGTAAATATTTTTCTCCAACGTCTCAACCTTCCAACATAACGTTAGGTATAATCTTCTAAGCCACCAAGGTGTAGATACTAAATACATTCAAGACAATTGATAATTTACAATTGATAATTTGCTAATAGGTGACAAGTATTAGGTTTAAAAAACAAACACATACGATTAATAACAACCTATAACTTAATACTTATTACCTACAATTAATTACCATCCATGTGCCACTATGTGAAACACTTTCTTCTCACAAAGAAAAGCCTTGCCGTGTTTCTGTAGAAAAATTTTCTGTTTCTCTTCATTTTCAAAGAGGGCATCGGTAAATATTTTTAGTCTTTTGTAAGGCATATCAGGTGCCTTGCCATTCTGCAATGCACTACTTATCCATCCTTGTAGCATACTATTGTAGCTAGCCATTGCAAGGGTAGTTGTAGCAAATACTTCACAACTAATTACTGATGTATCGGTGATGGCAATGAACCCAGCAAACATACTGTCGCTCGCTTGCATCTTTCGGGTAAAGAAATTCGTGTATGCGGTATCTTCTTTTTCGTGGTTGTTGTGCAGTTCCAGATAAGCAGCCGTTTTACTTACCTGTCCATTTATAAATAATCGCCTGTCTATTTCTTTCCAGATAAACTGCTGTTGGTTGCTCTGATCCATTATCCTTTTCAGGTCGTCATCCGCATCGCCGGCATACTTAAAAGGCTTCGGTTTCTTATCCCAACGACTCTGTTCTATACAAAAAACATCTATAAACTGATCTTTTTGATTGGGATAAATAATCTTCGATTCTGCAAGCATCCTATCCTGCTTGCCGCCCGTAATCATCTCACCATCTTGAAGTAACACGAAGTCATTACTTGTATTCTCTACGGTTAATAATCTTACAGAAGCGTCTTTCTCAAAATAAAACTCCTTGAATTTTATTTTCCCGCTTTGCATGGCTTCCCGCAAAGAAATTAATTTGGTAGGGAAATAAAACAAAGGGTAACCGTCTACTTTAAACCTGATGGGAATGAGTGTGAGATTCTTATAAGTCCAACCACTATCATATTCTATCCTGATAGTTTGATAAGTGAGTTGCGCCTTGGTTTTTGTAGGGATGAAACAATAGAAACACAATAAAACAATTACCAACCGCTTACGAAACATAGGGCTCAATTATGGGTGTAAAGGTAACTGATATGGTGGTTTTGGAAAATCGTCGTATAAAATAGTCAATAAAAAGCTCTTTCAACAGCATTAATCTCGCATATCGGACGACTTTTCCCGTCAGATTAATCATAAAATCTGATGTACTCTTTAGAAATAAAAGTTATTTTATAACTGTTTTGACATTTTAGTAGCAAGTAAATTGAGCCATTCTAAAGTAAAAGTAAAATCCAACTTACATTTACAGCGTATGCACATTGTAGTAAATAGTATCTATCTGCACGGCTCGCAACCAGAAAATGCCCCTTTCATCGAAGAACTTTTTGAGCATCTCTGCACTAAATATTCAGAACATCATTTCTATTTTCTGGTCAATCAATCAACCAGTCATCACTTTCCTGCTGCTGCTAATGCAACCATTATACCTGTAGAATATACCGTCAAAAACTTTGCTTCGCTTAAAATATGGGAGAGCATAAAGCTGCCTTTTATTCTTAAAAAGCTACAGGCAACTGTTTTGTTGCAGCCTTTTGGACTATGTAGCATCACCACAAAAGTGCCGCAGGTGTTGTTTGTTTCAGATCTGTTCTGGCTTCATCAGCCACAATTGCTTCCTGCTTCAATCCGGTTATACCATCGTTTGTTTGGTAAAAAGGGCATCCATAAAGCAGCGCAGATGGTTACTTTCTCGCAAAGCATTCAACAACAATTAATCCATCAATATCCCAATATTTCCAACAAGGTTACCGCAATTGGTGGTGCGGTTTCAGCTTTGTTCCAGCCAACTTCTTACGAGCAAAAACAACAGACAAAAGACGGCTATGCCGATAGTAGAAATTATTTTTTATTTGTGGGAGGAAATAATCCCTCCAAAAATTTAGTAGGTGTATTGAAGGCTTTCTCCTCATTTAAAAGATGGCAGAAAAGCAATATGAAGTTGTTGATTGCAGGAACAATGACACCTCAAAAGAATGATGTACTGAAAAAAATAGGCAGTTATAAATACAAGGATGATGTTGTGGTTTTGCAGGTACTCGCACCCGAACAACTAGCCTCAATTACTGCTGCTGCTTTTGCAGTTATTGCGCCTTATTTGTATGAAGAAACTTCCTTGTACATGCTTGCTGCCATGCAAAGCGGCGTTCCAGTGGTTGCCAGTAATTTTCCGGCTATGGAGGAATTGGGTGGCGATGCTTGCCTGTATGCTTCGCCGAATGAAGTGGATGAAATTGCAAACCATTTGAAGCAGTTGTACCGAGATGAGCAACTGCAAGCTTCACTAAAAACGAAAGGGCTGGAGCGAGCAGCAAAATACAATTGGGAAAGAACAACCAACGCTTTTTGGGAGGTATTGGTGCAAGTAACAACCAGTTAATGATAGCTATTTGTGGATTCTTTACTTGTTACACCGATTGTTTCAGTCAGTAAACCAGTTGTTTCGGAGCTTAAATAATTTCTTTTAAGTCGCAAATAAGTTCTTTCAAGGCTCAAATAAGTTGTTTTAGAGCGCAAATAACTTCTTTCGAGATGCAAATAACTTCTTTCAAGACGTAAATAACTTCTTTTAAGACTCAAATAAGTTCTTTTAAGACTAGAATAAGTTCTTTTGCGGTGTAAAAGAACTTATTTGAAAGGTAAAACAACTGATTCAATC
>Ga0007818_1000439_pt1 | contig 11655 bp, 11 predicted proteins | sample CryBogCBE08Jun09_FD_71221 | JGI IMG/M metagenome (GOLD analysis project Ga0007818, IMG submission 71221) | Freshwater microbial communities from Crystal Bog, Wisconsin, USA - CBE08Jun09 | ecosystem: Environmental > Aquatic > Freshwater > Lake | place: Crystal Bog, Wisconsin, USA | collected...
ATCTTCCACGAGAGCATCAGGAGCGGGAAGTTCCACGGAATAATCTGGCCCGCGACGCCGATTGGCTTTGGCGAATTTCCAACACCAGCATGCTCTAACTTATCTGCCCAACCGGCATGATAAAAGAAGTGTGCAGCGGCGAGTGGAATGTCGGTATCACGAGTCTCGCGGATGGGCTTTCCGTTATTCAGTGTCTCCAGAACGGCAAACTCACGTGCACGTTCCTGCAAAATGCGGGCGATGCGGAATAGATACTTTCCGCGTTCTGCCGGAGCCATCTTGGACCAGACTTTGTTGTAAGCGCTGCGAGCAGCAGTTACAGCCTTATCGACATCATCACTTGAAGCGTAGGCAACTTTTGCTAACAGGGCTTCATTTGCAGGGTTAATTGTCGGAAAGGTCTTGCCGCCTTTAGCTGCAACAAACCGTCCGTTGATGAAGAGGCCGTAGGAGTCGGCAATCGTTACGACGGAAGCCGACTCTGGCGCAGGTGCGTATTCAAATGTCATTGGCTATTCCTTAATCGATTGTGACGTAGTTAGGGCCGGAGTAATGGCCATCGTTGAGTTTCATTCTCTGCATGAGAAGATCATTGAGGAGCGCGCTAGCACCAATTCGGAAGAGCTGTGGGTTGAGCCATTCACTTCCTGCAGTCTCGTTTACCAGCACTAGTTGCTTGATTGCATCCTTCGTGTTTCGAATTCCGCCCGCTGGCTTCACGCCTATCTTTACTCCAGTCATCGTATGGAAGTCTCGAACCGCTTCGAGCATCACGAGGACTACGGGTGGAGTTGCCGCTGGCGAAATCTTTCCAGTCGAAGTCTTAATGAAATCAGCCCCAGCAGCCATCGCCAGGAACGATGCCTTGCGGACGTTGTCTAACGTGACTAGTTCACCAGTCTCAAAGATCACCTTCAAATGAGCCTTATCTCCGCACAACTCTTTAATGTAAACGATTTCAGTAAAGACCTTCATAAGGTCCCCGGAGAGAAATGCACCGCGGTCGATAACCATGTCGATCTCTGTTGCACCTGCATCAAGCGCATCTTGAGTATCGCGCTTCTTTACATCAAAGGAAGCTCGGCCCGAAGGGAACGCGGTCGATACCGCGGCGACGGGAATTGATTCGCCACCAATTGCATCAAGATGTTGACGCGCGATGGAAACCATATCGTTGTAGACACAGATTGCACCGACGTGAGGTACCGAAGAATCTGTTGGATCAGGTTGCACTGCTTTACTGCAGAGTGCACGAACTTTTCCTGGAGTATCCGAACCTTCAAGTGTGGTGAGGTCGATCATTGAGATAGCGGTGTCGATGGCCCAACGCTTACTGGAAGTTTTGATACTACGAGTTCCAAGCATTGCAGCTCTCGAGGTGGCACCTACCTCATCAACAGGAGGCAGAGTCTGCAAGAGTCCTTTCAACGAACTCTCTGAGCCATCAACCAATAACATCGTTCACCATCTCTACGCGTCAACCGAAGGCCTCAATTCTAACCGTCACGCTACGTCCATGACTAGGTTTTTCCAGGAATTGGCTATTCAGCGGGCGTGATTCTGGATAGCCTAAGCGGGTATTCAATGATGAAGAGAGGCACATAACCATGAAGATGGTGATTGATACCGATACTGGAAGTGACGATGCTGTAGCACTGATGCTCGCCTTAGGTAACCCATCAGTTGAGGTCCTGGCTATAACGACCGTAGCAGGAAACGTGCCCCTCCCCTTAGCCACTAAGAATGCTATTACCACCGCATTCGTCATGGGTTCAAGCGTTCCTGTTTACAGTGGACATGACGCCCCGCTTATGCGTGATCTAGGAACCGCTCAGAATGTGCATGGTGAAGATGGAATGGGTGGAGCACCTATTCCACAGAATATTCCAGCACCTGACGGAACTAACGCTGTTCAGCAGATTATCGAGTTAGGTAAAAAGTTCCCCGGAGAAATAACCCTGGTTACGCTCGGTCCGCTCACTAATATTGCAGCAGCGCTAATCCAGGACCCTCTGACTCTCTCGCGCTACAAAAAGATCTATCTCATGGCCGGCTCGCCAGAAGGCTGGGGAAATGTCACCGCTGGGGCAGAGTTCAATATTTGGTGCGATCCAGAGAGCTTCAAGATCGTAATGCGTTGCGGAACGCCTGTGGTCTTAGTTGGGTGGAATATCAGTCGCCTCTTTGCCGTGATTGGCGATGCCGAGAAGGAGGAACTACAAAAGATAGGAACGGCACGAGCAGCTTTCACAATCGACATCAATAAAGATGTGGAGATATTTTGCCGAACCGTTACCAATCTTGATGGCTTCGATCTTCCAGATCCCATCACAATGACGGTGGCAATCGATCCGAGCATGATTACTGAATCCGAGCAGGTTCATGTAGATGTTTCATGCGCTGAGGAGACTCGCGGCACACTCATTCTCGACCGCCGGCAGAGTGCGAAGCAGGCAAATGCCGAAGTAATTTGGGCAGTTGATCGAAGCAAGTTTCTCAATCAACTATATGAAATGTGCAAAGACCCATCAAATCCAGCTGGTTATAAAGGAGTCAATTTCGCATGAGCGCTACCCCAATAATTCTCGACTGCGATCCAGGCCACGACGATGCAATGGCAATCATTCTCGCCGCCTATAACCCGGCTATTAGATTGCTTGGAATCTCAACCGTATCGGGGAATGGTGCCATCGATAAGGTCACGCAGAATGCGCTCCGCGTATGTGCCCTAGCGAAGATCAACGTTCCTATCGCCCAAGGGTCTGGCGTCTCGTTACTTGGGGCGTCAGAGGCTGCGACAGATATTCATGGTGAGAGCGCCCTTGATGGCGCCGACCTACCTCCGCCAGCCTTTGAGCTACAGAAGATGACCGGTGTTGAGTTGATGGGAAAGCTAGTCCGTGAATCCAGTGAGAAGGTGACACTTGTAGCCACAGGTCCGCTTACTAACATCGCCCTCTTCTTAAAGCTCTACCCAGAGTTGGTAGCGAACGTAGCGCAGATCGTCTTTATGGGTGGCTCTGCATCTCGAGGAAACCGCACCCCGTATGCCGAATTCAATATCTGGATGGATCCAGAGGCAACCGATGTCGTATTAAAGTCAGGATTACCCATCACAATGTGTGGATTAGATGTTACGCATCAGGCGCTCGTAACCCAAGAAATATTCGCCGAGCTCGAAGAAATGGGGACAGAGCTATCGAAGAAGATCATCGGCCTCATGAAGTTCTTTGCAAAGACTTATGATGAGGTCTTTGAGATGCCAGATCCCCCATTGCATGACCCGGTTGCAATCGCGGTGCTCATTGATCCAACCGTGGTACAGAGCAAATTCGTCAATGTGGAATGCGAACTTAAGGGCGAATTTACCCGAGGCGCAACGGTCGTCGATATCTTCGACCGCGAGGGTCGAAAGAAGAATGCGACCGTTGCACTGAACCTGGATGCACCAAAGTTTTGGACGATGATGCTTGATGCCGTAAGGGCTGCAGGTAAGGCTTAACCAACATCCTTGCCGGCCGCTTTATCTTCAGCAATGATCTCGCGTAGGGCTTGAACAGCGGTATCTAATAAATTATCTAGCGGTGGCATTGGCTCTTTGCCATGCATCGCCATGATTCCGCCAGCACGCACGCGCAGCATTGAGGCGATAACGAAGAGCGCTGAAGACTCCATCTCTGAGCAGAGTGCGCCGCCAATCTCCCATGCGCGCCAGCGATTAAGTAAGTTGCTCGCTACACCCATTCGCTCTGGCTCGTGCTGGCCATAGAACGAATCTTTGGATTGAGTAATACCAGTACGTGCAACTGCCCCAGTCTTCTTTGCTGCGCGCTGCAAGGCGAGAACTAAATCGATATCAGCGATCGCAGGGAATTCGATTGGCATGTAATGCAAAGAGGTTCCCTCATCACGGATCGCGCCGGTGATGATTGCCAACTCGCCTGATTTAATATCTTTCTGAATCGCTCCTGATGTGCCGACTCGGATAAAGGTATCCGCACCCACTCTAACTAGCTCCTCCATGGCAATTGCCGCGGAAGGACACCCGATTCCAGTTGAAGTTACTGAGACTTTTACTCCATCCAGATAGCCGGTATAGGTCACATACTCCCGATTACTAGCGACCAATTGCGGGTTATCAAAGAGGCGAGAGATTGGCTCGCAACGACCAGGGTCGCCCGGCAAGAGAACGTACTTTCCTACATCTCCACGTTGTAGTTGAACGTGATACTGCTTGCCATCTGCTGACTCCATCGTTAGCTCCTTATGCTCGAGTGTCGTTTGTAATCAATTCTCGGATGCCAGATACCGCGGTCGCAATCAAAGGTTCTAACGAGCCCAATTCGCCTTCACCATGCATAATCATGATGCCACCTACGCGAACCCGCAACATCGATCCGAGAATAAAGAGGGTTGATGATTCCATCTCGGATGAGATTGCTCCACCAATCTCCCATGCCCGCCATCGTTCGAGCAATCTCGTTGTAACGCCGGAATGTTCTGGCTCTACCTCACCATAGAAAGAGTCCTTCGATTGAGTGACTCCGAGTCGATGTGGTACGCCTAAGGAGCGGGCCGCTGAGCGGAGCGCACTGACGACCTCAATATCTGCAACTGCTGGAAATTCAATCGGCATGTAATGTGAAGAGGTTCCCTCGTCGCGAATTGCCCCGGTAATGATTGCCAGCTCACCCGACTTCGTTCCGGGTTGAATAGAACCAGATGTTCCAACCCGAATGAAGGTATGAGCGCCACATCGCACCAGCTCTTCCAGGGCAATCGCGGCAGATGGACATCCGATGCCAGTTGAGGTTACGGAAACCTTCACTCCATCGAGTGTTCCTGTGTAGGTGACATATTCACGGTTAGTCGCTACATGAACGGCCCCATCAAAGTGGCGAGCAATGACTTCGCATCGCCCTGGGTCACCTGGCAGAAGCACATAGCCGCCGATATCTCCTGCTTCAAGGTGGATGTGGTGCTGCTTGCTCATAGCTGCTTCACCCGACTGATAAAGAAATCCATAAATCCGTCCACATCGACCTCCATTGCGACCTTTGCATTCGGAGCGTGGCCGGTGGCGTGAAAGTGATCCGCCGTCGTTTTGGCGAAGGTGTGGTGGCCTGTTAGCTCGACCGTAACGTAGTAATCCCGATACTCCACCAAATCTGGCTTCACCAAGAGCGCCGCAGCAAGTGGGTCATTAATCGCACAGCCGTCAATCTTCTGATACTCGTCATGAAACTCCATATAGAAACGAGTGGAGTCATCTATAAATCTCACCAATTCTGGCCGTGCACCACTCAAGGCTGCTACATGTCGAGGTTGGAAGAGGCACTTGTAAGTGACATCCAACGGCACAATTGTTAAATCGAAACCAGATTTCAGCATAAGGTCATATGCATGCGGATCACAGAAGACGTTGTACTCCGCCGATGGCGAGGCGTTTCCGGGAAAATGGATTGCCCCACTCATCGAAACAACATCTTTAATGAGCGGAATAATTGTTGGATCTCTTCGAATTGCGAGGGCGAGGTTAGTTACTGGCCCAATCATCAAGAGCGTGATCTCGTGCGGATATTTATGAACTAACTCGATGATGAGGTCAACGGCATGTCCCGGGTATAGCTCCTTCGCGGAGCGAGGAAGCGTCGCATAGCCCAACCCCCCATCCCCGTGGGTCTCTTCAGCAACGGTAAGAGATTTAACGAGTGGTTCACTCGCACCTCGAGCAATAGGAACGTTGAGCAGTCCTGCCAATTCAGAAATATCGAGTGCATTGCGGGAGCACTTATCAACTGAGGTATTGCCGTGTGTAACGGTAATTGCTTCTAGCGAAATCTCTGGTGAGGCGGCGAGTAGGAGAAAAGCTAAGGCATCATCAATCCCAGGATCAGTATCGAGTATGACTCTGCGCTTCTCACTTGCCATGACGATGCCCCTTTCGATAATCAAGGACACCATATACCGCTATTGCAGTCGATAGCGCGGCTGCGGCGGTCACAACATCAAAGCCCTGCCACGCGCCAAAGTGGTTCACTACCAAGCCCACGGTGAAGCTGCCGATGGTAATTCCTAGTGAAATTGCAGCACCTAGATAGGCGAATGCCTCGTTCAGGCGGTCTGGCGGAACCAGCTCTTTGGCAAAGGCATTGGCGGCAATAAGAGTTGGTGATATGGCAAGTCCTGAGAGCGCCACCAGCCAGGCAAGTGTGGAGTAGTGATGCAGAAAGAGCAGGCCAGAAGTTGCACAGGTCATGAATGCGAGGGCAACCGCGAAACGATAGCCGGGATCACTCTTCCAGTGGCGCAATCCGTAGAGCGTTCCTGCTACTAGGCTGCCGATTGAATATAAGGCGACGAGAATTCCACCACTGCTCTCATGACCGGAAAGCTTTGCTGAGGCGAGAATCGCTACCGTATTTCCACCAAATACGACTCCGAGAAATGTAAGCGAGAGAAGGAGCGCCTTCATATCAGGAATTCGGAGCAAGCCACCTATACGCCGTTCACGATTCTCCGAGATGTCGTGGTGTGAGGCAGATAGCGCGATGCCTAGTGAACCCACAACGAGGAATCCGAGCGCGAATTTCATAGCGAATGCCGGCGATCTCCAACCGTAGAGAATGCCAGCAAGTGCAGGGCCAGTTACAAATGCGATCTCATCGAGTACCGCTTCGATGGAGAGCGCGGTGCCGAGCTCTTGAGGTGATTGGAGCGCCCTGCTCCAGCGAGTCCTCGTATAACTTCCAATGTTGGGAAGCGTTGCACCGGCAGAGGCAGCGCAAAGCGCAATCGCTGGCGTGCTGGAATGACTGAAATGAATGAGCGCCAGAATGGATATAAAATTTATTGCAGCGATAGGGAGGATAACCCTGCGAGTACCAAATCGATCTGCTAATTGACCGAAGCGCGGCCCAAAGATTGCGCCAGCGAGGGTGTAACTCGCGGAAGCTATACCCGCAACGGCGTAGGAGTCTCGAGTCTTGGCAATCAAGAGCACAATCCCGACCGGGTTCATCGCAAGCGGCATCCGCCCGATCATTCCGAAGCCAAAGGTCTGCAATGCGCGTGGCTTTCGAAGCGCATTCACATATGAAATGAGCAAACCCGCGCCTCGTATCTATAGAAGTATTTACTGAAAACGATTGCAGAAATCTACCCCTGCTGCCACAATCATGTCTAGACCAAAAGCGGTAAGGGATGAGAATTTATGAAGATTTACTTTGCTGGCCCACTCTTTACTCCTTATGAGCGCAGTTACATCGATGAATGTGCCAAGAGATTGCGCGATGCCGGAATGGAGGTCTTCGTCCCCCACGAGATCCCGCTACCTGCAGAACTCACACCAAAATTTATCTTTGATATCGACTCAGAGCATGTCCTGTGGGCAGATGCCGTTCTCGCTCTGCTCGATGGACCCATGGTTGATGATGGAACGGCTAATGAGATTGGCATCTTCTGGAATGAGATGCGCCACGATAAGAGCAAGAAGGGCATCGTTGGCCTCGTTACCGATACTCGCATCGTCCGCGATCGTAGGTTGGTCGATGGCAAGGGAATCAACCTCTTTGTTCGAGGTTGCATTGAAGATGTTGGAGCCGTTGTAGAAGGTTTTGATGCCGCCTTCGAAATCCTTCTCAAGTGGCACCAAGAGGGCTAACTCGGTTTAGTACATTGTTGTCTTGGTGAGGTGATGTGGCCAGTGGGTTGCGTGATAGGCCTTCCAGAATCTGAAATCAACTTGTGGCTGCAACAACGGCGTGAACTGAGGTCTACGCTTATTCACTGCATCAGTTAACTTTGCGATGGCATAGATACTTGATGCTCGCAGTTCAATCTCCGCAGTGCTATCGCGCTTCACCTCGGTTAATGAGTTGATCTGCAACTCTAACTCTGGCTCGTACTCAAAGATTCCAGTTACTCGCATGCCAACTGGCACGATGTAATCCGCGAATGCGGTGAGCATATGTGCATCTTCGAGCTTCCACGCCCCGCGAGGTGAGAGGGCAAGATGCATCCCCCAGATTCCAAGTTGAGCGAGTTTGTAGATCTGCACCTTGCGACCGTTGTAATCGCTCACATCTTCAAAGCGAGGAAACTCGGTGGTGAGGCGCTCTAATAGGCCATTTCCGCCATCGTAGAGGCGTGGAGAGCAGTCCCGGACGAAGGCATGGAACTTTCCTGCGTAATCGGCAACGAGCTTCTCACCCACCTGGCGGAGCAATACGACTCGCTCATCAAGCATCGGAATCTCAATATTGCCGGAGAAGATCTCTCCCAATTGCTCTCGCGTAATCTGTGAGAGGAAGTGGCCATCGAAGAATGGGATTCCAGCCTTGATAGTGCGGTGGAAGCAGGCCATCATCGCTTCACTATCGGAGTAGACCTTGCCGTGGTATTCGGTTTCAAACTTCACGCCACTCTCGAAATTGGTGAAGGCGAAGTTCAGGACATTTGTCACCAAGGTGAGATCCATTAAGAAATTTGGATCGTCACCATAATCGAAGAGTGAGCTGCCATCAGGCTTAGGAAACTCTTCATAGGCCATCCAATCGGCGACCTCATTTATCTTCTGCTCATTAACATGAACAAGCGTGGCTGATTCCACGACCGGGAGAACGCTCTTGAGAACGCCACTCTCCCACATCGGTGTGTGACCGGCCGTTGCCATGAGTTACTCCTCGCCTTTTCGATATGGCGCACCAGCCATTGCGGGCGGTCTAAGTCGCTGCGAGAGAAATGCTAGAACGATAAGAGTTGTTAAATTAGGGAAGAAGGTCACAAACTCATCTGGGACAACCTTCTGCAAAGTAAAGTAGAGAAGAACCAAACCGCCAGATAGGGCACTGATAAGTGCACTCTTATATTTCTTCTGATATAGCTTGTAGCCGGCAAAGAGCAGAGCGATTGCGACAACTGCAAGGAGGGTCGCATGCACCGAGTCCGACTGGCGAATGCGAAGCGCATCCGTCCACCCAAAGAGGACGGAGCCAGCGAAGACTCCCATTGGTCGCCAGTTACCAAAGATGACCGTTGCCAGGCCGATGTAGCCTCGGCCTGCAGTCTGGTTTTCTAGGTAATGGCCCGTCGAAACCACCGAAATATATGCTCCACCAAGGCTAGCCAACATTCCGGAAACTGCAATTGCGATAAAGCGAGTCCGGTAGACATTCACACCAAGTGACTCGGAGGCGACCGGATTTTCGCCCGAGAATCGAACGCGAAGTCCGAACTTTGTGCGCCAGAGAATCCAGCCCGTTATTGGCAGAGCCATGATCAAGAGAAGCGAAGCCCATGATGTTCGAGTGATAAGTCCTGCGATGATTCCTGCGAGGTCTGAGATGAAGAACCAATGCTTATGTTCCAGCGTAATCAGATGTGGGCTTACCCAAGGAACGGTGAAGAGCGCAATGGGCTTGACATAAGGCGAGGTCAAGATATCGCCACCTGCTGGTGGAAAGTAGACGCCAGAGAGGAAGCGAGTAAATCCATATGCAAGCAGATTAATCGCAAGACCAGAGACCGCTTGATCAATACCGATTCGAACTGTGAGAACAGCGTGGAGTAGTCCAACGATGATGCCACCGATCGCAGCTGCAAGCATTCCAATCCAAGGACCCTCTTTAAATCCAAACCAAGCGCCCATCCATGTTCCGACAATCATCATGCCTTCAAGGCCGATATTGATAACGCCTGCTCGCTCGGACCATAGGCCACCAAGGCCTGCCAATAGGAGCGGTATTGAGAAGCGAAGGGTCGCGCCCGATGCTCCATCGGAGGTGATGTCATTTGCATGAGTCATTACTTGGATGAGTGAGAGGAGCGCAAGCCCGAGACCACCAATGAGGTAGAGGCGAGCAGGTGAGCGCATAATCTTCTTAGCGGTATCCATTGTTGACATGATCACTTCACCTCAGCCTTATCAGTTTTCTCGGCTACCGCAGCACCAACCAGCTTCTGCTGTTGACGGAGATTGATTCGCTTCACCAATTCATAAGAAACGACCGTTGAGATAATGATGATTGCCTGCATCACGGTGACGATCTCAACCGGAACTCCATACAGGTCGAGCGCGGGCGCGGCGCCTTCCAGGAATGACCAGAAGAAGGCTGCGAGGGCGATACCTATCGGTGAGCTTCGTCCAATCAGCGCTAGGGCCAATCCAGTGAGTGCATATCCGGTTGGGAAAGAGAGGCTGTAGTTATGGGTATTGCCCATCATCTCGCCAAGGCCGGTGAGGCCTGCGATACCACCGGAGATTGCCATCGTTATGAAGATCATCCGAGGGGCATTGATACCGCTTGCACGAGCAGCTCTAAAGGACATGCCGGTCGCACGAAGATTGAAGCCGAAGACGCTCTTATTCAGTAGTACCCAATAGAGAACGCCGACGAGAATCGCGACGAAGATATAGCTATAGAGATTTGCACCGGCGATATGAAAACTTGGGAGCCAGCCACTCTTAGGGACTGGTGGGGTCTCAGAGTTGTTTGATCCAGGAAGGTTGTATCCGAGGCGTGTAGGTTGCAAGAGGTAGGTAATTAACCCTGAGGCGATCGTATTCAACATAATATTTGAGATAACCTCGGAAATATTCCGCTTTACCTTCAAATATCCGGCAATCATCGCCCACAAGGCACCAACTGATACTGCAGTAATGATGATTACTAGTACATGGAGGATTGGCGGAAGATGAATCTGTGCGCCAACGACCGCAGCGAAGAAGACTGCTAGGCGATACTGGCCATCAATACCGATGTTAAACAAGAGCATCTTGAAGCCGATTGCAGCGGCAACGCCGGCCAGGTAGTACGCAACGGTTTGATTGAGCTCTGTAACAAGATTGCTACCTTGACTTCCGAAATCCCAGAGCGTCTGAAATGTGCCGATTGGCGAAGCGCCTTTTATGAGAAGGATGACCGTCGTAATTGCGACAGAAAAGACGATTGAAACGAGTGGGGCCATTACACCCCAGAACCACTTCTTCTGTGTCATGCGATCTTCTCTCCAGTCATAGCCATACCCAGTGTTTCAGGCGTCGCGCTCTTGGGGTCGAGATAATTTGTAATCTCGCCACGGAATATCACTGCAATGCGATCTGAGAGGTTAAAAATCTCATCCAAATCGGCAGAGATAAGCAGAACTGCCGCACCAGCTTTCCGTGCTTCAATGAGGTGATTCCAGATGATCGCCTGAGCTCCAACGTCCACGCCTCGCGTAGGTTGCGCAGCAATGATGACCTTTGGGCTACCTGCCATTTCACGGCCGACGATAAATTTCTGTTGGTTTCCGCCAGATAAGGCATGCGCCGCAACATTGATACTTGGGGTGCGAACATCGAATTCAGTGACGATACGCTCAGAGTCGCTCTTCGCGGCGCTCTTGTTTACCCACATTCCATCGGCCATCGGCGCAGTCCCTTGATGACCAAGTACTCGGTTCTCCCAGAGTGAGGCTCCAAGTAGCAGTCCATCACGGTGACGATCCTGCGGAATGTAGCCGACGCCTGCATCGCGAATTTCACGAGTTGTCGAGGTACTCGCATCGAGTCCAATAATTTCAATCTTCCCTGAATCCGCTTTCACAAGCCCCATAATCAATTCAATGAGTTCAGATTGACCATTACCTTCAACTCCAGCAAGCCCAACAATC
>Ga0007818_1000442_pt1 | contig 11586 bp, 9 predicted proteins | sample CryBogCBE08Jun09_FD_71221 | JGI IMG/M metagenome (GOLD analysis project Ga0007818, IMG submission 71221) | Freshwater microbial communities from Crystal Bog, Wisconsin, USA - CBE08Jun09 | ecosystem: Environmental > Aquatic > Freshwater > Lake | place: Crystal Bog, Wisconsin, USA | collected...
CAAGTTTCAATCACTTTGGGAAGTTTTTGTAGCTTGGAAGTACCTATACTTCAATCATCAAGAATATGATCTGATTCACAACTTTGGAAGATTGGTCTACTTAATTCCAATTTTAAATAAGCAAGTTCAGAAAATAATGACGTATGGTAGGGTTGTTACATCCAAAAACATAGAAAAAATAGTTGCTAAACCCAATAAGAACTTAATTTTTACGGGTTGTAGTAACTATCTGGTATCAACTGGTAATGTAGCAGGTGTTTGGAAAACGGTATACAACGCCATAGACTTTAGTAAATATACCTTGCAATCATCTGTTAAGGGTGATGCGCCACTAATGTTTTTGAGTAGACTCGATAAAATAAAAGGATGCCACAATGCCATTGCATTGGCTAAGAAAACAGGGAGAAAACTCATTATAGCAGGTAATATTTCGCATGTAAAGGAAGAACAAACCTACTTTGAAACGGAGATAAAACCTCATGTAGATGGGAATAAGATACAATATGTTGGACCACTGAATGATGAAGAAAAGAACGAATATCTTGGTAAATGTGCCGCCTTGCTGATGTTGATAGAATGGGATGAACCATTTGGAATGGTGATGGCAGAAGCAATGGCTTGCGGTACCCCAGTGATTGGATTTAAACGTGGGTCGGTTCCAGAAGTAGTAGAAGAAGGGATTACTGGATTTGTGATAGATACGCTTGAAGAGGCAATAGTAGCTGTAAAGAAAATACCTATCATTGATCGTTCACGCTGCAGAGAACGGGCATTAGGTCGTTTTAATGTGGATATAATTGCAAAAGATTATTTGGATTTAGTGAAATAATGAAAAAGATAGTCCTCATTTCTTCCGGTCAGCCTTCAGTAAATCCTCGCTTGGTAAAGGAAGCAAATGCCTTAACTACCGTAGGATATGAGGTGTTTGTAGTTTACTCTTTCTGGACAAATTGGGCTTGGGATATGGATCAGCAACTGTTTGCAAATGTGTCTTGGAAACCAATATTAGCAGGTGGGTCACCTTACCAAGACAAACTAGTTTATTTTTTGACAAGGCTTAGGTTCAAACTAGTCAATTTAATAGCAAACAAACTGACCTTTAATTTTGGAATAGCAGAAATGGCAAAGGGGCGCGCTTCCGTAGAGTTACTTAAAAAGGCAATGGCTATAAAAGCAGATTTCTATATCGCCCATAATTTGGCTGCTTTGCCTGTAGCAGTAAAAGCCGCAAACTACTATCTAGCAAAATGTGGCTTTGATGCAGAAGATTTTCATAGGCAAGAGGTATCTGATTCGCCTTTTGATTTCAACTGTAGAATTGCCTCTTTCTTAGAACATAAATATTTATGTCAATGTGACTATATCACTGCAGCCAGTCCATTGATAGCAAACGCATATCAGCAGTTATATCCCAAACTAAATCCAATTGTTATTAATAATGTGTTTGAGATAAAATACGCTCAGAAATTGAATGAAAGAGCCGACAATAAGTTGAAACTTTTTTGGTTTTCTCAAACCATTGGTAAAAACAGAGGATTGGAAGATGTAGTTGAAGCGTTGAATATACTTGACAATGAAGCTATCGAATTGCACTTATTGGGGAATAGTAGTGAAGAAAGCAAAGATTATTTTTATAATTTGTTGGCAAAAAGGAAAAAACAATTGTATTTCCACAAACCTATTCTTCCCGAAGAAATCTTTAGCTTCTCCGCACAGTTTGATATTGGACTTGCATTGGAACTGCGAAGTCCATCAAACAGAAATATTTGTTTGACCAACAAAATTTTTTCCTACCTCACTTCAGGCTTGGCAATAATTGCCTCTGATACAGCAGCCCAAAAAGCGTTTGTTGAGGAAAACAAGGGTGTCGGCTTCGTTTACAAGATTGGAAATACGGATGAATTAGCGTCTCAGATAGCATATCTCTTTAACAATAGAGTGGCTTTGCTGGAATGTAAAACTAAAGCAGCACAATTGGCAATAGATAAGTATAACTGGGAAATGGAATCCTCTAAATTTTTAAACATATTAGCAAATAGTCTAGGTTGAAAACGCACAAAGAAAGATTTGAGATATTAGATGGGTTAAGAGGATTAGCTGCATTGTATATAGTTTTTCACCATGCTAGACTTGTATGTTGGGAAAGTTATTACACAGGATACTTAACTTAAAGCATCCAGATTTGTATAATCGTTTCGATAAGGCATGTCTGTATTTCTTTTCCATTTTCAAGTACGGTTCAGAAGCTGTTACCTTATTTTTTGTATTATCCGGCTTGGTTATTCATTACAAACAAGCACACTCAATACAGGATTCCGACAATTTTAAGTTTAACTTGGCGGGGTATATAAAAAACAGGGTCAGAAGAATCTTTCCGCCTCTGATTTTTTGTATGTTGTTGATGGTCATTTTGGCCTTAACGTCAATGTTCTTTTTTCGACTACCTTACCCTGACAATCTTTCTGCTAAAACAATAGTCGCAAACCTCACTTTCATTACTACTCCCTTTTTCTCTGTTGCAGGAAATAATTTTCCGTTGTGGTCTTTAAGGGTAGAATGGTGGATTTATATGGTATATCCTCTATTATTACTGATAAATAGAAAAAAGATTTATTTGGGCTATATCCTGGTTCTAGCAACTTCGCTCATTTTATATTATCTAAATTTTAACCGGCAATATTTCTGGATAGAAACCTTTTTGTATTTGCCTACTTGGTGTATTGGTGCTTAAATTGCTGATGTATTGTCAGAGAGGATTAAGTTCTTTAAATTACTCAATATCCTGCTCATTTTATTGCCCATTAGCTTAATCCTGTAAGGAAAATACAATGATTATATCAGCGATTTTGGTTTTGGTATAGGTCTATTGCCTGTATTTATATTCTTATTATCAGACAATAAGTCTCTCATTAAGAATGCAATAAATAGCCTAATTGGACGTTTCCGATTTTTTAGCGGATTTTCTTACACTCTTTATATCACACATTTTCCAATTCAGGCCTTTTTGACAAGCATCTATCTGAGATATTACAATCAATTGCCACATAGTTTTTACTTGGCATTCTTAGGCGTGTTCGCAAGTGTTTTGGTGGCTTATCTAAGTCGTTTTTATACTGAAAAAAAGTTTATTGTTAGAAGAAACTAGGCTACTGCATTTCAAAAATGTGCCAAATGAAAGGTGGGTTATCAACCATTTTCAGTATTCATAACGTTTTTTTTATGTCAAAGAGGGTTTTTCTAATGCGAGATGGCGAAAGGACAAGGCAAGATTCAATAATTCCATTGTCAGGTGCAATAATTCCATTGTCAGACCCGATAATGTTACTGCAAGATGCAATAATGCTATTGTCAGACGCAATAATGTCAATGTAAGATGTAATAAAGCGATTGTAAGATTCAATAATTCTAGAGTAGCAGGCAATAATTTCCAAGTAGTACATTTTAAAAAAACTATCAGGTTAATCCTGGTATTTAATCACAAACAAAATCTGGTTAAGCGCGTATTTGCAATTGTGAGAATAGAATAAAATAAATAGTGCTACGAAAAACAGAAGCAGAATAAGAAGCATAATACATATTTAAGATTAATATTGAATAAGCTACTCATCATATCACCCCACTTCCCGCCCATTAATGCAGCCGACATGCACCGGGTAAGACAAAGCGTATGGTATTTTGAAGACTTTGGTTGGAAACCAACAGTAGTTTCGGTGGATGAAAAGTATGTAGAAGGCGTAGAAGAACCATTGTTGTTGAATTCTTTGCCCAACGGATTAGAGGTAATTAAGGTCAGGGCGTTTTCTAGCAAGTGGACAAGAAAAGTAGGCTTAGGTGCTTTGGCTTTGCGATCTTTATACTTTTATTTTAAAAAGGTAAATGCGCTTTTAAAAATGGATTCTTTCCAGCTTATTTATTTCTCTACTACACAGTTTCCCGTGTTGATATTGGGTAGATATTGGAAGTGGCGTTTCAAAATTTCGTATGTAATAGATATGCAAGATCCTTGGCATTCAACTTATTATCAGGACAAACCAAAAAATGAAAGACCACCTAAGTATTGGTTTTCTTACAATCTTAATAAATACCTTGAGCCAATTGCAATGAGGGGTTGTGATGGGTTGATAAGTGTTTCCGAAGCGTACATAACAGAACTTAGAAACCGGTATGTAAATTTGATGGATAAGCCAGCCAGCACAATCACATTTGGGGCTTTTACGAAGGATTTGGAGATTGCAAAAGAGATAAGGTCTGCCATTACTATAAACGATAGGACTCATAAAAATGTAGTTTATGTAGGCCGAGGTGGATTTGATATGCAACCAGCCCTTGCTTTAGTTTTTTCTGCTTTTAAAACCGGACTTAAAGAACAGCCAGAATTGTACAATCAGTTTCGATTTGTATTTATTGGTACAAGCTATGCGCCAAAAGGACAAGGGAAAAAAACTATAGTCCCTGTTGCTGAAAAAGAAGGAATTGGAAGCTATGTAACAGAATACACGGATAGGGTACCCTATTTTGAAGGATTATCCCTGTTGTTAAAAGCCGACTTGTTGTTTATTCCGGGTTCTGACGATCCTGCCTATACTGCTTCTAAACTCTATCCTTATATATTGGCAAAAAAGCCGCTGATGGGTGTTTTTCATCCCTCTAGTAGCGCAAAAAATATTCTGGAGGATACGGGTGCGGGAAAGGTTTGTACGCTTGAGGATAGCACTCAGGCTGTTTATAAAACGCTGGATAACCTATTGAAATCAATTCAATCAAATACCTATAGTATTGATACCGACTGGAGCATATTTGAAAAGTATAGTGCCAAGGAAATGACAAAGAGACAAGTTGAATTATTTAATATGATTGTAAATTAATGGTCAAGAGGGTAGCAATAGTTACTTCGCATCCCATTCAGTATTATGCGCCCCTATTTAAGCTACTTGCCCAAGGGATTGAGTTGAAAGTGTTTTATACTTGGGGAAAAGATTCGGTAGAAAAGTACGACCCCGGATTTGGCAAAAATGTTCAATGGGATGTTCCCTTGTTAGAAGGGTATGAGTACCAATATTTAGAAAATATAGCCGAAAAACCTGGTAGTCATCACTTTAAAGGCATCAGGAATCCTACAATAATAAAAGAATTACTAGATTACAACCCGGCTGCCATTTTGGTTATTGGTTGGGGATATCATAGTCATTTGAAAGTGTTGAAGTATTTTAAAGGAAAAATTCCTCTTTACTTCAGGGGAGATTCCACCTTACTGGATAATTATGCGAGTGGTTTTGCAGGAAAAGCCAAAAACTTTGCAAGGAGAATCTTTTTAATTTGGGTGTATAGTCATGTTGATAAAGCTTTTTATGTTGGAAAGGAATCAAAAGCTTATTTTAAATGGGCTTTATTGAAGGAATCTCAGTTAGTTTTTTCACCACATTCTATAGACAATACCCGATATGCAATTGATTGTAGCAATAAAGTAGATGAACTGAGAAAATCCCTTTCTCTTTCTAATTTGGATAGAATCATACTATTCGCAGGAAAGTTTGAAAGCAAAAAGAATCCGCAATTACTTTTAAATGCTTTTGTAGATGCAGTTACTGAGAAAATACATCTAGTTTTTGTAGGGAACGGAGAGGAAGAGCAAAGATTGAAGGAAACAGCAAGAAATTCAGGTAAGAGTGAGTTCATCCATTTAGTTGGGTTTCAAAATCAATCAATGATGCCAATATGGTATCAATTTGCAGATGTATTTTGTTTGCCATCTAGGGGCCCAGGAGAAACATGGGGCTTGGCGGTAAATGAAGCGATGGCAAGCGGTAAAGTCATAATTGTTAGTAATAAAGTTGGATGTGGAAAGGATTTGGTGATTGATAATGTAAATGGGTGGATATTTGAAAGCAATAATCACAAAAATCTAGTAGAGATAATAGAAAAAATTCCTGATAAGGATGCTTTATTGGAGATGGGAAATGAAAGTAAAAAAATTATTAAAGATTGGGGACTAAATCATACAGCCAATTGTATATTGAAAGAATGGAGGAACATTTAGTATGAATAATGGTGTAAAATATGTAACCTTGTTTTTGCCTCTGGCTCTCGCGTTCTTCTTGCAAGTCGATCCGATACTGTCTTATTTAACAGCTTGGTTGGGTAGCTTTTTCTTGTTTTATCTTTCACTGACTGGCTTTATAGCACCACTCCCGAGTGATTTGCCTATCATGCAACAATTAATGCGTCCAATATTTATCATACAAATCATATTTTGTGGATTTAATTTTTGCTCTTCTATCTTTTACTTTCTAGATTCTTTGGGAATGCGAGACTTTGTCTGGACAAAGAATTATTATGTAGACATGGTAAAGGTTAATCAGATAGCAGGGGCGCAACGATACTACTTGTTGGGACACATTTTTCTACTGATAGGAATGTACAGCCGGTCTATCAGTCTGGTAAAACAGAAATATAAAGTAAGGGAAGACCTTGATTGGAGTGTCTTTTTGTTGTGGTTTACCCTTTTTGCTTTTATAGGGTCTTTTGTAATTAGATTTATTCCAGGAATGTCTCAATTATCAGAACAATTGAATAACCTGTTCTTTCTAAGTGGTACTTATGCCTTCTGTTATGCTATTATCAGGAAAGAAAGAAGTTTAATAATTATTGCGGGTATCTTTTACTTCTACAGCTTTTTCTCTACCTTGATTACTGGCTTTAAAGAGCCAGTAATAGTAAGTATCCTACTATTTTGCATATTTATGTATCCTTTTTACCGAAAAGCAATATTGATTGCAGGGTTACCGCTTATTTACTTCTGTTTTTTTATTGTTCCCATATATGTGAATACGTTTAGAGAAATTATAAATACCAGTGATACTAGAAATCTGACTGAGATACGAAATCAAGCATTAAACAAAGCATTGGAAAGTAAGGAAAGTAACTGGGATTTTTTGACAGGACGACTTTCGGAAATTGGGATGTTCATCACTTACATAGAAGCTGTACCCAAGCGTTTACCCTATTATGGAACAACCATTGTAGAGCAAGCACTGATCGTATTGATTCCCAGAGTTGCGTGGAAAGATAAGCCTGTAACGGAACAATTAGTTATGCAGCGGGTGTATGATGCTGGTGTGGTAAACAACCTCGCAAAAGTATCTGCAAAGCCCATGTACATTGTGGATGGATACTTGAGTGGCGGGATATTTGGGATAATGCTAAGTCTTTTTTTGTATGGCTATGCGCTACAATGGTTTTGTGGTATAGCAGAAAGTTGGTTTGGTGGCTACTTTTTGGGTACGGCTATTGTATTCAATGGACTGTTTCCAATTTTTTGGCGGGGGCTATCATTCGAGTTTATCCTAAATACTGTACTTTATTCCTTTTTAACGATGTATGTAATCCATAGATTGCTCTACACGTATGACTTTTTAGAAAAAATACATGACGATTCTCCAGATAGTGCCATCCTATAAACCTGCCTTTGTTTATGGTGGTCCCATCTACTCTATAAGTGCCTTGTGTGAGGCACAGGCAGCATTGGGGCATACCGTTTCTGTGTTTACGACCAATGCAAATGGAGGTTCTAATCTAGATGTACCTCTTGGAATTGTTCAATCTGTCAATAATATTAATGTCACCTATTTCCCTAGAATAACAGGAGATCATACGCACATATCACCCAAGTTATGGCTTAGACTTTGGAGAGATGCCCACAAATATGATGTGATTCATTTGCATAGTTGGTGGAGTGTTTTGATGATTGGTTGCGCCTGGATACTTAAAATAAAAGGGGTTCGTTTTGTTTTTTCTCCTCGTGGCATGTTTTCAAATTATTCTTTCAGTCACAATATAAATCCTATTAAAAAAGGTGTCTTCTGGGGTTTACTGACTAAGCCTGCTCTCAAAAAACAAGTCTTTCATGCAACGGCAATCTCTGAACAACAAGAGATTGAGCAATTATTTGGAAAGGATGTGAGTGTTTTTACGCTACCTAATCTCTTGCAATTTCCAAATTTATCAGTGGAGGCTATTCAGACGCATCACCAGAAAGAGATTGTCAATTTATTATTTATATCTAGGGTTGACAGGAAGAAGGGAATTGAGCTATTGTTGAAAGCGGTTCAGTTATTAAAAGAACAAGTCCCTGTTTCCTTGACTGTCATTGGTGGCGGTGAAGAAGATTATGTTGAAGAGTTGAAACAATTAGCTGCGTCATTAGCCATCAGTGACTTGATTATATGGAAAGGAGCTGTGGAGTGGAGGGCAAAATTTGACGATATTCTGAATGCTGACCTATTGGTTCTTCCTTCTTACAATGAAAACTTTGCGAACATCATTTTAGAAACACTGTATGCTGGTCGCCCTGTGATTTTAACTAAATATGTGGGGCTACATGACTACGTTAGTGCCAATAATATGGGTTGGGTGATTGATACGAATCCTGAAGAAATTGCTTCAGCTGTAAAAGATTATGTGGCTGATAAAAATGTGTGGCAGGAAAAGTCTTTACAAATGCATCAGCAAATTTTGGCAGACTTTAATCAAACAATGTTAGCTGAAAAATATATTAGTCAGTATACAAAAAAACTAAATTTAAACTAGTTGCTTTCTACACCATTCAGTATTATTGTTCTAACTTTTAATGAGGAAATTCATTTGCCGAGACTGCTAAAGTCAGTGCAACCATTGAATGCTGCCACTTATATTCTAGACTCAGGCAGTACGGATAAAACTTTGGAGATAGCTGCAAATTTTGGTTGTGAGGCGAAAAATAATCCTTTTATCAATCATCCAAAACAATGGGATGCAGCTTTAAAAAGTTTTGATATAAAAACACCATGGGTCGTTTGTTTGGATGCGGATCAAGAGGTTACACCCGAGTTAATTAGTTTATTAACAGCATTTAGGGATGAGGATTTCAAAGATGTGAGTGGTATTTATTTCAATCGGAAAAATATATTCAAGGGTAAATGGCTACGTCATGGCGGCTATTTTCCTGTTTATCTGTTGAAGATGTTCAGGTATGGTGTGGGTTATTCTGATCTGAATGAAAATATGGATCATCGGTTTATCGTTCCCGGTGAAACTATTATCTGGAAGAATGGATATATTGTGGAGGAGAACCTGAAGGAGAATGAAATTTCCTTTTGGATCAATAAACATAATCGTTACAGCGATTTGGTGGCACAAGAAGAGTGGGAGCGGTTGCAACAACTGAGGACACAAACGCTAAAACCCGATTTGTTTGGTAGTCCCGATCAAAAGAAAGCATTTCTAAAAAGTATCTGGTGGAAAATGCCTCTATACGTCCGTCCTTTTATCTATTTCTTTCACAGATATTTTATACAATTGGGTATTTTGGATGGAAAGCAAGGATTTGTTTTTCATTTTCTGCAAGCTTTCTGGTTCAGGCTGGTAGTGGATATTAAAATTGATGAAATAAAAAAGAAACATTCCCTTGGCAACTGATTTAAGCAAATACGATAATTCTTGGTATCAACCCGGAGGAGCCATCAAGCGTACCCTTTGGTTGTTGGTCAATGCCTTATTTTTTAATAATGGATTGGCTCTTTTCAATGGACTAAAGATTCGTTTATTAAAAGCTTTCGGGGCAAATATTGGCGTTGGCGTTGTCATAAAACCTTCTGTCAGTATCAAATATCCTTGGTTTTTATCCATCGGAAATAACGTTTGGATAGGGGAGAATGTATGGATTGATAACTTAACAGATGTAACTATTGGCAATAATGTCTGTTTGTCTCAGGGGGTAATGCTACTTACCGGCAATCATAATTATACCAAACCAACCTTCGATTTGATGGTAGGCAAAATCATCTTGGAGGATGGCGTTTGGTTGGGGGCACAGTCAGTGGTTTGTCCAGGCGTTACGTGTGGTAGTCATTCGGTTTTATCGGTTGGCTCTGTAGCCACTAAAGATTTGGAGGCTTACAGTATCTATCAAGGAAACCCGGCGGCGAAGGTGAGAGAAAGGGAGTTTAAGTAGTTTTTAGAATAAGGAAATGAGAGATAATTCTATCGCTTTAGCTTAAAAATCATCTTTCAGTCTTGCAGTATTTCTTTCACCGCATGAGATTAAAGTTCTACCGCATACAATTAAAGCTTCACGGTTAACCGGAATTCACTCACTGTTAGCAGTATTTCTTTCACTGTTTACAATTAAGGTTCTACTGCATACAATTAATTCCTTACGGTTAACAATTATTGGCAGATTGTATAAAAATTAGGTTACAAACGGTAACAACTCAAGTATAGTGGCAACTAATTCAGCTTTAAAAGTATCCATCATTACGGCAACGTATAATAGCTCAAAAACTATTCTGGATACGTTGCATTCGTTACAAAATCAGCGCTATCCACACTTAGAACATATCATCGTAGATGGATTATCGACTGATAATACCATCGAAATCATTAAATCCACTTCTTTTAAGGGAGAAATCCATAGTGGAAAGGACAAAGGGATTTATGATGCGATGAACAAGGGAATTGCATTGGCTAAAGGTGATATTGTGGGAATCTTGAACTCTGATGATTTTTATGCCGAGGAAACGATAATTGAGGAAGTTGTATCTCTTTTTAACAAAACGGGCTGTGATGCGGTGTATGGTGATTTGGTTTATGTGGATGGAGTTGATACTGGTATTGTGAAACGGTTGTGGGTTTCTGGTGATTATAAACAAGAAAATTTTCTGCAAGGATGGATGCCCCCACACCCCACATTCTTTGTAAAAAGAGAGTTGTATGAAAAGTATGGATTATTTAATATTTCTTTGTGGGGTGCAGCAGACTACGAATTGATGCTAAGGTTCTTGTATAAGCATCATGCGAAGGCTGCCTATTTGAATAAAGTTTTAGTTAAAATGCGAACAGGTGGGCAGAGTAATCAATCGATAGTCAACAGGTTACGGGCAAATATGGAAGATAGAAAAGCTTGGAGACTGAATGACTTGAAACCAAATTGGTACACACTTTTTTTGAAACCGTTACGCAAGCTTAACCAGTTTATCAGGTGATAGAATGGGTTCAATTTATTAATAAGATTAATCATAAAATGAATAAAGGGTTTCTTTTCAGGATTGTTTTCATTGTTTTTATATTTCTTTTATCAGCCAAAAACCTGAAAGCGCAGGATATATTAAAGAGCAAAGACCTAAGTGCTTTCAAAGTGGATGATTTGTCGGATGACGACATTGTGAAATTCAAACAGCAGCTTCAACAAAGTGGACTGTCCGAAACACAGGCAGAACAATTGGCATTGCAAAGGGGGTTGCCATCTTCTGAATTGGCTAAATTGAGAGCCCGGCTTGCTGCCAGCAGTAGTAGTTATAACAAAAATTCATCCATTACAAGTAGAGCCATTAGTCGCGTAATAGAAGATGATAGTTCTAATATGCTTCCGAGAAACATTGTAAAAGAGAAGGAAAAAGAAATAAAGAATACCGTTTTTGGTAGTGAGCTATTTGATAATCCAACACCCATTTTTGAACCCAATCTACGCATTCCTACTCCTAAAAATTATACGTTAGGCCCAGACGATGAACTGGTGATTGATGTTTTTGGTTATCAGGAAGCCAACTATCA
>Ga0007818_1000455_pt1 | contig 11303 bp, 12 predicted proteins | sample CryBogCBE08Jun09_FD_71221 | JGI IMG/M metagenome (GOLD analysis project Ga0007818, IMG submission 71221) | Freshwater microbial communities from Crystal Bog, Wisconsin, USA - CBE08Jun09 | ecosystem: Environmental > Aquatic > Freshwater > Lake | place: Crystal Bog, Wisconsin, USA | collected...
AGCTGATATTTGTCAACTAGTTCGCTAGACTTGTCTAAGTAGTGTATTATTTCTTTTTTAAATGGCATGCTTATGCTAATGCCATCTACATCCTTAGCCTGCTCTAGAGCGAGTTTTAAATCATCTGCTCCACGAGGTTCATATACAGCATCTATACCATAGTGTTCAAAAAATTTAGTATAAAAATATTTTCCAGTTGTGCCCGGATGACTGCTTAGACTAATGTAAGTTTTCATTCTCGAGTTCCTGAAATAGCTTTATACCCAAGTACCATAGAAATATATCAAAGGGTGCTGTGTGTAATGGGCTCATATTCCAAAAAATAATCGGTATCAATTGTCTAACTTTTTTATAATCTAAGTTACGGTCTAGTATGTAGTCTTTGAGTTTTTGTTGATATACAATAATATTATCCACATTAGGTACGCTTAAGGTAACACTATCCCCATCTTGTTCTACATTAAAATTGTGGTCTTTAATATTAGCATAGTTGATAATAAACCCACCTGCCATTTTGGCAAGATCGTAGTAAATATCCCCGGCAGTGACTAACCCTGCAAATTCGTGGCGCCAATCAATGATTTTAAATTCACCATTGCTGTTGATCACAACATTGTCGAACTGTAGATCACCATGTAAGAATCCCGGTAATGTGTTACTGCTCAAATACCCCCAATCGATATTATTCCAATAATAACTGTGATCTTTTACACTAACACCGTCTATAGTGTTAACAACAGGCAAGTTAGGATACTTTTCTAAAAATTTATTGACACGCCCGATACTCTTAATTTTATAAAACTCTAAAGATTCTATACTAATATCGATATCTGCATGATGCCAGACTTCTTTGTCCAACCACTTTAGCAATTCTGTAAAGGCAACGGGATTATTAAATTCGTATAATGTTTGACCGGGAAAGAAATCGTAAGCCATAAAGTTTCCAGAATGCTGGCAGTTGCCCGGAAATACTTTGGGGTTGGCTAATGTTTTAGCATATTTCTTTTCTGCAATAGTGCTATCTAGCCACCATTTGATCACGCGATTATTGCAGATATAAGTAACTTCATCCTTTTTAGTAAAATCAAACTTCTGGCTTTTGCTTAATGCTGTCTGGTATATTTCTGGATTGCCAAAGTCTAACCAAGAATCTAATAGGCTAGTATCGCTACCTTGTTTAATGATTCCTATAAATTCACGGCTATTGCTAGCATCTAGTTCATTGAAGAAATCAGAATATGAACTAATATACATCAATCCTGTAAATGCACACCAGTTGTCTGATCTAGTTTCTTTGAAACTAATATCAGTAATCTTTTGTTGTAGATCAGTTTCAAACATAGTGTATAGGTGACTGTCTTTTTCAGCTACCTGTTTAACAAAATAGCAATCATTATTGTGTACTTTGCCCAAGACTGTTTCGTTGTAATACGTATCACATGGCACATACCAAAAAGAACTTTTAACGACATCTTTACATTGTAGCAGAGTATATCCAGTACCTGCACGTTCACTTTGCCAATCAACATCAACAAACTGAATATTCCTATCTGCATAGGTTACTTCGCAAAAATCCCTTATCTGTTGCCCTAAGAATCCTAACGCAATTACAAATTTATAATCTTTTGGAAAGCTATCGATGATATGAGCAAGTATAGGCTTATCTAAATAAGGAAGTAGGGCCTTGTTTAAATTTTTAGTAAAGTTTCCCATCCTACTACCAGTTCCGGCAGTAGGGATAACAACTGTATTACTCATGTTCGTAACTGATCTTTCCATGCGTACGACCTTGATCATCTTGAAGTCTAATGACATCATCTAGCTCTGTAGTGCTAGTTTCCATAAATTCTAAGTCAGTAGTGGCAATGACTCTGTGTACATATTTTGGATGTACATCAAATACAACACCTTCCGTTAATTCAATAACTTCAAAGGTTGATTCATAGTCATTAACTTGTTGAGCAGTCATGCCATCAGTTAGAAATTTTTCAATATCTAATGGTTCTTTACTGCGATGCAGTATACCTGTGCCACTCAACACATAATTAGTTTCAAATTTGTACTCGTGTACTTGCAAACTAGTTCTATTACCTTCCTTGAATAATATACGCTTAGATGCATAGGGTGTACGTACTCCATCAGCGATCCATAATTCATATCCCCAGTGCTTGTTAACTTTTTTAATTTCCATTATATCCATCCATTTTCTTTTAATTTATCCATTACTTTACTGTAGGCAACTTGATGGCCTTCGGCACTGGTATGATATTTGTTCATATCATCCGGGTAATCTAAACTCAGCTGTCCCCAACTGATGTTAACTAAGTTTGTTTTATCGATATATTTTGAATATGTCTTAACATCCTCAGTGAATATTAAATGATTAATTCCTTTTGCTTTTAACAATTGATGACCTAACGCAAGAACACCTATGCTGTATATGCGATTAATTCTCGGCTCATGAATACTAACAGCATAGTTATATAATGTTTCCATTCGACTTCGAGGTTCTTTATCAAAACGTTGATAGTAGTGAGATAGCTTTTTATCTCGGCCAACTGTTTCCCAGTAGTCAATTACGCCTACAAAATTTTCAGTAAACATTGTACCTGTATATCTATCATCGTCGGCCATGGGATTAGGTAAAGATATATTCTTACCGTGTACATCATAACTTTTGTCCATATAGGGAGGATATTGATGATAGTTTACCATCTCGTTGCTGATGTTACATTTAAGATCAGCATCTAGCGGAAACCATTCTACACGATCATAACTAGTATTTCCTATAAGCATTAGATCCGTGTCATTAGACAGATTTTCTGCAACATACTGCATTTGTAGAAATATACTAAAGTTTGTACTAGATCCCTTGGCTAAATTTAGTATAGGTTTACCTAATTTGTCGGCTACTAGACTGCCCACAGGTTCCTTAATTAAATCGTGGCATCCTATACCTATAGCAAAACTATCCCCACATACTATTAATTTTTTAGAGTCCATGTATTTGATTCCACCAATCTATTGATCTATCTTTTAGCATATTAAAGTCCACACCATGTCTTATTAATCCTTCATAAAATAAATCATTACAATTATCTCTAATTACAGCCCAATTTAAATCTTGATCTAAATCATCTAGAACTCTTATAGATTTTTCGTTCATAAACCTAGCCATCATCATATGCACCTCATATCCATTAAACAAGGTATCGTCATAATTTTCTATATAGTAATCAATAAGTTCATGAGATATTCTATAAAATGTTTGCAGGTTACACATCAATAACACATCGGTCATGATATCTCGTTCCCCATAAAGCGGAGTTGATTTACTAATTATTTTACCAGTAGTATATACTGTATCATCTTCTGGTATTGTGTCTAATAATTTTAATCTTTCTGATCTTCTGTGCAAATATAAATCAGGACGAAGTAATATAAATCTATCATATTTCCTAATTTGATGATAAGGTAAAATATTGTAATAGGCAAGTTTCCATTTGTTAATCATATTGATACTACTATGATAATCTGGAATTTGGTCAGGTAGCCCATTATCCATACATATAAACACACTACTGAATTTAACTTTACTTTTTTTTATATTTTCAGCAATAATATCAAAACTATTGCCTGTAGGAACTGTATTTCCTGTAGTGTATATTTTTTCATCAACTATTAAAAAATAGTCGCCAGGTATTGTCCAACTACTGCTGGCATTAATCAAATGACGCAATGACCCTGAAACAATTATTGCTGTTGACATATATGATTATACATTATTTCTGAAACTGTCTTATGCCCTGCTTCATTAAAATGCTAGTCTCCTTGAGGATATTTATTGTTAGTAGGGTCTTGCCAATATTTTTTATTCATACTATAATCCTCCTATAGCGTCGGTATCTAAGGGACTGATATTTCTTTTCGCATGATAATTACGATATAGAAAAATATTATTATTCTTCATTGGTCGTGGAATAATCTTGTGATCTTCCATTAAATGTCTAGTGTGTAATTGCCAGCTAACTAAATTGTATTCTTGTTTGCTAGATCTTATTAAACTTAATTCTGAGATTATGTTCATATTATTAGAATTACTAATCCAAAACAAATCTTCTATTTCATTAGGTAATTTGTTATTTGGATCACTTACATAAAATAAATCTTGTCGGTCAGCAATATACCTTATCTCGTTAATAAGTCTATGCTGTTGTTCAAATACCTGATCAAATCTCATTCTAATAACTAACGGATATTGTTCGCCTACTTTATTTTCGTACTGTATTTTTAATTTATTTGATTCGTAAATTGTTTGTAATAATGGAATACTACTATAACACACTCCATACACTCCGTAGCGATCTTCTATTAGTTTTATATATTTTTTTTCATATTCTGTATAATTGTCAACAACCATTAATTTAGGTTTATAAAATTCCTTAACATAATCAATCTTATATTGACTAACTTCAATCACAGTATTAAGTTGCTCATCGGGGTCTCTGAGTCCATGCGGACTAACTGTTTCGGTTGTCCATGTATGAATGAAAAAATCGAGATTAGGTAGCATATCACCAAAAAACTTTTTAAGAGATTCAGTAGTATATACCCCTGTTCGTATTTGCCCACTTATACAAACTGCTATACGATTTTTAAGACTCATACGATATTTCTCGAATTCAGCTCTTTATATAGACAATCAGCCCAATCAGCATGTCCCAGTGACAGTGGATGTAGATATGGTGCTACTGGATATTTACGATCGTTGATAAAATTGTACATACTTTTAGTAGTATTGAGAAAATTACTGTGAGAGTTTTGCCAATCGATCTTTTCTTTAAATTCTGTTTTCACATCTACTTTGAACGCATGCGTACCCTTTTCCCAAAAGGCAGGTAACGCATTAAAAAACAAATATTTGATATTTAAATTTTCTAACAAGTTTGACAACAAGTATATCTGCTGAAAATATTTACTAACAGAAGCATAATCATTGTAGATATACAAAATAAAATCTTCTTGTATCTTAGTAATCTTATCTATTAATGTATCGTCATTCATGGTTAAACGGTCTACAGTCATGCTGAATGGTTGCGTTGCGTTCCATCGTTGCCATCCCTCTCCGATATAAAACTCATCTCTCTCGCTTGTAGTCCAACCAACTACTACTAGTGTTTCTGCTCGTTGGTCTTTAGATAACTGCATTACATAGTCAGTGGTTGTTCTTAAGATTCTAGCATTGCTACCAGCACCGACACTTAGATTTGTCAGCTGTTCTGCACCTAATTTTTCTTTGAGAACACCTGCCCAATTAAAATGATCATAAAACTTATCCATCGATGTTGCATAATTACCTGCTGAATCTTTAAGACTTAAATCAAGAGGATTGTTGGGACTAGACTTAACTAGACCTAACAGTTTAATGATATCGTCCATTTTTGGATCGCACTCTAATTCATTACCTGCGGTCCAACTACATCCATTAGTTACTAAATGTTTAATCATGCTAGTAAATTATGTTCTTTAATATAACGGACTAATTCATGTGCCCACGCTTCATGGCTGTCGGGACTAGGATGCCATCCGAACAAAACTTTTTCTATACCTAGTTCAGGTTTTTCAATATAACTTTTAAAGGTACTATTAGGCTGATCTTTTTTGTAAAATCTAACAGGATCAATAGTATTCCATAAATTTAAATAATTATTCAGAGCCCCGAAACGACTTTCAGTATCTGATCGTTGATATTGATAACTGCCAACATTACATTCTAGTTTTAACAACTCTTCTTTGATATCTAAGTCATACCAGTCCTGGGGATTTTTTTTTGGCACTTGATAAAAGCTATTCCAACATAACCATTTGATTCCATGAGCATTACAGAAGTTTTGAAATTGTAGTACATTAAACACATATCGAGGAATGTATTCCTCAGCATTCCATAAGTGTGTTACATACAGTTCCCAAAACTTTCTTTGAGGAGGTGCATCAAAATGCTCTATTTGGGGCCACAATCTAAATATAGAATTTATTTTGTCATCCTTATACCAAAAACTGTTGCGTTCAGGACTAGTCCACCCTATCATTACTAACAAATTGTCAACACTGCGATTTTTTGCAAGATATTGGCTACCGATATATTCCATAGTGCGTCTTAGAATACTGCCATTATCGTCTGCAGGCCAGCTTAGATTAGTTACTTTACAATCTAATAGCTTACCTAAATGATGACTAAAAATTCTAGGACGTCTGTAGCTGTCGTTAGACTCGTAAAAGTCATATGAACCTGCGTAGACGTCACCGTACTTTTTTTGTAATTCCGGATCTACAATTTCGCAACCAAATACCCAAGAGTCCCCGTCGCAAATAATTTCTAGCTCAGATGTACCATTCGAACCATTTTTTTCTAATTTTGTCATAGTCGTCAATTCCTTTTAAATTCTCATCTACTGCTGTACTCCTTATAACAGCATACTCTATAGGCTTGCTACCATCGGGGTGTATGCCTAAATCGGTACAGTGATCGTATAGTAAACATCCTGGCCCATACCATAATGTTACATCTATATTAGTAGGTCCTGATTGCATAGCCACATAGTCTGCCGTGTGCTGTTGTTTAAGTTTGCTGTATATATCACCGACTAAATCCATAGTAGGACTATCGCCATAGAACAGTACATCATCAAAATTGTTATAGTTAAATTCACTAGTAAATTTACTTATAGGTGTACACGAATAACAAATACCCGGCCAAACTCTTCGAAGAGGGAATGTATTAGTTGGCGGGTATATAACATCGAGCCTTGCTTTGATAACGCAATCATATTGCATATTGTGTTTAAGTTCATAGTCTCGCTTTAACATTAGACTTCTTGCGTGACTGTAAAACATAGGATCCCAAGCTCTAGGAAATTCTTCTTCATTAAATTCTTGGCAAATAAATCCCTTTGGATTGTATGCGGCTTTGATTGCATCTGCATCATCATGCTTGACGATCTCATACTGATTATGTTTTTGTTTCGGAAATCTCCAAGTGTTACGATCCCAAGTGTGTATAAAGTAGTCTACTTCAATTTCCTGACCAGTTTCGAGATGTCTTGTTAATCCAAAAAACTTTAAATTATTCTCAACTCCAGTTTGCCAATGCCGTGCCTGGCCGCTATAGCAGACTGCTATTCTAATTTTGTTTCCATCAAATGAGTTCATGCCCACCTAAACTCTCCTCTAATCCTGCTTGTTTTTTTCGATCTAAGTAGTCAGTTTGTCGAAATATTTTTGGATCTATACTAATAGGCACTATATCCATACGTAACATTTTAGCATAAAAGTACAGAGCATGCTCTGTACCTGGATTTCCATTGCCAAATGATTTAGTTCCTAATATAGGTAACCACCTATATAAATTACAAATTCTATCAAAGGCTACAGTACCTCCATACCAAAATATATCTCCCATCCTATGAAACGGGAATTGATTATCATCCCTTCTAGTATGACAACTATAGATATGATTAAATTTAGGAATCTGGAAATCGTTACTTTCTTTATTAAAGAACCAGCCAACTTGCTCATCGCTAAGAAATAAATCATAACGCATACGAAAAACAATATCATATCTGAAATTATTTTCTAATTCATATTTTTGTTTAAGATGAGAAGCATACATAATACTGTAGAACTGACTGGCAATCCATTCTAGGGTCACTATACCGTGATGTTTTTGATTTGGTATTGCTCGAGCTCTAATTTCTTTAACTCGGCTTTTACTGTGTTCTTCATCCTCGAACACATGATATATAGGATTAATAGTATCAACAAAGGACTGTTTCTCTTCTTCAGTTAGCTTTATACCTTTTACAGTTTTATAGCCATCTACTGAAGAATCATCTACACCCGGGGCCGCAGCCAGTACAGCATGCGGCGGTGTATTGAAATCCCAAGCATGACAAAAATAATCTACTTTTTCAGCCCCAGTAAGAATACACAGCTTCTCTTCAAAGGCTTTCCATCCCGGATAACATTTGTTCCATGTTCGTGGCTGACCGCTAAGACATATTGCAATTTTCATAACGTTTTACAATGGTAATAAAATTCAGTCATCTCCGGAAATGTTTCTAAAAAATCAGTGCCACGTCGGCGATCATGCTCGTCGACAAAACTAACAAAATCTTTTCGTTTGATGCGATTCTGTTCTTCATTAACATCTTTGGGATGATTTAAAAACATTTCATAGATACGTTTCATTCGTTCAACTTCGTGAGCGTCGAACCCACGATAAACAGTATCAGACGTTTCTAAATAACTATACACAAATTTTACATGTTCATGTATGATTTCTTCAAACTCTTTGGTTAGAATAAAGATGGCTTGATGTTTAGGATATCGCAAGTAAGGTATATCCAGCAACACTGGCGAAAATCTAAATTCAGGCCTATAGTATTTCTTCTTAAGCGTTACAATGTCTTCTAGGAATTTACTGTAGCTAGGTACGCTTAGGGCATTATATGTGCTCATAACAGTAAACGACAGTCCTGGAATGGCAGTTAGCATCTTTTCAATATTACTAATCCAGAGATTATAATCCATGCCATTTCTAATATACTCTGCTTGGCCACCGTATGCTTCTGCACTGGTAAACAGTTTGAATCGTTTAACTTTGCCCTCGGACATGATAATTTTTATTTTTTCAATAAACTTATCTAAAATATCATCTGGAGGACACATGTTAGCATTAATGCTAAAATCTAAATTTGGATTAGGATTTTCAATTATGTAATCTAAAATCTTAAACGTATTCTTGTTTAGCAATGGCTCGCCACCAGTAATTCTAAAATGTTCTAGTTCAGTATAAGCGGTCGGCCACCATTTCCAAAATGCATCGACGTATGGATTTTCGTCTTTATTCGGGATAGGTATTTGATTAGGATCAATACCATTATAATAGGTAGATGTGGGATATGGACCGTACTTTTCAATTTCTTCCATCCATCTAGAGCTAATTTGAGGTGCGCAATAACTACACTTAAAATTACACACATTGCCAAAACTTACTTCGACATAACTAGGTATTGCATCGTCGTCCCAAGGCTTGCTGACAATATCGTTAATATGTGGAGCCGCCCATTTATCGGCACTCTTAAAAATTCGATCACTTAGGCTGTTGCTGTCATCCTCGACTCTCCAGCAGTAGTCACACTCGCCTGGACGTTCGCCTTCCAACATAAGTCTACGCTGTTCTTTTTTAAACTGTGTATTATGTAGTGCAGAAGGATTTAGGGCCAGCTCGTCTAAGGGAATTTTATGTGTTGGCGGGTGATGGCAACTATGTGTATGTCCAGTTTGCAGATGCATAGTTACCTGCTTCCATTTTGCCGCGCAGAACGATGGACTTATTTTATTAAGTTCATCTCTAAATTCAACTATTGGTATATGTATATTTTTTATCAAGTCCACAAACTCTGTCTAATTTTGATAAGGCGAATCATCATAGCCTCGTCCTCGTCCTCGTAAGCCTTTTCAATTTTTTGAAGTTCATCAAGAGCTAGTCGGCTAGCCTTTTCAAGTTCGGGACTTTTATCGCCACTCCAACTTAATTTGCCATCATTAGCTTCACGGCTGGCTTCACAGTAGGCAGTCCACCCACTGATCTCGTAAGGATCTGGACGATTGCGATAGACAGTAGTCCACCAAGTGTATAGCTCGATAATTTCTTTAGACGCATTGGCTTGATAGGTAGGTTCGGCCTTATGTTTTTCACCCTCTTCCAAAAACTCTTCGTTAGTCAGTGTACTTGCCCATGTCAAATAGGCCAAGCCGGCTTCTGGGCAACGCCAAGTACGCCAGCGTAACCAGCCACTACGGTACCAAGGAACATTGTACTTTACTCGTTCCTCTTCGTTCCACATACAATAATGCCACGCTTGCTCTATTTCAACGAAATCCACAAGCTCTTTAAAAAGACAAGGGAGAAACCGATTACCAACGTCACACCAACTGCCAGGGCGGATATCACGAGGGTCGGCAGTAAGAGCGTGACTCTTACTAACCCAACGATTGTTGATGTAGTATCTGATGTCATTTAATCGGTTCATAGGCCAGTTTACAAAGTTTTGTACTGCATCCAACGCTTCTTCGGCTACCCAATAACGAAAATTGTGACGCATTTGAGCAGTAGTACGCCACTCGTCCCACTCCTCGCTTGTAGCCGCACCTAGTTTAGCAGTACCTCGAATCCAATCTGCAAACTTACTGCATGACCAATAATTGTTTCTCATTTTATTCCTTAATAAATTGTGCCAGCTGTGGAGGTTCCCAGCCCACAGGCTTCAATACCTTACCATCTTCACGCTTTCGTACTTTACCTGTATCTTTATCAATCTTAGCAAAGTTAGTACGCATTACTTCTTTCCAACCACCTTCTGCATCAAACCCTGCTGAATGAATAGCACCAATAGTAACAACTAATATGTCAATCAGCGCATCTAACGTTTCAACTTGATCATTATTATTAATAGCTTCTTTGAGCTCTTTAAATTCTTCGTCAATTAAATTAACATATAATTTAAATTGATTGTGATTAAAACCTTCAACTGATTGGTCACATGCCCGCATAAATTTTTCTTGATCACGAAATGGATTTGTCATTATATTTTTTCACCTTTTGTAAAACCACGGAATCCTTTAAATCGAGGAAACCGTAAACTGTATGTACCGTCTTGATTCTGTGTTACTGCATCTGCTCTTACCTCGACGATATTGCCAAGTAATTCACTACGTGAATTCCAAAAAGAATCACGATTACTATCAGTAAAACCTGAACCCACATTAACTTTGATCGCTTTTCCATCATCAACTCCTTCACACACAAATGCACCAAGTTTACCTACGTTTTTACCTGTGCCTTCTTCTACTGCAACTACTTCCAATGATACTTCAATAAATGGCTTTAACTTCAACCATGCAACGCTACGCTTACATTCATACCCAGCATTAGGATCTTTAATCATAATACCTTCGTAACCGCCCGCAACTGCCTTGGCATTAATTTCTTTATAACGAGCTTGTCCTTCGTCTGTGTCCAAATCAACTAGCTCGTTGGCAACATAGGTCACATTAGGCAACAATGCTTGATTAGTTTCAACCCAAAACTTAACCATGCTACTGCGTGTGGTTTGATCTTTATCATACACACTTTGCTCAAAGTCTGCTAAGGGTAGCACATCAAACAGGTTAAGGATAGCATCACCTGCTTCTACATTGTCCTTGCGGTGTACTTGCTTCATCAAGTCCTGGAAACTAGA
>Ga0007818_1000462_pt1 | contig 11186 bp, 5 predicted proteins | sample CryBogCBE08Jun09_FD_71221 | JGI IMG/M metagenome (GOLD analysis project Ga0007818, IMG submission 71221) | Freshwater microbial communities from Crystal Bog, Wisconsin, USA - CBE08Jun09 | ecosystem: Environmental > Aquatic > Freshwater > Lake | place: Crystal Bog, Wisconsin, USA | collected...
GCACCCGTGTTACCGGTAGCGCCAGTTGCGCCGGTCGAACCAGTCGAGCCGGTTGCGCCAGTGGCACCCGTAGCTCCGGTTGCGCCGGTCGAACCAGTTGAGCCAGTGGCACCCGTGTTACCGGTGGCGCCAGTTGCGCCCGTGTTGCCAGTTGCGCCGGTGTTACCGGTAGCGCCAGTTGCGCCGGTCGAACCAGTTGAGCCAGTGGCACCCGTGTTACCAGTTGCGCCAGTTGCACCCGTGTTACCGGTAGCGCCGGTGGCCCCGGTGTTGCCGGTAGCACCAGTTGCGCCGGTCGATCCAGTTGCTCCGGTGTTACCAGTTGCACCGGTTGCGCCCGTTGCACCCGTGTTACCGGTAGCGCCAGTTGCGCCAGTGTTGCCAGTTGCGCCAGTAGCACCGGTCGATCCAGTTGCTCCGGTGTTACCAGTTGCACCGGTTGCGCCAGTTGCTCCGGTGTTACCAGTTGCACCGGTAGCTCCCGTGTTACCAGTAGCGCCAGTTGCGCCAGTTGCGCCAGTGTTACCGGTAGCACCCGTGCTGCCCGTTGCACCCGTAGCACCCGTGTTACCGGTAGCGCCAGTTGCGCCAGTGTTGCCGGTAGCGCCAGTTGCACCCGTGTTGCCCGTTGCACCCGTGTTACCAGTAGCGCCAGTTGCGCCCGTGTTGCCGGTAGCGCCGGTGGCACCCGTTGCACCCGTGTTGCCCGTTGCACCCGTGTTACCAGTAGCGCCAGTTGCGCCCGTGTTGCCGGTAGCGCCGGTGGCCCCGGTGTTGCCGGTAGCACCAGTTGCGCCGGTCGATCCAGTTGCGCCGGTGTTACCAGTTGCACCCGTGTTACCAGTTGCACCGGTAGCTCCCGTGTTACCAGTAGCGCCAGTTGCGCCAGTGTTACCGGTAGCACCAGTTGCGCCGATAGCACCCGTGCTGCCCGTTGCACCCGTAGCTCCCGTGTTACCAGTAGCGCCAGTTGCGCCAGTGTTACCAGTTGCGCCGGTTGAACCGGTGTTACCGGTAGCACCAGTTGCGCCGATAGCACCCGTGCTGCCCGTTGCACCCGTAGCACCCGTGTTGCCGGTAGCGCCAGTTGCTCCCGCAGCACCGGTGTTACCAGTTACGCCAGTGTTGCCCGTTGCACCCGTGTTACCGGTAGCACCGGTAGCGCCAGTGTTGCCGGTTGCGCCGGTGTTACCGGTGGCGCCAGTGGCACCCGTGTTTCCAGTTGCGCCGGTAGCTCCCGTTGCGCCAGTTGCACCAAATGTTCCCGTTGCACCTGTTGCGCCAGTAGCGCCCGTGTTGCCGGTAGCTCCCGTTGCACCAGTCTTGCCCGTTGCGCCAGTAGCGCCCGTGTTTCCAGTGCCCCCGGTAGCGCCAGTGTTGCCCGTTGCACCCGTCTTACCGGTAGCACCGGTAGCACCGGTAGCACCGGTGGCGCCGGTAGCTCCCGTGTTACCGGTAGCACCAGTGGCCCCCGTGTTGCCAGTTGCGCCGGTCTTACCTGTGGCACCCGTGGCTCCAGTCGCACCCGTTGCTCCTGTGGCACCAGTTGCGCCGGTCTTACCTGTAGCACCCGTGGCTCCAGTCGCACCTGTGGCACCTGTGGCGCCAGCACCGGTAGCACCGGTAGCACCGGTCTTACCTGTGGCTCCAGTAGCGCCGGTGGCACCTGTGGCACCTGTGGCACCTGTGGCACCCGTGGCGCCAGCACCGGTAGCACCGGTCTTACCAGTTGCTCCCGTTGCACCAGTCTTACCTGTTGCGCCGGTAGCACCTGTGGCACCCTTACCGGTTGCACCCGTGGCACCAGTTACTCCCGTTGCGCCAGTCTTACCTGTTGCGCCTGTTGCGCCAGTAGCGCCTCGTCCAGTGGCTCCGCGAAGACCCTGGGCACCGCGTGATCCAGTCGCGCCAGTGTCGCCCTTCAAACCTTGGAGACCACGCGCACCGGTTGCGCCGCGAAGACCCTGTGCACCTGTCGCTCCACGAAGACCGCGCGCACCAGTGGCACCAGTTGTTCCGCGTGCACCAGTGGCACCGCGTGCACCAGTGGCACCGCGGCTACCAGTTGCACCCTTCAAACCTCGAGCTCCTGTTGCGCCAGTTGTACCGCGAAGACCCTGGGCACCGCGTGCACCAGTCGCGCCGCGGAGACCTTGTGAACCCGTGGCGCCAGTTGCGCCTCGAATTCCCTCTGAGCCAGTTGCACCGCGTGCACCAATTGCACCGCGTGCACCAGTGCCACCCTTGGCACCTGTTGATCCCTTTGCGCCGGTTGATCCACGTGCACCAGTGGCGCCACGAAGACCCTGGGCACCGCGTGCACCAGTGGCGCCGCGAATTCCTTGAGCACCAGTGGCGCCCACAGCACCTGTTGCACCGCGTGAGCCAGTAGCACCGCGGCTACCGGTTGCACCCTTAGAACCGGTTCCACCCTTGGCACCAGTTGATCCCTTGGCACCGGTTGCTCCACGTGCGCCAGTGGCACCACGAGGACCCTGCGAGCCAGTTGCACCGCGCAGACCCTGGGCACCGCGTGCACCAGTGGCACCGCGTGCACCAGTGGCACCGGTCGTTCCATTCAATCCATTCGCACCCTTGGCACCAGTGGCACCTACCGGGCCGCGTGCACCAGTCGCACCGCGTGCACCCGTGGCACCGCGTGCACCAGTCGCACCCTTGGTGCCGGTGGCTCCCTTAGCACCAGTTGCACCCTTGGTGCCGGTGGCTCCCTTAGCACCAGTTGCACCGCGAAGGCCCTGTGCTCCACGCGCGCCGGTAGCGCCTGTAGCTCCCTTGGCACCAGTGGCACCGCGTGCACCCTGAGAACCAGTGGCACCGCGTGCACCCTGAGAACCAGTGGCACCGCGTGCACCCTGAGAACCAGTGGCACCCTTGGCACCGGTCGCACCGCGTGTACCGGTCGCACCGCGTGTACCGGTCGCACCCTTGGCACCAGTGGCACCCTTTGCACCCTTTGCACCGGTAGCACCAGTAGCACCGCGACTACCTGTCGCACCGCGTGATCCAGTGGCACCCTTGGCACCGGTAGCACCCTTGGCACCCGTAGCACCTACACGTCCCGTTGCACCCTTAGCACCGGTAGCACCGCGGCTACCAGTCCCGCCCTTGGCACCGGTAGCACCGCGCGGCCCCTGAAGACCAGTCGCACCGCGTGCACCAGTGGCACCAGTCGCACCACGGAGACCGCGTGCACCAGTGGCACCCTTAGCACCGGTAGATCCCTTGGCACCAGTAGCACCTCGAACACCCTGAGAACCGGTTGCACCGCGTGGCCCCTGAAGGCCGGTTGCACCGCGTGCACCTTGCGCGCCGGTAGCACCGCGTGATCCAGTTGCACCACGAGCACCCTGCGCACCAGTGTCACCTTTCACACCAGTGGCACCAACGTGTCCTGTCGCACCGCGTGCACCAGTCGCACCGCGATTACCCGTAGCTCCCTTCGCACCAGTCGCTCCGCGAACGCCCTGGGGTCCTTGGGCACCAGTCGCACCGCGCGCACCAGTGGCACCGCGCGCACCGTTCGTACCATTCGCACCGCGCGCACCGGTGGCACCACGCGCACCAGTCGCACCCGTGGCTCCGCGTGCACCAGTTGCTCCGCGTGCGCCTTGCGGGCCAGTGGCACCAACAAGGCCCTGGGGACCACGTGCACCAGTGGCTCCACGTGCACCAGTAGCTCCACGTGCACCAGTAGCTCCACGTGCACCTTGCGCACCGCGCGCACCGGTGGCACCTTGGGCACCGCGAGGACCAGTCGGACCAACACCAGCAGTCGCTGCTGATGCCGGGGACGCACCGATAATCGAGTGCGCTGACGGCAACGTCAATAGGGCGAGAAAGAGCGCCGCAACAACGGATACTCGAATAGTTGAGCGCTTATATGTCGACATTGGATTCATACTAACGAGTCGCCTACCGCTCCACAAGTTCTTTGGCACAAGAAGATTATGGAACTGCATTTCTAAAAAATACTGATATGTCACCAATATTTCACCTAGCGCTGGCAGAGTACATGTCGTACCCTTTTGGGTGTAATTCTCCATCTGTTGAGTAGGAAACTATGTCCCGTTTGCGTCACTTCGTCGGCCGTCTGGTCACCATCGGTAGCTCACTGCAGAGCAGGTACGTCCGACTCGGTGATCCGGACTTCCGCGACGAGAAGCCCTTCTTCGAATCAGCCCCCACCCATCGAACGCTTGGCTTTTACATTGCCGACGTACCACGGTTTCTTCGCTGGGTGACGTTTTCGCTGGTCACGTTCCCAATTCTCTTTAGCTTGTGGGTATTGCGGGCCGAACGACTGCCCGTCGCCTACCCCAACGACAGCGGTATGCACTTACAGATGACAGCCTTCGCTTCATCTCTTTTTTCGATGGGCACGTCGCCCCTCGACCACTGGTACCCCTATTTATCCCTAGGATCGCCCTTTTTCGTTGACTATCAGAGCTTTTCTGCCATTTTGACGGGCATTGTGGGGCACTACTTTGGCGTGGCACAGGTGTATGCCTGGTCGCTCTACCTCCTACTCGCCCTGTGGCCCCTGTGCGTCTACTGGTCAACCCGGTTACTGGGCTGGTCCCGGTTGACGGCGGCTTTTGCGGCCTTTTTCGCCCCCCTTCTCTTCTCCACCCACGGTCACGGCTTTGAATACAAGAGTTACCTGTGGGTAGGCAACGGTCTCTGGTCGCAGATGTTCGCCATGTGGACCTTGCCACTGGCCTGGGGCTTTACCTGGCGTTATATAAATAGTCGTCGCAACTTCTTCTGGGCCCTTCTGTTCGTCTCATTAACGGTCGCCTTCCACTTCCTCACCGCCTATATGGCCGTTGCCGCTATCGGCGTCTGGGTTTTGGTCCGCCCCTCGCGTATCGTCGAGCGCCTATGGCGTGCCGCCGTGTTAGGCGTTGGGGTCGGACTGGCCACGGCGTGGGTGACGCTCCCGCTCGTGATTCAAAACAAGTGGCTGGCGGTGAACGTCTTCCAGGTGGGCACCACCATTAATAACTCGTACGGTGGCGGCCAAGTCTTTTCCTGGCTCTTCCATGGCGACATTTACGACGCCAAGCGGTTGCCTGAAATCACGGCACTGGTCTTCATCGGTGCCATCATCTGCCTCGCGAAGGCTCGCCACGACCTGCGGGCCCGGGCCGTCCTGGTGATGTGGGCCGTCAGTTTGATCTTCTTCTCCGGACGCCCCACGTTCTCGTTCCTCTTGAACCTGATTCCCGGTAGTGCGGGCATCTTGTTCCAGCGCTACATCTCCGAGGTCCAGCTCACCGGTCTCGTCTTGGCTGGCATCGGTCTCGTTGGGATCGCCCGTGTCGTCCTCGCCTTCGTTTACGACGGTCTGCGACTCCACGAGTCCACGTATCGACAGAGTCGTGCCGCGACGGCCGTGGTCCTCGTGCTCGTCACCACCATTGTTCTGTCGTTGTCGTCACTCAACGAAATGAAGCACTACGCACATCGCAGTGCCTACTGGATTGCCCGTCAGCAGCGCGCGGACACTCGCCAAGGCGCACGGATCAACTCGTTGATTGCCATGGCCGAATCACGCGGTGGTGGCCGCATCTACGCCGGCATGCCCAGCAACTGGGGGCAGAACTTCACCGTTGGTGCCGTTCCCGTCTTTATCTACCTCGAGCAGGCCGGACTTGACCTCGGACTTCCGGGCATCGACGCCGTGGGCTTCACCTTGCGCACCTCGGGCACCATGACGGTGCCGGAGTGCTACTTCGACCAGAGCAACCCCGGTGACTACACGGCCTTCGGCATCCGCTGGCTCCTCTTGCCCTCCACGATGCGCCCGCCCGTGCGCGCCACGCTGGTCGCTCGTCACGGCAAGTTCGCCCTGTGGCGATCGCCAAACTACGGCATCTTCCACGTGGTGCAGACCTCCGGTGTCATCAACGCCACCGGCTCCACCATCGGCATCAACACCAGCGCCTTCTTGCGCGGTAACGACATCATCAAGCGGGTCTACCCGCTGCTGTCGTTCAACGGTGACCCCACCCCCACGCCAACACTGGCTCCCGGTGAGGCCCTTCCCGTCAACGCCGGTGGCTACGTGCGCAGTCAACGCAATCACTTGGTCAACGGCGAGGCGTCGGCGACCGTCACAATCAATCACACCAGTGTGGTGCTGCTCTCGGCGGCCTTTGAACCAGGGTGGCACGTAACCGTTGATGGACAGCCCGCCTCGATTGAAATTCTGGCCCCCTCACTGGTGGGTGTGAAGGTTGGACCTGGCGTCCACCACGTGGTCTTTGAGTGGCGAGGCTTTCCTCGCTACGACGTGCTCTACACCATCTCGCTGGCGATGTCCGCGGGTGCGGGCTACGTGGCCTGGCGTGACCGACGTCGTCGCTTGACGGCGTAGGGGATTACGACAAGGGAAACAAAAGGATTGGCGGCGTCGCGCTGGCGACGCCGCGTATCAACCGAAGCGACCGTTGATGTAGTCGAGCGTGCGCTCGTCGTCAGGGTTGTTGAAGATCTTCTGCGTCGGCGCGAACTCGATGAGCTTGCCGGCGCGGTCTTCGTCCATCAACAAGAAGGCGCAGTCGTCAGAGACTCGCGCCGCCTGCTGCATGTTGTGGGTCACGATGATGACCGTCGTGTACTTCGTCAACGTCCCCATCAGCTCTTCAATCTGGCTCGTGGAGATGGGGTCGAGCGACGCCGTTGGTTCGTCCATCAACAAGATCTCAGGTCCAATGGCCAGGGCGCGAGCGATGCACAGACGCTGCTGCTGACCACCGGAGAGGTTCGAGGCCATGACGTCGAGACGGTTCTGCACTTCATCCCACAGCGCCGACACGCGCAGTGAGGACTCGACCGCTTCGTCGATCAGCGACTTCTTCTTAATACCGTTAAAGCGCAGACCGGCAGCAACGTTGTCGTAGATGGACATGCTGGGGAATGGATTCGGGCGCTGGAAGACCATTCCGATGCGTGAACGCAACTCGGTGGTCGAGACGCTGCGGGCGTAGATGTCCTCGCCGTCAAGGAGAATTTCGCCGGTGACCTTCGCCGAGGCGTTGAGGTCGTGGAGGCGGTTGAGGGCGCGCAACAACGTCGTCTTTCCCGATCCCGAGGGGCCAATCATGCTCGTCACGCGGTTACGCGCAACGTCGAAGGTCACGCCGCCGACGGCACTCTTGCCGTCAAAGCTCACGCCGACGTTTCGCAGCGACATCGCCACGGACGTGGCAACAGAGGTGTCAACGTTGGAGGTCATCACGAGAACTTCCTGGCGGCACGGGCCGACCACAGTCGCGCTGTGAAACTCAGCACGAAGACGAACAGAACGAGGAGAAGACCAATGCCCCATGCCTCATTGCGCAAGGCGGGGTAGGGCGAGCCGATGTCGGAGTACAACAGAGCGGGCAAGGCCTGCACCGGATTGAAAGGGTTCAAGGTCGTCTTGGCGACACCACCGATAACGAAGACAATGGGAGCAGTCTCACCCACGGCGCGCGCAATGGCGAGGAGAATCGCTGACATGATCGCACTACGAGCCGCCGGAATGATGACCTTCATCGAAACGCGAGCCTTCTTGGCGCCAAGGGCGAGTCCAGCCTCACGATAGGTCGAGGGAACGTTGCGAACAGCAATCTCCGTGGCAATAGTGATCACTGGCAACATCAGAATTGCCAACGCGACTGCACCGTCGAATGCCGATGCCTGAATCTTGAGCGTCACGACAAGGAAACCGATTGCGAACAGACCCATCAGCACCGACGGGGCGCCGGACATGGTACTGGCGATCACGCGCAGCACTTTGGCCAAGCGCGTTTCGTTCTCGGCCAGATAGACACCAGCGGTAACACCGATTGGCACCGAGAGCACGGCGGCGCAGAGCACGATCAGGAGGGAACCGGTAATCGCCGTGGAGACGCCACCGATTGAGCTCTCCGAAAACAGCGACGGCGACGATGGCACCTGGGAGTAAAAGCTCCAGTGGGCCAAGTAGCGCCCACCTTTGCTAATCAGGTTGACCAGCAGCGAAATCAGTGGCACGGCCGCAAACAACAGAGCGAGCGGAGCCAACACCTTCATAATTGACGATCGAACAAGCCGGCCTTGACGCTTTGCGTCGCTCACCCGGCGAATCTCGGCGCGAGTCTCTTCCGAGAGCTCAGTGTAGGTAGCGGTGTTGCTCATACGCGGGCCATCCGTCGACGTTGGGCCGCAAGCATGCGGCGACTAATGATTGCGAGCAAGAAGTTAATGATCATGAGCAACACACCCATGGCCATGAGGGCGGCGATACCGCTCGTCGTTGCCTCCCCGAACTGCGAGGCAATCCAGGCTGCCAGCGTCGAGCCGGGGTAGAGCAGGTGCGTCTGCACCCCACCAAAGCCACCAATAATGAACAAAATGGCGACCGTCTCACCGGCGGCGCGGGCCAAGGCCAGCGACGCGGCACCGAAGATACCGATCTTTGAGGCCGGGAGAACTACTTTGCTCATGGTCTGCCACCACGAACCGCCGAGTGAGTAGCTGGCTTCGATGAGGTCGTTCGGAACCGAGGCAATTACTTCACGAGAGATAGCTACGAAGGTTGGCAGCACCATAACGGCGAGCACGAAAATACCCAGCAGTACTGACTGCGTGGTGTACAGGTTGGGGTTACCCAACCAGTACTTGGCGAAGGGAAGGTGCGCCAGGGCGGGGTCGACATACTTCGTCATGTATGGACCGAGAATCAAGAAGCCCCAGCAACCGTAAACAATCGAGGGAACCGCGGCAAGGAGTTCCACCAAGGTAATGGTGATCAACTTCACTCGCTGAGGGATGAGGTACACGATCGAGATCGATGTACCGAGACCAGCGATAACGGCAATGATGACGGCGCCGACGGAGGTCTGAAGCGTACCGAAAATCTGTGGCCAGGCGCCGTAGGAGCCAATGGTGCCACCCCAGCTCGTGCCGGTAACCAGCGTGAGCGGCTGGCGCGACAAGATCGGCCAGGCGCGCCATACGAGATTGCCCACAAAGAGGAGGGCGATCAGAGTAAAAAGTCCCGCACAAAAGGTCAGGACGGTGGAGTACAACGAGCGTTCGACGGAGGTGGCCGAAGCCACCTCCGTCGAAGCGTTCGTCTGAAGCACAGTCTGCTCGGTCATGATTTCTAACGTAACTTTCCGTGCTTCGCGTTACTACTAGTTAGCCAGGTTGAGGCAGGCCGTTGAACCGCACATCACGGTTGCCAGAGCGTTGTCAGCGTAGGTCTGAACAGCGGTAGGCAGTGGTGCGTAACCAGCGGCAGGAGCCAAGATTGAACCAGCCTTGCCAGCGTTCCAGTCAAGGAACTTCACAGCAGCGTCGAGGGCGGCGTTGCCCTGAGCGTCGGTACCGCCGTCGCTGTTCTTAGGCACGATGGCCCATGAGAACGTGGCGAAAGGCCAGGCAGCGGCGTTCGTCTGGTTGTTGATGTCAAAGTTGCTGGTTGACAAAGTGCCTGCAGCAGCAGCAGCAGCCGACACACCCTTGGTCGTGAAAGGCATCCAAGCGTTGGTCAGTGCGTTTGGCAGCAAGGCCATCTGCAGGTTCTTGTCCTGAGCCAAGAGCACGTAGGAAGCTTCAACGTAACCGAATGCACCTGGGTTGCCCTCGATGAACGAGACCATCTGACCGTTGCCCGACTCGATGTTCAGGTTGTAGGTGGTGCCCAGTGCAGCGTCAGTGTTAACGGTGGTGCCGGAGCTGTCGGTCGTGTTAGCAGAGTTCCAGCCGTACGCCTTACCGATCTGCTTACCGAAGTACTTCTCGGGGACAGAGGAAGGGAAGTAGCAGGTCTTGAACGGAGCGGTCTTGTCAGCAGCGGTGCCAGTCTTCGCGTTGATTGCGTAGGTGCCGATGCAGCTTGAGTTCGCAGCCTTGTTCGCAGTTGCGTAGTCCGAGAGGTACTGTTCGAACGCGAAGTTCGTACCACCACCACCGGAACGGGCAGCAACGTTGATCTGCTTATTAGCAGCCGACAGTGACTTGATGAAGCCAGCGTTTGCTGGGCTCTGCAGGCCAAGGATCTGTGGGTCAGCCCATGAGGTGATGGCGCCGTCGTAGATCTCGGCGATAACCGTTGGGGTCAAGTGCAGACCAACAATACCTGGCAGGTTGTACGCAATCACGCCACCGCCCAAGGCGTAAGGCACCTGAACGTAGTTAGCGAGTGAGTCACCAACCTGGAAGGTTGGAGCGGTGCCAGCAGTTGCGTCAATTGGCTGGTCGGAGAAACCGACAGTAGCCAGGAAGCCAAAGCCACCTGACGTCTGGGTCACTGCGCCGCGGCCGTAGCCTGAACCGGAGTTCGAGCCTGTCGTTGGGTATGGGTTTGGCGAGAACGTCACCTTGCCGTCAGCAAGACCGAACGTGCGGATCTTGTTAACGGTGAATGACGCGGTCTCCAACTGAATCAGTGGAGCGTCAAACGTTGAACCAGCAACCGTTACGGATGCCGTTGATGCGGTGAGGTCCGGGTCTCCAACCAAGCCTGAGCCACGAGCAACGCTCGCAGATGCTGGGACGGTGAGAGCAATCAGACCAAAAGCCGTGGTTGCCAAGGCAACTGAACGGATGGACTTCTTCATACTTCCTCCTAGTTAAGTACCCAGTGATGGGCAGTTGGGGATCCAACGCTCGCCAACTTACGGGGGCAAGGTAAAAACAACGTGACAAGAAATGGTGCCGAAGGCAAAACTTTGGGGTATTTGTTACTCCCCTTTGTGTTACCTCAGTAATGGCAATGCCAAAGAAAAGGGGGAAGGACGAATCTGCCTAGAATGCCTAGGTATCAGGCCATAGATATCCGTGTTGGGCCAGACCTGAGGAGACCGCGTGAAGCTTGTTCGAGGACGAAATGTGGCCCTCGTTGCCCTGTTTCTATTGGCAAACAGTGTTCCCGCTGGGGCGGCGGCGGTGTCCGCCACCCCTCTGTCGTTACCTGCCGGCGCCCTCGGCGTCTACCAGGGGTATTTGCCGGCGCTGGCCTGCTCGAGTGAGGGAAACTGTGTCGCCGGCGGTACCTACAACGCGGCAAACAACGCCCAAGGTGCCGTTCTGCTCACCCAGATTCACGGCACGTGGCAAACAGGTGCTCCCCTCGCGCTCCCCGCGGGCGCATCGCTACCCACCCTTCTAACCCTGTCCTGCGGTTCGGG
>Ga0007818_1000467_pt1 | contig 11110 bp, 10 predicted proteins | sample CryBogCBE08Jun09_FD_71221 | JGI IMG/M metagenome (GOLD analysis project Ga0007818, IMG submission 71221) | Freshwater microbial communities from Crystal Bog, Wisconsin, USA - CBE08Jun09 | ecosystem: Environmental > Aquatic > Freshwater > Lake | place: Crystal Bog, Wisconsin, USA | collected...
ATATTTATCCTGAAAAGCCCCAATCGAGCATTGCTAATACCCCGTACCTCGATAGCATTCCCAGCAAAATACAGATGCAAGCTGCTGGCTCCAGACCCCTATCGATTTATGTTCCTAGTGATGGCCTGCGCTACTTTGCCGAGCAGATTGAGCCACAAATCTTTAGACCTTTTATTCTGGTCAGCGGAGATAGTGACCTGCCCATTGAAAGCGCAACTTTAGGGCCTAGCTTGGACACCCTATTAGCCCACCCCTTTTTAGTGGCTTGGTATGCACAAAACCGTAACTTCGATCACCCCAAATTACATTCGCTACCCATCGGAATCAATCTGCATAATCTGTGGGCCAATCCTTTGCAATGGGGTGGCGGATTTATTTTGCCGGCAATGCAAGAGTTGCAAATCCAAGCCATTGCCGAGCAAGCCCTACCATTGGCCAGAAGAATTCCCAAAATTTTTTGTAATTGGCATTTTTCAATTGATCGAGCGGATCGCCAAAGCTGCTATCAAAAGATCGATCACTCCTTGTGTCATTTTCAAGAAACCCCCTTACCAGTTGCCAAAACTTGGGAGCAACAAGCGCAATATCAATTTGTTTTAAGTCCCCATGGCGCTGGCCTAGATTGCCATCGCACTTGGGAGGCCCTCTTATTGGGTTGTATTGTGATTGTGAAAACTGCCAAACTAAATGATTTATTTGTGGATTTAGCGGTACTATCGGTGAATGATTGGGAAGAGATTACCCCCGCTTTTTTAAAAGCTGCCTCAACCCAAATACAAAATAAAAAAATGAAATTTGAAAAATTATTTATGCAATTTTGGCGCAAAGAACTGCTTAAAGGGGAAATTTACTAACCTAGAAAAGGTTTTTAAGTAGCGTCTTTAAACAAGTAATCATGTCCACTTAACTGCTCCACTATTTGATAGCCATTAGATTGCAGATATGCCGAAACCTTGCTAAGGTCTCGGGACTCAATACAAATATATTTAAAGCGAAACTGGCTATGATCAATTCCCTTAAGAACCTCGATTTCAGCCCCCTCCACATCAAGAGATAAGAGATCAATTATGTTGGGAGCATTGGATTCCAACAAAATGAGATTCAGTGTTTTGGCAATCGCACCAAAAGAAAAAACTTGATCAGTAATCTCTAAAAATTGCTGACCAGACTTAGCATGGGATATAGGGTCTGCAATATCAGATTCCAATCCGACCGGGCTGGACATCAGATTAGCAAAGGCTATTTCCACAAAACGATCTTGGTAGTCAAATGAAACGCAGGCATTACAAAAAATATGGTTCTGAGTGGATCGATTAGCCAAGCATTTTAAATAGTTATGCGGAGTTGGCTCAACCAGCACCCCCCTCCAATCCTTGTATCGCTCAAAATAAAGTGAATTGGACTGACTAATACCATCGTTAGCACCTAACTCAACAAAAAATCCGTTTCTATTAGGCAAGTATTTCTCTAATTTTTGGTCTAAGCCATTGAGGCTGAAATAATGCTTTTGATTTCGCCTCCTAAAGCCCTTAATTTTCCCGCCAATTCCCCAAATGATAGGCGGTAATAGTTGCTTTAATGCATTACGAAATGAATGTATTGTCATTTGGCTAATTTTAAGAATGGAGACCAGGGCGATTAAAGTGTCAGTCTAACCTGAATTGTTAGCAAACCATACACAAGCTAGAGTTAAGGCGGTAAAAAAATATACCCCAATAAAGAAGCGAATCTGAAAAGCTGCTATAGGAAGTTTTAATGAGGAACCTAAAGTGCCTCTAGCTAAAAAACATTTCTCCCAAATTAATACCAAAATTGGGGAATATAAAAAAACATAGAACGCCGTTCTGCTGATGCCTAGGACATGCCGACCAATGAGATCACTACCCAATAAATGCGCTTTGGGAACAAGCTCTCCAAAGACTCCAGCATAGACCATGGTGATATCAACATTGCCAATCCAGTTATTAATACAAAATGCAATAAATCCTAGATAGCCGGAAATTTCAAGCCAAAGCAGGATTTTCTGGGTCCTCACAAAAAGATAAGCCAGACAAGTAAAGGGTAAAAGTAATACAAGCCATTGCGGATGCCATTGCAGACAGGTGAACATCAAAGCATAGGCCAGTAAACAAGCAAAAATACTGTGTTTTTGCCACGATTGTTTCCTCTCATCAATATTGATTCTGAAGAAATACAAGTAGCCACACATCGAAGCATAAACAAAAGTGCAGATTACTAATTTAAGGTGAACACCACCGTCTGTTGTTTTGGCGGCTACCCGATGAAATATTTCTCCCAAAAAGACATCGCTTTGCCAATACAACAAAAACTGTAGGAGGGTTGCAGTAACCCCTAACAAGCCATACCCGATTAAATAAAGAAAGCGCTTTTCTACAATCAATACTAGGGGGAGAAAGATTAGTGCTGCAAAATATTTGAACGAAATTGCGACGGAGAACCATAAAGCAAACTTTTTAAAATCTTTTGCAAAGTAAGCTTGCAAGCCCAAAAGACTAAAAAATACAGAAAAAATGTCATAGCCACTAAAAATAAACACTGCAAAAATAGCAAAAGGGGATGTAGCAAACAGAAGCTTAGGCGATAAAGCCTCTTTGACAATAGTTCGATCTGTATCAATTTGTTTGCTAATATTTCCCAGAAGTTGCACTGACCCAAAAAAGAAAATTACAATTAGAAGCTTTGACCAAATGGTTTGGATTGGGGTAGAAAGCGTGAATGTCTCTAGCGTAACCTCTGGAATTAAGCCTAATAATTTCAGAGGAATATTCCAAAGCGCAAATAGCCAATAAAAAATAGGTAAGTAATCATTGCCACCAACGTGCAATTTGTTGTAATCATAAAAATCAACAAAGTGTCCGTATAGATAGGCAAAAGATGATGCATTGGTGTGGCTTAAATCTGATTGCTTAAATAGTAAAAAACAGAGCGCTAGCGAAACGCCGTACACCCAATAATCGAGCTTCGTAATTTGGAAAGGCGCTTTCATTCTTGGGTGGCCTATTTGGGTTTACTGGGCTTGGACAAAAGCTTGATAGGCTTTATTTAAGCCTTCAGTCAACGGCACTTTAGCCTTCCAGCCTAATTGGTTCAGCTTGCTCGAATTCATCCATTTACGGGGAGCGCCATCGGGTTTTGAAGGATCAAAAATAATCTGGCCTTCGTAACCGATTGTTTTAGCAACCGTATTGGCTAACTCTGCAATACTGACGTCACTTCCAAAGCCAACATTGAGGTGACTTTGCATTGGCTCAGTCTCTTTTAAATAAAGCGTTTTATCTAAATTCATAACAAATACACAAGCTGCTGCCATATCGTCAACGTAAAGGAACTCACGTTTAGGAGTACCAGTCCCCCATATAGCCACCTGAGTTGCTCCCTGTAGCTTCGCCTCATGAAAACGTCGGATCAGCGCAGGAATAACGTGACTATGCTCTGGATGATAGTTATCACCTGGGCCATAAAGATTGGTGGGCATCACACTGCGATAGTCAATGCTGTGACTTTGACCATACTGACGGTTATAGCTCTCGCACAATTTAATACCCGCTATCTTGGCAATGGCATAAGGCTCATTGGTAGACTCAAGTTTGCCAGTCAGAAGTGCGTCTTCAGCCATCGGTTGCACAGCAAATTTAGGATATATGCAGCTGGAACCTAAAAATAAGAGTTTTTGTACGCCGCTCAAAAAGGCCTGATGAATGACATTGCATTCCATGATGAGGTTTTGATAGATAAAGTCGGCTGGAAAAGTATTGTTGGCATAAATGCCCCCTACTTTGGCTGCAGCTAGATAGACCTGATTTGGCTTTTCGGTCGCAAAGAAAGTTTGCACTGCCGCTTGATTGGTGAGATCTAATTGCTCATGGGTCCGCGTGAGAATATTGACATAACCCTGAGACTGTAATTCGCGGACAATGGCTGAACCCACCATACCGCAATGACCAGCGACAAAAATTTTGGCGTTTAAATCTTTTGTCATGCTATTTTTTAATTCTCTTTGCCAACCGAAACGGTAAAGCCATGTTTTTTCAATAAGGCGTGCTGTTTGGCTTCTGTCAAATCATTCGCCACCATCTCAATAATCATTTCGTCTAAACCAATCTCAGGAACCCAGCCTAATTTTTGCTTAGCTTTTGTGGCATCACCTAAAAGCGTTTCTACTTCAGCAGGACGATAGTAGCGAGGATCGATTTTAAGAATCACATCGCCTACTTTCAAGGCGGGTGCTTTATCTCCTGTAATTGCCGATACAGTGGCGATTTCCTTTTCGGCTTTACCTTCAAACTTAAGGGTGATGCCTAGCTGGCGGGCGCTACGAATAATAAATTCACGAACAGTGCATTGCACACCGGTTGCAATCACAAAATCTTCTGGTTGATTCTGCTGAAGCATGAGCCATTGCATACGTACATAATCTTTGGCATGGCCCCAGTCACGAAGTGCATCGATATTGCCCATGTATAAACATTGCTCAAGACCTTGGGCAATGTTAGCCAAGCCACGCGTAACTTTACGTGTAACAAAAGTTTCGCCGCGTCGCTCAGACTCGTGATTAAACAAAATACCATTACAGGCATAGAGGCCATAGGCCTCTCGATAGTTAACCGTAATCCAATAAGCATAGAGCTTGGCTACCGCATAAGGGCTACGAGGATAAAAAGGTGTAGTCTCTTTTTGAGGGGTCTCTTGTACTAAACCATATAACTCAGAGGTTGAGGCTTGATAAAAGCGGGTCTTCTTCTCGAGACCTAGAATACGAACCGCCTCCAGAATTCGTAGAGGGCCGATTGCATCCACATCAGCAGTATATTCAGGGGACTCGAAAGAGACTGCCACATGACTCTGTGCACCTAAGTTATAAATTTCATCAGGCTGAGACTGCTGAATAATGCGCACTAGGTTGCTTGTATCTGTTAAGTCGCCGTAATGTAAAAACAGATTGCGATGATCCAGATGGGGATCTTGATAAATATGATCAATACGATCAGTATTAAATGAGGAGGCGCGACGCTTAATGCCGTGAACGATATAACCCTTTTCTAGCAAAAACTCGGCAAGATAAGATCCATCTTGCCCAGTAATGCCAGTAATTAGCGCTACTTTTTGCTGTTTGCCTGTATTCATTTCCAATCCTGTAGTCTTGCTGCTGGTTTTTGACTGCTTTTACCCATCAGCTGCGTCCGTAAGTGTCCTCTAGCCTCACAATATCATCTTCCCCTAAATAGCTGCCCGACTGCACTTCAATAATCTCTAAGGGTGTGCTGCCGCGATTCGCCAAGCGATGAACTTGACCCTGCGGAATAAAGGTACTCTGATTTTCCTTGAGCGTGATCACCTGATCACCATTCGTAATCTCCGCCTCACCTTTGACCACAATCCAATGCTCGGCACGATGGGTGTGACGTTGCAAGGATAGACTAGCCCCTGGTTTAACTTGAATGCGTTTAACTTTAAAACGATCGCCTTCATCAATACTGTCATACCAACCCCAAGGCCTCGCTACTTTGCGGTGCAGTGTTTTTTCTTCACGCCCCTGAGTCTCTAAGGTAGTAACAACATTTTTAACGTCTTGGCTTTTAGCGCGATCAGCCACCAAGACAGCATCAGGAGTTTCTACAACGACGAGATTTTTACCGCCCACTACGGTTACTAATCGAGAGCTAGCATGCACTAAAGAGTTACTAGTATCAACCAAAAGTGCATCGCCACTCTGAACATTATGCTGGGCATCTTTTTGTCCTGCCTGCCAAACTGCGTCCCAGGTACCGAGATCATTCCAACCAGCATCGAGTTCTACCATTTGCAAAACAAACTGGCTACCAGCGCACTTTTCAATCACGGCATAGTCAATTGACTCGGCTGGTATTTGCTCAAAAGCAGCTTGATCGGGACGAATAAAATCAGCTAACAGATTCGAATCTATTGATTTACCCTGCCAAGCCTTGCAAGTCGCTGCAAAAATATCCGGACGAAACTCTTTAATTGCAGCTAACCAAAGGCTGGCTTTGAGAACAAACATGCCGCCATTCCAAAAATATCCGCCCTCATCAAGATAAGTTTGAGCTGTTTTACTATCGGGCTTTTCAACAAAGCGCTCCACGGTAAACGCAGGTCTATTTTGCTTAGTCTTGATGTAGCCATATCCTGTTTCTGGAGCCGTAGGAGTTACTCCCAAAATAACGATCGCACCAGCAGATGCCAGCTCAATGCTTTGCTCTATGGCTTTTTGAAAGGCTACGCCATCCTGAATAGTCTGATCGGCTGGAGTAACTAGAAGAACAGGGTCTGCGCCTGACTCCATTGCCAGCAGGGCTGCAAGTGTTAAGGCCGGCGCAGTATTGCGACCAACTGGCTCTAGCAATAAATTTGCCTGAACCAAAGCCAGTTCGCGCAATTGCTCCTGGACCAAGAAGCGATGCTCCTCATTAGTGACAACGATAGTTTTACCGAGTTGCTTTGCTGTGGCACCCAGGGTATTTACACGACTGACTGCCTGCTGAAAAAGACTGGTATTTTCACGACCCCCCGAGAGCACTAAAAACTGCTTAGGGAATCCCGAACGAGACAAAGGCCAAAGACGAGTTCCTGAACCTCCGCACAGGATGACTGGAATGACAGTATTGGACTTAGGGCTTGTGGGCATGAATCGTCTATTTAGGCTTGATATCGTATATTGTATGACCAATAGCCCCTGTGCAGACCTATCAGCCATAGCCAGCATGAACCCCCTAGCCTACTTAACAATCGTCCCTATTTACAAAGCCACGCCCTCAAAAAGCGAAGCCTTTTCCTTTTTGCAACTGCGTGAACTTCAGGTGAAAAATGTTACCTTAATGTGCCCAGAAGGATTGGATATTGGGGTTTATCAAGATTTATGGCCAGAGGTCCAAGTCGCGCGTTTTGCGCCCAAGCATTTTTTGAGTGTGCAGACTTATAACGACTTTATGCTCGACCCCCAACTTTATGAAACTTTTGCCCAGCACTACCATTGGATGCTGGTCTACCAACTTGATGCCTTTATCTTTAGCAACCGCATTGAAGAATTCTGTAATCTTGCTTATGACTATTACGGCGCTCCATGGCGCGTGGGATTTCCAAAGTTGACCTTTTTATTTAATCGCTTTCCGATCCCCCTGACTACGAAACGATTTTATGTAGGCAACGGTGGCTTCTCATTAAGAAATATTCCCAAGACAATTGATTTACTAAATCGTACGCAAGGCCATATCTCCAGGAGATACTTCATGGAAGACGTTTTCTTTGGCTACTGGGGCTCAATTGATACCCAATTTCATGCTTGCCCTGCTGAAGTGGGGGCCAGTTTTTCTTGTGAGACCCACCCTGATCATTGGCTCAAAATCACCGGACAATTTCCGATGGGAACACACAATTTCGAAAGAGTCGGTCCTGAATGGGCAGCAGGATACCTCAAGCCCTTCATAGCAGAGGCATGGACTAGGCTTTTGCAATCTTTTCCTAAGCTCGAAAATTTTAATCCTTCATGAGCACAGCGCAAATCTCTATAAATACGCCCTTAGTCAGCGTTCTGATGCCTGCCTTTAATGCGCAGAAGTATCTGCGTAATGCTGTCGATAGCATCTTGAATCAAACCTATGGCAATTTTGAATTGCTGATTCTGAATGATGGTTCATCTGATCAGACTCAAGCAATTTTGGATTCATTCTCTGATCCTCGCATCAAGATATTACGACATGAAAAAAATCAAGGTCTAGTGAGCACGCGTAACGATCTTGTGGCTGCCGCTCGCGGAAAATATATTGCACTTTTAGATTCTGATGATATTGCCTTTCCTGCACGCCTAGAAAAACAAGTTACTTTTTTGGAGCAAGAAAAAGCAGAAATCATCGGCGCAGATCACTTTACGCTCAATGAGGCTAATGGTAAGCTCAAAAAATCCAAGCAACGATATAGTAATGCCGACATACATGCCATGATGAGTGTATGCAGTCCACTTTGTAACCCAGCAGTCATGGGTCTTGCGAGTCTTTTTAAGTCCCACCCCTATCAATCTGGCACGGATATTGTTGAGGACTATAGCCTTTGGCAAAAACTCGCCCTCGAGGGCGTCCGCTTTGCCAATATCAAAGTGCCACTGATCTATTACCGGGTGCATCCAAATCAATCGAGTCAATCAAAAATTGAATGTAATCAAGAGATTTTTCTAGCACAGCAAAGGCAATATCTGATTGGGCTGGGCCTGGATCCTAATCTCACACCTCGAGCGACTGCCTGGCCAACGAGATTAAAAATTGCCCCACTCTTTTTATGTCAACTCAATAAAAAGATTAGAGGCATCTCGCTTGCAGCAAACTATCAAATCTACGCGCGTTTTCAGACTCGAAAAAATGGCTTATTAACCCCATTTACTCGGTTAGAGCGACTGGCTTGCGCCATTTTTGCCACCGCACTCGGCAGGCTATAAGCGCAGCCACTGGGGTGGCAATAAATCATTCACGCCAGCTGAAGCATCATTAATCCAACGTGATGGCGCAATCACAAAACCGTCTTCTCGATCTTTGAGCCAAGCACCCCACCAACTTAATGAGCTATTGGCAATGATGTGATTCTGACATGCTCTCATCAATGAAAGCTCTTGAATCACATCATCATGCGTTTGTGCCCCCTCAATGAAGGTCAGCTTTTCCTGAAAAGGTAAATTGGCTTTTGCCCAAGGCAAATCATCTGAGAAAACAAAGAAGTGGATATTTTCTTGCATGCTGAAGGCTTTTTGCATAGCCGCCTGGTAATAATCGATATCGACCACCTGATGGACTTTAGAGGCTGCAGCAAGATGTATATAGTCGCCGCGACGCACGTGGAGCATTGTCGATCCCGCTCTTAATATTTGATCAAAATAAGATCCATATGCCGAATCAAGCCCTTGATTGGGTGTTAACTCCAGTCGCAGCAAATTTTGAATTTTTTCAAAATACTTATATGACTGCCAATAGCCTCTTAAATACAAATGTTGATCTTTAAATAGACTTAGCTGATTAATGCACCCATCAAAGGTGTAGTGTTTTTTCTCTTGCAAAATGAAAGGCTGCAAAGGCAAAAGTGATTGCAATGTTTTACGCCATCTGCTTAGCCGGGGAACTCTTGGATAAGAATCGGCTACCGAAGCTTTTATTGCAAATTTAGATAGCTCAAAAGAACGTGGCGTGACATCTTGATAGGTATTTTGATACCAGTCGATATCCAAAATGAGGTCTGAGCGATATTGCTCTGCTAATGCGCGCCCAGTCGCATATTGAAAGAGCTGATTTCCCAAACCACCCTGGATCTGTGTAATGATTGCCATAAACCTATAATAAATGGATATTGACCGTTGCTAAATGCACATCATGCAAAAAACCCTCAGTAGACGAATTACCAAGCTAAAGCGATCCTATCAAAAGGCTCGCTTTAATTGGGGGCTCAACCGACAAACTCGCAGTCGCAGAGAGATTGTCCTAAAAGAAGCTGAGGTGGCGCTCAGCCAACAAAACATCCTAGAATCAGAGGCCGCTTATGCTCAATCTCATGACCCTCTTGTCATTCAAGGCCACGCGCTGCAATTACAAATCTTGCAAGCATTTTCTAGAGTGTTTACAGGAAAATCCAACGAACGTATTCTGATACAAGTCCCAAGTCCATCCTCTTCACCTGCGGGTTACTCCCTCTTTTCAAATCTTGTTGAGAGCTTGAACTTCATTGGCATTCCAAGCCAAGCACTCGGATGGGATGAGGATAGCAAGCAAGTAATCGAATCCTTTAACCCAACAACACTCTTATCAAGTGACCATCACACCTATCTAGAGCGAATTGATTGGCAGCATATTCAGCGGTACAAAGTATCCCACTCCCTGAAGGTTGGACTCACAGCCTCACTAGCTGAGTATGACAACTCCCCACTTGCAGGCCGTTTGCAATGGGCAAAAATACATGGGATTGATTTTTTTTATAGCTTTAGAGATGAGGCGTATTTCAACACTAGGCTGGAGTACAAACCATTTTTTGAAGCGGGCTATCAAATCTTAAGTATTCCCTTTGGCGCAAACATTCTTTGCTACTACCCAGTTCCTAATATCCCAAAAGACCTAAACTATGCCTTAATGGCTTCGCGTAAACGAGAGCATATTAGCTACATGGCTCAAATTGCCAGAAAGTATTCTGGTTTTATCGATGGTCCTGGCTGGAATCATATTCAAAACTTCACCTTTAATCGCCAAAGAGATCGTTATATCTATGCAAGAGCTAACATTGGCCTTAACATTCACCTGCCTGAACAACTGGAGTGGGCTTGCGAACTCAATGAACGTACCTATCAATTGGCCGCATGTGGCTTGCCTCAGCTAATTGATCGTCCATTACTCCTAAATAAGGTATTTCAAGAAGATATGGTCTTTTCTGCAGCCAATCCAAAAGAATTCACTGAGCTTTTTGAATATATTCTTAAATATTCTGAGATTGCTCAAGCAAAAGCACTGAAGGCGCAAAAAGAAGTATTTACTAAGCACACTACTTTTCATCGAGCAGCTTCATTTATTGAGCAACTCAGACTGATTTAATTGACTTTTCATTGACGAAAATAAGGAAATATCATGACATCTTATCTCCCTACAATTAAAGTTCGCAACTCAGTTGCAGAGTGTGCGCAGTCCTTACGTAAAGAAAATGCTGGTAAGTTCAATAACTACAGCATCAAAGATTGCATCATCTCTATTGCAGCTAGCAAAATTAAATAATTAAAACTATTTGGGCTTATTTGGGTAGGATTTGCCAGTAAGGTTAGCGTAAATACCACCAGCCAGAATCAATAGAATTGAGTCGACCATTACCGGAAAAACAGCGTAACGGTAATGCAACACATGCCCTAAAACTGCAATCAGCGCTACAGCGGCAGCGGGTGGGTGTAAGCACCGCAACATAAACATTCCCAAAATAGAGCCTGATGCAGCAACTGCCATTCCCAATACCGGGGGTGAAATGAGGTTTGCACAGGTAATTCCGACTAAAGCAGATAGAGTGTTACCAGCAATCACAGCCCACGGCTGGGCTAGCGGACTGGAGGGCAAGGCAAACACCA
>Ga0007818_1000473_pt1 | contig 10958 bp, 12 predicted proteins | sample CryBogCBE08Jun09_FD_71221 | JGI IMG/M metagenome (GOLD analysis project Ga0007818, IMG submission 71221) | Freshwater microbial communities from Crystal Bog, Wisconsin, USA - CBE08Jun09 | ecosystem: Environmental > Aquatic > Freshwater > Lake | place: Crystal Bog, Wisconsin, USA | collected...
TAAATATTATCTATGTTTGCTAGGGAAAAAAATAAAATCTTGAGAGGGGAAAGAAGCCCCAAAACTTCTTTCTCTTCAAAAGAAAATTTAGTAAATGACACAGTTGTTTGAACAGATCTCAATATTCATTTTTTATTAAACAATAATCCCCTTTTTCACACTTAAAACTTTCAATTATGGCTTATTTCGTACAAGAAAACAATGGTTTGTTCAGTCTTCAAATTACTATCTTTTCAGAAGAGTTGCCACACTATCAAACGTTGCTAGGGTTTAATGCTGCCGAGGTTTTGGAGGCAGTGAATGACGCTGCTTTTATGGCGTGGATGGAAAAGTGCGATGCCACCGTGGCAAAGTATAAACTGGGTTGGAAGGCTTTTGAGGACACGGGTAGGGGAGGCTCTAAAACCGTGTTGGTATTGACCCCGCCAGTGGCACCTGTTTTTGATGCAATGCCCACCTTGGTGCTGCCGGGCATACAGATGCGGTTTGCCCAAAAAGCGGCAAAAGCAAAGGCAAACCCCAATTGTTCTGACGGCATACAAAAGATATTGGGCATATTTACAGCGCCTGATGCGGCAGTGACCACAGCCCCAGATTTGAAGGTGAAGGAAGAAGCGGGCTATCCACAACTTAGTTTTCACAAATATGGCCACGCAGCCATCAACATATACCGTAACACGGGTACAGGGTATGGCAGCACCCCTTTTAAAACCTTGACAAAAAGCCCCTTTCTGGATACCGATTTGCCTGCCATTGGCATAGCGGGGCAGTATAAGTACAAGGGAATCTTTCTTGTAAACGATGTGGAAACGGGTAGTTTCAGCCCAGAAATAAGCGTTAATGTAGTAGGTAGATAATGATAGCGTTTAGTGATTAATAACTTAAAAAGCCCTTGAAGCGATTGTTTCGAGGGCTTTTTGTTTTAAATACCCATTTTCAACCGAAAAAAACATTAATTATCGCTAGGGTTATCAATCAAAAAAATAGAAAACACTATCTTGCCGCCCTCTAACCAATAATATGTACACAGAGAATAACTTTGAGGGAAGGAAAAAAAGAAAATTGGGCGTGCAAGCTATTTCTGACATTACCCGTGCAGTAATAATACTGGCAGTTGGAATAACCCTACTTTTTGGCAGCTTACTGAAAATAGATTTTGTATTGCAGATAGATAGTTTTCTACGCTACGGCTTTGGGGGAATCAGTTTATTGTACGGTAGTTTTAGGTTGTACAGAGGAGTGGTTAATGATTAATGCTAGGCATAACTTACAACCTAAAATTTTTTATGGAAAAAGGAAGGAATTGTATCTGATTATATTATGAGCGAAAAGATGATTTATGGAAGATGGGTAGCGTTTCTCTCAGTTATAATATGTATAGTTGCACTTTGTGGTTGTAGCAATACTAAAAGTAAAGCACAAACAGATACACCGCAACAGGGTACCATCAACATAAGTGTAGACGAAAGCTTTGAACCGGTAATTGAAGAGGAGATTAAAGTGTATGAATCTACTTATCCCGATGCACATATCATCGCACACTACAAACCGGAAGCAGATTGTTTTAAAGACTTTCAGAGCGATAGTACCCGATTGATAATTGTGGATAGGCCACTGGATAAAAAAGAAAGGGATTACTACGAAGCTGCGCTTAGCTTCAGACCTCAGTTTTCTTTGATAGCCTACGATGCAGTGGCAATAATAGTAAACCAAAAATGCAAAGACAGCGTATTTACTATTAGTCGCCTTCATGATATTTTGAGTGGCAAGGAAAACCTGATAGCAGTGATGGATGGTAAAAATGCAACGAGTACCGTAAGATATTTGCAGGATAGCATACTGAAGGGTGAACAATTTGGCAAAAATGTGGTTGCTTCCAAGAATAGTGAAGATGTGATAAACATTATCACCAACAGAACAGATGCAATTGGCTTTGTAGGACTAAATTGGGTGGGCGATAACTACGATAGAAAGCAACAGGAATTGCTAAAAAAAATAAAATTAGGGCTGGTAGAGTGCGTTCGTTGCGAAGAAAAGGGTTTATTTGCCAAACCTTCTGCTGCATCAGTAAGTTTTGCGCAGTATCCGTTGGCTCGTCCGTTGTACTTTATAGTTAAGGAGAACGCCACAGGATTGGGTACAGGATTCACTAACTTCCTGAGTATGGAAAGGGGACAATTGATTTTTAGAAGCTCTTTTTTGATTCCGGCAATTATGAACTTTAATAAAAGAACGAGTAAGATAGAGGAGTAGATAGATATTAGTTATTAGTTATTAGTTATTAGTTATGAGTTATGAGTGATGAGTCACAAGTCACAAGTCACAAGTCATAAGTGGTAAGGAAGAAAATTTAAAAAACAAGCAATATAAACAAGCAGGTAATCGTAAAGTGTGTCATTAATTTAGTTGTATTTACTTACGACTTATGACTTACAACTTAATACTTACCTTAAATTAAAACAATAAGAAAAATGAACAAACTAAACAAGCTGTTTTCATTGATTATCGTGGCTTTATTAGTAACAAACTTTGCAATGGCACAAAGTCTGAGCGACGGTATCAAAATGTTGGACTATCAAAAGAATCAGTCGGCAAAAGACATCTTCAAGAAATTGTATGATGCCGATAGCAAGAATCCCGAAGTAATTTATTGGTACGGTCAGGCTTTTTTGGCATTTGATGACTATGCAGGTGCTAAGTCAGTTTATCAAAAAGCATTGCAGGATGGTATAAATGATCCTTGGATAATAGTTGGTATGGGTCATGTTGAGATTATGGAAGGTGGCGATATCAACTCGGCCAAGCAAAAGTTTGAGCAAGCCATCACCATGACAAAAGATATCAAGGGAAAGAAGAAAGCGAAAGTTTATCCACAGATTTTGGATGCTATCGGACGTGCAAATGCTGATGGTGGTTCTAAAAAAGGCGACCCTACTTATGCTATAGATAAACTGAAGGAAGCTGCAACATTGGATGATAAATCTGCGGATATATTAATCAATATGGGTATTTGCTACTTAAAGATGGGCGCAGACGAAGGCGGCGATGCGGTTAAATCTTACATGGATGCAGCTACAAGGGAGCCAAAGAATCCGTTGCCTTCTTACAAAATTGGTAGAATCTATCAAAGTCAGAATAATAAGGAATTGTTCGATCAGTTTTACAATGCAACTATTGCAAACGACCCTGCTTTTCCCCCCGTTTATCTTTCGCTATACGATTATTATGCGTACAGGGATGTTCCTAAAGCAAAAGAATGTATAGAGAAATATATTCAGTATGCTGATAAGTCTTGCGAAACAGACTATTTCTATTGTGATTATCTGTTTAGGGAAGGTAAATACCAAGAAAGCTTGGACAAAGTAAAAGCATTGGAAACAGGGGATTGCAAAGGCTATTATCGCAACAACCTATTGTTTGCGTATGATTATGACAGATTGGGAGATTCTGCAAATGCAAAGGCATCTATAGATAAATATTTCTCGAATGTTAATGCTAGCAAGATTACCAATAGCGATTATGATATTGCGATTACCATCTATTCAAAGATTGCTGGAAGCGATTCTTTGGCTGTAGGATACATTCAAAGAGCAATTGATGCAGATACTGTTTTGGCTGATAAGGTTAAATATGCCAACCAAGCTGCTGACATCTATGGAAAATCAAAAAAATACAGAGAGCAGATTAAGTGGTTACAAAAAGCAGTGACCCTAAAAGGTGGTACAATGGGAGAAGCCGATTATTACAAACTGGCAAGTACTGCGTTGAGTGGAAAAGATTATGGTGCTACATTGGAGATAGCCAAGAACTACATTACTGCATTTCCAGATAAGCCACAAGGCTACTACTTTAGTGTAAAGGCAGCAAAAGGAATTGATACTAGTGCGACTTTAGGTACTGCTGTAGAGCCAATTTTGCAACAAGATTCTTTCTTGGTGAAACAAAATGAGACTTTATTGAAGGATTCAGTTACCAACAAGAAAACTATAGATAGAAACACAAGCATCTTGTATTCAAACTTGTGTTATCTGATGGGTTATTACAATGATGTGCAGAAAGATGTTCCAAAAGCAATTGATGCTTGCGAGAAAATTATTGCACTTTATCCTGATGCTACTTCCGAGCAAAATAAGTTTGCGGTCCACATCAAGGATGTATTACAAAAATCTTTATCTAAGCCTTCTGGCAATAAGACAGGAGCTAATTCTAAGCCTCAGAAATAATTTTTACAAAAAAACCCTTCATTATTGAAGGGTTTTTTATTTTATATCCTTTGCAGCCTTATTTTTGCACACTACAAACGTTCACATTATGACTTGGCTAACCCTTCTTTTAGATGTTCAGGATACTTCAGCGGCCAGTTATCTCCCTATCGCGATACAATTAATTTTCGCAGCAGGTTTTGTTGCTGCAATGATTGGTATGTCTGCTTTGGTTGGTCCTAAAAGACAGACAAAAGATAAATTAGAAACTTTTACGAGTGGTATTAAAACTCATGGAGATGCAAGGCAGCCAATGGCTATCAAGTATTTTTTGGTGGCTATCCTCTTTGTTTTGTTCGATGTGGAGGTAATATTCTTTTATCCTTATGCAGTAAACTTTAGAAGTTTGGGATGGGCAGGTTTTGTAGAAGTATTAATGTTTGTAGGGTTTTTCTTGATAGGATTTACTTATATCATCAAGAAAGGTGCTTTGACTTGGGAAGATTAATAAAAACAATTTCAGATAGATTGGGTTATTAATCAGGTAATCATAATCGAATCTAAAAAGTATAACTTATGCGTCCGGTACGTTTTAATATTAATGCGAAAACAGCAAACATTGCAGATGCAATAGGCGCTCCACCTCCAGGTTTTGCTGGCGAAGGATTCTTCACTACCAAGATGAGTGATGTTGTGGGATTAGCTCGCAAAAACTCCTTATGGCCATTACCTTTTGCAACTTCTTGCTGTGGTATTGAATTTATGGCTACTATGGCTTCCCATTATGATTTGTCTAGGTTTGGTGCTGAAAGAGTAGGTTTCTCTCCTCGTCAGTGCGACTTATTGATGGTAATGGGTACGATCTCCAAAAAAATGGGACCAGTGTTGCGTCAGGTGTATTTGCAAATGGCAGAACCTCGCTGGGTTATGGCTGTCGGTGCTTGTGCAAGTAGCGGTGGTATTTTTGATACTTACAGTGTTTTGCAAGGAATTGACCAAGTGATACCTGTGGATGTATACGTGCCGGGTTGCCCTCCAAGACCAGAAGCAATCATTGATGGTTTTATGCGTATTCAGGATTTAGTGGGTCAGGAAAGTATCAGAAGAAGAAACGGGGAACAATACAAAGCTTTATTAAATAGCTACGGAATAGAATAAAATGGCAATAACTAATTCATACATACAAGAAAAGCTTACAGAAAAATTTGGTGAACAAGTAACCAATTTTGAAGAAACTTATGGTATGCTTTCATTCGAGTCTCCAAAAGAGCTGAACCTGAAAGTATTACAGTTTTTGTATGACGAACCTACTTTAAGCTTTCAGTTTATGACTGATTTAACGGCTGTTCATTATCCTAATCAAACAGGAAGAGAATTGGCAGTTGTTTATCACATGCACAATTTGGTTGAAAATGTTCGTTTAAGATTTAAGGTTTACACAGACATTAGTACGCCAGATGTTTTCACTGCAAGTAAGTTGTTTGAAGCCGCTAACTGGATGGAAAGAGAAACATTCGATTTCTTTGGGATAAATTTTGTAGGACATCCAAATTTGAAAAGGGTTTTGAATGTTGACGAAATGGATTATTTCCCATTAAGAAAAGAATATCCATTGGAGGACCAAACGAGGATTGATAAAGATGATGAGATGTTTGGTAGGGGATAAAAGTTGTAAGTAGTAGGTTTTAAGTATTAAGTAATAGGTTTTAAGTAATACGTTAAGAAAATAAAGAGTTCCTTTAGTGGAACATCGCTTATGGATCATCATGTAAAACTGCCGGAAGGCTCGATAGAAAGACAGACAACCACCTTGAACTTGGGGCCTACGCACCCTGCAACACATGGTGTCTTCCAGAATATCCTTGAATTAGATGGTGAACGTATTGTTAGTTCCGAACAAACCGTTGGATACATTCACCGTGCTTTTGAAAAACTAGCAGAAAGAAGACCTCTTTACCAAATCACGCCCATTACCGATCGTCTGAATTATTGCAGTAGTCCAATCAATAACATGGGCTGGCATATAACCTGCGAAAAATTATTGAAGATAAAAACACCAAAGAGAGTTGATTACCTACGTATCATTATCATGGAGTTGGCTCGGATTTCAGATCATTTGATTTGTAATTCAATTGTTGGTGTGGATAGTGGTGCTTACACAGGGTTTTTATATGTAATGCAATATCGTGAATTGATTTATGAGATTTACGAAGAAATATGCGGCTCTCGTTTAACAACTAATATTGGTCGTGTTGGTGGGTTTGAAAGAAATTTTAATGCTACTGCTTTCAATAAACTAGAAAAGTTCTTAAAGGAATATCCAAAGGTTTTGAAAGAGTTTGGTGACTTATTTATCCGTAACAGGATATTTATGGATAGACTTCAAAACACAGGGGGCATTAGTGCTGAAAGAGCTTTGAATTATGGATTTACTGGTCCAAACCTAAGAGCAGCAGGCGTTGATTACGACGTTCGTGTTCATTCACCTTACAGTAGCTACGAAGATTTTGATTTCTCTGTTCCTGTTGGTAAAACAGGCGACAACTATGATAGATTCTTGGTTAGGGATCAGGAAATGTGGCAAAGCCTTAGCATCATTGAGCAAGCTTACCGCAAAGTTCAAGAGTTTAAGGGTGCAGAAGCAGAGGTTTATCACGCAGAAGTTCCAGAATTTTATTTGCCTAAGAAAGAAGATGTGTACACCAAAATGGAAGCACTTATTTGGCATTTTAAAATTATCATGGGCGAAACTGCTATTCCTAAAGGAGAGGTTTACCAAAGTGTGGAGGGTGGAAATGGTGAATTAGGGTTCTATTTTATTAGTGATGGTGGAAGAACGCCTTATCGTTTACACTTTCGCAGACCATGCTTCATTTACTACCAAGCTTACAGTGAATTGACTAAGAACGGAATGCTGAGTGATGCAATCATTACAATGAGTAGTTTGAACTTGATTGCAGGAGAGTTAGATGCTTAATTTTCAATAAAGAAATTGATAAATGAAATTTTCAGAAGATAAATTGGCAAAAGTTAGTGAGATAATAGCTCGCTATCCCGAAGGCAAGCAGAAGAGTGCTTTATTGCCGCTATTGCATTTGGCACAAGAAGAATTTGGTGGTTGGTTGAGTGCGGATACAATGGATTATGTTGCTGAATTATTAAGCATCACACCCATCGAGGTTTATGAAGTAGCTACTTTCTATAGTATGTACAATCTTAAGCCTGTTGGAAAATATATGTTTGAGGTTTGTCAAACAGGGCCTTGTATGGTTAGAGGTTGTGATGACATCATTGCTTATATCACGGAGAAATTAGGAATTAAACCGGGTGAGACGACTGCTGATGGCTTGTTTACTCTAAAAACTGTAGAATGTTTAGGTGCTTGTGGTTATGCACCCATGATGCAGTTAGGTAAATTTTACAGAGAACACCTAACCAAACAAAGGGTCGATGAGATAATAGAAGAGTGTAGGAATAAAGCAGCGTTGAATAACTAATTTATTATGAAAAAGATTTTAATAGTTCTTGTAGTTTGTTTTAGTGGTTTAGTTGCCTCCGCACAAAAGGGTAAAGAAACTAAGATTGACGATAAAGTTCAAGCCCTAAACAAAGCAATCTTTGTTAAGAAAGACAGTTTGGCGTTAGAAAACTTACTTGGAAAAGAAATAATCTACGGTCATTCAGGTGGAAAAGTAGAAACAAGGCAAGAAATGATTAAGAACGCATTAGCAAATGCGTCTACTTATTCTGATGTGAAAACAGAAATAACCAATGTAGTTTCAGATAAGAAGACAATCGTGGTTAGGCATACTTTAACTGCTACAGAAAATTTAAAAGATGGTAAAACGTCGTTGTTGAAATTGGCTGTTTTGCAAACGTGGGTTAAGGAAGGGAAAGATTGGAAGTTGGTTGGTAGACAAGCAGTTAAATTGCCCCTTTAATAAAAAATAAATTATTTTCTTTTAATAGCTTAAAATTACTAGTCATGGGAATTACAAATGCTATTTTAAGAGTTAGGGAACACAGAAAGTCTGATAAGTTTGCAGACATTGAATTTTTAGTTGATAGTGGTGCAGTGTATAGTTTAGTTCCGGGAAAGATATTAGATGAATTGGATATTGAACCTTACAGAGAAATGAGTTTTTCTTTGGCTGATGGATCAATAATAAAAAGAAAAATAAGTTCTGCTTATTTTGAATTTGAAGGGGAAGGGGGGCCAGCACCAGTTATTTATGGAGAAGAAGGTGATTCTCCATTATTGGGTGTCACAACTTTGGAGTCAATAGGATTGGTATTAAATCCTTTTACTAGGACTTTACATCCAATGAGGATGTTGATGGTATAACAAATGAGTTTAAAATGAAAGGTTACAAAGTTTGCTAATCATTTAATTCACATTAATCATAGTTTAAATAAAGCTTTTTGCTTCAAGCTCACAAGCAGTAGGATATGGCAATAAAATTATTATTAGAAAAGGCTCACATTCAAGGCATTCGTACCTACGAAGTCTATCGTCGCGAAGGCGGATATACTGCTTTGGAAAAGGCTTTAAAAGAAATGAGTCCAGAAGCCATTGTAGAGGAATTGAAGAAAAGTGGTATGCGTGGTCGTGGTGGTGCAGGGTTCCCTACAGGTATGAAATGGAGCTTTATTGCAAAACCAGAGGGTGTTCCTCGTCACTTGGTTTGTAATGCCGATGAAAGCGAGCCCGGAACTTTCAAGGATAGATATTTAATGGAGTTTTTACCCCATTTATTGATAGAAGGTTTAATCATTTCCTCTTTTGCACTAGGGTCTAATGCTACTTACATATACATCAGAGGTGAATATGCTTGGATTCCTGATATTTTAGAAGAGGCAATCAGAGAAGCAAAAGCTGCAGGTTTCTTAGGTAAAAATATTTTAGGAACTGGCTTCGAATGTGAAATATATGTTCAACGTGGAGCCGGTGCTTATATCTGTGGCGAAGAAACTGCCTTAATAGAAAGCCTAGAAGGCAAACGTGGTAATCCAAGAATTAAACCTCCATTCCCAGCTATTAAAGGTGTTTGGGACAGACCAACGGTGGTGAACAATGTTGAAACCTTGGCTGCTTTGGTTCCAATCATTAAGATGGGTGGAGAAGAATATGCTAAGATTGGTGTAGGTCGTTCTACTGGTACTAAACTAATTTCTGCTTGTGGTAATCTGAATAAACCTGGTGTTTATGAAATAGATATGACCATCAGCGTTGAAGAATTTATTTATAGCGATGAATATTGCGGTGGTATCCCTAATGGAAAAAGGCTAAAGGCTTGTATTCCTGGTGGATCATCAGTGCCTATCCTTCCTGCAAACTTATTGTTGAAGACTGCTAAAGGCGAAACCCGTTACATGAACTATGAAAGTTTGAGTGATGGTGGTTTTGCTACCGGCTCCATGATGGGTAGTGGTGGTTTTATTGTTTTGGATGAAGACCAATGTGTGGTTAAGCACACCTTAACACTAGCAAGATTCTATCGCCATGAAAGTTGTGGTCAGTGTAGTCCTTGCCGTGAGGGAACTGGTTGGATGGAAAAGATTTTGAAGAATATTGAAACTGGAAAAGGAAAGATGTCTGACATCGACCTTTTGTGGGATATTCAAAGGAGAATTGAAGGAAACACCATTTGTCCGTTGGGCGATGCTGCTGCTTGGCCTGTAGCTGCTGCCATCAGACACTTTAGAGATGAATTCGAATGGCATATAACTAACCCTCAGGAAGCACAGACGAGAAACTTTGGTTTGGCACATTATGCCGACCCAATTCATGTTCCTGTAACAGCATAGTAAAAGTATATGAGCGAGCAACAATTATTTAAGGTAACCATTGATAATATTACGATAGATGTTCCAGCAGGAACCTCTATTCTGGAAGCTGCCCGTAAAATTGGTGGAGAGGTTGCGCCACCTGCTATGTGTTTCTACAGCAAACTAAAAGGTAGTGGTGGTAAGTGCCGTACTTGTTTGGTAGAGGTTTCTAAAGGTTCGGAAAAAGATCCTCGCCCTATGCCAAAATTGGTTGCTAGCTGCAGAACAACGGTAATGGATGGCATGGAAGTGAAGAATATCACGAGTCCAAAAGTGGTAGATGCCAGAGCAGGTGTAGTTGAATTTCTTTTGTTGAATCATCCATTAGATTGTCCTATCTGCGACCAGGCTGGTGAATGTCATTTGCAAGATTTAAGCTATGAACACGGAAAAGAAGGTACTCGTTACGAGTTTCAACGCCGTAAATTTAAAAAACATGATTTAGGTCCTTACATACAGCTTCACATGACGCGTTGCATTATGTGTTTCCGTTGCGTATATACCGCAGATCAATTAACAGAAAACAGGGTTCATGGTGTTTTGGATAGAGGAGACCATGCGGAAATTGCCACTTTTATTGAGAAGAGTTTAGATAATGACTTCATAGGAAACGTAATTGATGTGTGCCCTGTAGGTGCATTAACCGATAAGACTTTCCGTTTTAAAAACCGTGTTTGGTTCTTGAAACCAATGGATGCTCACAGGGATTGCCCTAAGTGTAGCGGTAAAGTTACTTTGTGGAATAGGGGCGAAGAAGTGTTTAGGGTAACAGCACGCAAGGATGAATGGGGTGAAGTAGAAGACTGGATTTGTAATGACTGTCGTTTCGAAAAGAAAAATTCAAGCGATTGGGTAATAGAAGGACCTAGAGAAATTAGCAGACATTCTGTTATCTCTCAAGGACATTATGTAAATACAGTTAAGCCA
>Ga0007818_1000481_pt1 | contig 10811 bp, 10 predicted proteins | sample CryBogCBE08Jun09_FD_71221 | JGI IMG/M metagenome (GOLD analysis project Ga0007818, IMG submission 71221) | Freshwater microbial communities from Crystal Bog, Wisconsin, USA - CBE08Jun09 | ecosystem: Environmental > Aquatic > Freshwater > Lake | place: Crystal Bog, Wisconsin, USA | collected...
TCTTCCTGTGTGTAACTTCAGAAAGCATTCATTAAAAACTGGCAGGTAATCTCATATAAAATCAATCAGCTTCCTTTTTAAAATATTGACAATTACTATATTCCTCAATTAAAAGACAAAGGAAAACGTTTGCGAAAAAAACAACCCTTTGTTGAATGAAGATTAGCTGCTATTTTCGCCGCCACAGTAAATGTGAATACAAAATAAACAACACATTTTTTCGTTTTAAATAATCAATCAAAGAATTATGGCATACGATGTAATTGTTTTAGGTAGCGGCCCAGGTGGATACCCTGCTGCTATCCGTGCTTCTCAGTTAGGGTTTAAAGTAGCAATCATTGAAAAAGAAAGTTTAGGTGGTGTATGCCTCAACTGGGGTTGTATTCCTACAAAAGCATTGTTAAAGAGTGCACAAGTGTATGACTACCTAAAGCATGCTGGCGACTATGGTCTGAGTGCAACTGGTGTAGACAAAAATTTTGAAGGTGTTGTTAAACGTAGCCGTGGAGTAGCTGACAAGATGAGTAAAGGCGTTCAGTTTTTGATGCGCAAAAACAAGATTGACGTCATAATGGGCTATGGTAAAATTAAAGCGAAGGGTCAGGTAGAAGTTACTGCAGCCGATGGAAGTAAATCTATAGTAGAAGGTAAATATATTATTATCGCAACAGGTGGCCGTGGTCGTCAATTGCCAAATTTACCAATTGATGGTAAGAAAATAATTGGATACAGAGAAGCTATGGTGTTGCCTACTCAGCCAAAAAGCATGATAATCGTTGGTAGTGGTGCAATAGGAGTTGAGTTTGCTTATTTCTACAATAGCATGGGTACTAAGGTAACTATCGTTGAGTTTTTGCCTCGTATTGTACCTGTTGAAGATGAAGATATCAGCAAAGAATTGGAAAAAGCCTACAAGAAACAAGGTATTGAAATACTAACAAACTCTTCTGTAGAGAGTGTTTACATTGGAGAAGCTGGTGTAAAGGCAAAAGTAAAACAACAAGATGGTAGCTACATTACCCTCGAAGCAGACATCGTCCTGAGCGCTGTAGGTGTGGTAGCAAACATCGAAAATATTGGTTTGGAAGAATTAGGAATCAAAACAGAGAAAGGAAAGATTGTGACTGATAAATATGGTCAAACCAATGTAGCAGGTATCTTGGCTATAGGTGATGCAACTCCTGGTCAGGCGTTGGCACACGTTGCCAGCAAAGAAGGGATTAATGCGGCTGAATTTATTGGATACAATGAAAAGAAATTGAGTCATCTGCCAGATGCAATTGATTACGGCAATATCCCCGGTTGTACTTATTGTACGCCAGAAATTGCAAGTGTTGGTTTTACTGAGAAAGCTGCCAAAGAGGCTGGTTATGAAGTTAAAGTGGGTAAATTCCCTTTCATAGCTAGTGGAAAGGCTAGTGCTGCTGGAAATACTGATGGATTTATCAAGGTAATTTACGATGCAAAATATGGTGAATTGTTGGGTACACACATGATTGGTACCAACGTTACCGAAATGATTGCAGAAGTAGTTACTGCAAGAAAATTAGAGACTACTGCACATGAAATATTGAATGCAGTTCACCCTCACCCAACAATGAGCGAAGGATTTAAGGAAGCAACAGCCGTAGCTTACGGTGAAGCAACCGACATATAGTTTTGTTTTGTTTGTTTCATAATGATTGATGAATAGACCCGTTGTATTCCTACAATGGGTTTTTTCTTTTAATTAATGGTGTTTTTTAAATAATTATTACTGATGATGACAACATTTCTTTTATTTTTACCCCTACCAAATTAATACCTTTAAATGTCTGATAGAAAGTATATTTTAACTAAGGAAGTAGCAGAGCAAAAATTACAACGCCTTGCCTTGGAAATTGCAGAACAACTTGAGGGAGATCAGACAGAAATAATCATCATTGGCATAAGAAATAGTGGCAAGGTAGTGGCTGATAAACTAGGCCTATTATTGAAAACCCATTTGTCTGCACCTATCAAGATTATCTCGGTCGTATTGAATAAAATTACACCTAAGGAAGTCTTTCTTAGTGAGCCAAGTATCGATTTAAATAACAAGAATGTAATTGTAACCGATGATGTTGTAAATAGTGGCAAGACACTGTTGTATGCCCTACGTCCGCTACTATATTATCAACCAAAAAGAATACAGACTTTGGTATTGGTAGAAAGGATGAATAAATTGTTCCCGGTAAAATCTGATTATATAGGACTAACGATTGCAACTACCCTTCAAGATCACATTATTGTAGAAACAAAAGATGGGGAAATAGTCGGAGCATATATAGAATAATTGACAATGGATAATTGATAATTATAATCCATGCAAATACATAATTTATAACTTATAATTAGAAAGAATATGAATGCTGCTACAAAAGAAAAAGTACAAGTGTGGCTTGATGGCAATTATGATGCTGCCACTAAAGAAACAATCAAGAAGTTAGAAATAGAAAGCCCCAATGAGTTGGAGGAAAGCTTTTATACCAATCTGGAGTTTGGTACAGGCGGATTGCGTGGGATAATGGGTGTAGGTACCAACCGTATGAATAAATATACAGTAGGTATGGCTACGCAAGGCTTCTCTAATTATTTAAAGAAAACGTTTGGTGAGCAGGAAGTAAAAGTAGCTATTGCGCATGATAGCCGTAATAATAGTCGCTTCTTTGCTGAAACGACTGCATCTATTTTCGCTGCAAATGGAATAAAAGTTTATCTGTTCGAAGCTTTACGTCCTACTCCGGAGTTGAGTTTCGCCATCAGAAGGTTGGGTTGCAAAGCAGGTGTTGTTTGTACTGCAAGTCATAACCCCAAAGAATACAATGGATACAAAGCTTATTGGGATGATGGGGGACAATTAGTGCCTCCGCATGATAAGAACGTTATTACAGAAGTAGAAGCTATCAAGAGTGTTGATGATATTAAGTTTACTGGTGGCGATCATAACATTACCATCATTGGAAAGGACATGGACGACGCCTACATTGCAATGGCGAAAGGACTAAGCGTTTATCCTGAAGTGATTGCTAAGGAGCATGATCTGAAGATTGTGTACACTCCCATTCATGGTACAGGTATAACATTGGTGCCTAAAGTATTGGAAGCTTTTGGCTTTACAAACGTAAATATTGTTGCTGAACAAGCTACGCCGGATGGCAACTTCCCTACGGTGGCTTATCCTAATCCAGAAGAAACCGAGACAATGAGTATCGGTTTGGCAAAGGCTAAAGAGCTAGATGCCGACATTCTTTGTGGTACTGATCCTGATGCTGACCGTGTGGGTGTGGGCGTAAAGAATCACAAAGGTGAATGGGTTTTGATGAATGGTAACCAAACGGCTGTTTTGGCTTTTGCCTACATCATTGAAGCTAGAAAGAGTAAAGGAATTGCGCAGCCGAATGACATGGTAATTTCAACTATCGTTACGACTGAAATGATTAATGTTATCGCTGAAAAGAACGAGGTAGCTTGTTACAATGTATTGACTGGCTTTAAATGGATTGCTGAGAAGATAAAAGAACTTCAAGGTCAAAAGAATTATGTAATTGGTGGGGAAGAGAGTTTCGGATTGATGATCGGCAACGATATCCGTGATAAAGATGCTGTAAGTGCAGTAGCAATCATGTGTGAGATGGCGGCTTATGAAAAAGCAAAGGGAAGGACTTTGTTTGATAAAATGATTGACCTGTACATTCAGTATGGTTTTTATTACGAAACGTTAATTAGCATTACCAAGAAAGGAATGAACGGTCAGAAGGAAATTGCAGATATGATGACCGGCTATCGCGATAATCCTCCTGCTAGCATCAACGGAAGTAAAGTTGAAACCCTTTATGACTACCAATTGCAGGTAGAAACAAACTTGTTAACTGGAGAAAAGACACCTATCAGTTTGCCAAAGAGCAATGTGTTGCAATTTGTGACAGCAGATGGTAGTAAAATCTCAGCTCGCCCTAGTGGTACTGAACCTAAGATTAAGTTCTACTTCAGCGTAAATACAACACTCGCAAACAGGGATGAATTTGATGAGAAATATGCAACCTTGAAAGCTAAGATTGCTGGCATCATCGAAGATATGCAATTGAAATAATATCTTGCCTCTAAGACAGGAAGACGGGAAGAAGCACTAAGATAAAACTTGATGCTTCTTCTTTTTGTTTGAGCTTCTTTCTGTCTTTGCGTCTTAGTGGCAGATTAAATCTTTTATATGAAAAAACAAATCAATTGGGGCGTATTAGGTGCAGGCAGGATAGCCGATAAGTTTTGTACGGCATTGATCTCTGTCCCTCACGCTTCATTGCATGCTGTGGCCTCTCGGGAGGTACAAAGAGGAAAGGCTTTTGCCAATAAGTTCAAGGCCTCTGTTTATTACGATAATTATGTGTCATTAGTAAATGACCCCAATATAGATGTCATCTACATTGCAACTCCTCACCCGTTTCATTATGAGCAAGCCCTACTTTGCTTACATCATAACAAACCTGTGCTTTGCGAGAAACCAATGACCATGCGTTTTTCTCAAACGCAGGAACTGATTAAACTGGCTCAGAAAAATAATCTTTTCTTAATGGAGGGGATGTGGACTGCCTGTATGCCTTTCATTCAAAAGATAAAAGAGATAATAGCTGAGGATGTAATCGGTTCTGTCCAATATATCCAGGCCGACTTTGGCTTCTCCACACCTTTTGATGCGGAGAGTAGACTTTTCAACAAGGCTTTGGGCGGCAGCTCAATCTTGGATGTAGGCGTATATCCCATTTCATTAGCTACTTTGTTATTAGGGGCACCTTCTTCCGTCAAAAGCTTTTCCAAGTTAGCTTCTACCGGGATTGATGAATATGCCAATATCATTTTACAATATCCCAATAATGCGACTGCTCATCTTTTTTCGGCAGTAACAGTGCAAACACCAATTGAGGCGAACATAATAGGAACGAAGGGAAAGATAAAAGTGGAATCACCTTGGTATATGGCTACCGATTTTAGTGTGATTCTGAATGACGGCACTTCCAAAACCTACAGTATTCCTCATCCAACAAATGGGTTTGAATATGAAATTATAGAGGTGATAAACTGCCTTCAGAATAATTTGACTGAAAGCGCACTAGTGCCGCATCAGCAAACACTAATTGTCAGTCAGATAATGAACGAACTATTAAAACAAGCAGGCGTGGATTATACTCTTCCTTAGAAGAATTAGGGCCCACTCTTTCTTTTTCGTGCTTCTTTGCGCCTTTGAGTCTTTGTGGCGAAACATACTATTCCGTAGAAAAATGCGTTAGTAATTTCATAACTGATTGTATTTCTTTCCACCAAAAATTATTGAGACAAAGGCATACTTAAGTTTGTAGAAATTATGAGACAATACGCTGACACCTACCAACACAAAGGACTTAGAAAACAACTGATAGAGATATTGAAAGGCAGGGGAATTACCAGTCAGGAAGTACTCGATGCTATCAATAATATACCTAGACACTTTTTTCTGGATAGTGCTTTCGACAAGATTGCCTACGAAGACCGGGCGTTTCCTATTGGTGAGGGACAAACTATTTCTCAGCCTTACACTGTTGCTTTTCAAACCCAATTGTTAGAGATAAAAAGAAATGACAAGGTGTTGGAAATTGGCACAGGAAGCATCTATCAGACAACGGTTCTGGCAGAAATGGGTGCAAAAGTCTTCACCATCGAAAGACAAAAGAAGTTGTACGACCAACACAAAAACTATTATTTCAAGAGTAAATACCTCAATATAAAATTCTTTTATGGGGATGGGTTCGAAGGATTGCCCACTTATGCACCCTTCGATAAAGTCCTTATTACCGCTGCAGCTCCATTTATTCCGCCCAAACTAATTGCCCAATTAAAACCAGGCGGCATGATGGTTTTGCCTGTTGATGAAGGCGACCAACAGCGTATGCTTCGTATTACCAAACTACCTAACGGTGAACTATTAGAAGAGTCCTTTCACAATTTTTCCTTTGTACCCATGCTTACTGGGAAGAACTAAAAGCCTGTTTAACGTCTGAAAAGAAAGGATTTGATAGCGAATAAGGATGTTCTTTCTAGTAATAAGAACATCTCTTTTTGTAATAAAGACCTTCTTATTTGTAATAAAGACATTCTTATTCGTAATAAGAACCTTCTTTTTTGTAATAAAGACCTTCTTATTACTAGAAAAGACCTTCTTATTTGTAATAAAGACATTCTTATTTGTAATAAGAACATCCTTTTTTGCAATAAGAACATGGTTATTAGACCTCTTCGACAATTGAATTCCCCCACTCGCGTCATTTCGAGGTACGAGAAATCTAACTGAGGTTGGGGAGCAAAATAGTACAATGAGATTTCTCCTAAGGTCGAAATGACGGTTCACAAGTTTTGAAGGCGATTATATCTCAAAAATGAATTATCGAAAAGGTCTAATGACTGTAAATTGTAAATAAACAAAAAGGTGCAGCCACTTCATCAATGACTGCACCTTACAATTGGTAAATACTAGTCTATCCCACTGTTACCACAGCCTTCACATCTATTTTCCCACCCTTTGCGGCAATAGACTTTTTTAGTTCAGCTAGGTCATTCTGCAACTCTTTTATCCTAGCCTCCTGCTGCTTAATGTCCTCTTCATTACTGGTGTTTGTAATCTTGTCTTCGTGAAATTTTATTTTCACTTGCACCATACTGCTAATAATATCTACGGCTTCACTTGCAGAAAACTTTCCTTGTATTAATGATAAACTTTCCATGTTAATTGATAATTTTTAATTTTTAATTGATAATTCTTTTACTCATAACTCATCGCTCATAACTCATAACTCATAACTCATAACTTATAACTTATAACTCATAACTCCCTTACTGTCCTTGCCCCAAAGAGTATCCTGCCTTTCCATCAAACTCATAGAGGTTTTCTGTTTTCACAACATCAATACCCACCCATACAGCTTTGGAGAGCAGCTTTATAATGTCATCCTTGTTTATGGTATTTACCCCAACAGGTTTAAACCTGCAACGCCAATGGTCGGTGCAAAATGTCTCCTCAAATCCTTCTGGCCAAACCTTTATTCCCCTGTTTGTAATCATCGACAACTGAACTTTGTCCGTACCAATTATTCTTACTTTTTCAGATAGTTGGTCAGCGTTGTTTCCTGCCCAATGAACAAACAGATCCACGCCTACCAATTCTTTCTTAGCTGCTGCTTTACGTTGGTATTTAGGCAGATTCAAAGACACACCCTTTGCGTAAGTCACAGGTTTCAGTATACTAGGTTTGTTACCCAAGTTGGCAATAACCGCTTTCGCAAAATCACTCGTACTCACCTTTTGCTTGCTTACGCCTTCTTTAAAAATGTCATAGGTGTGAATACCGTCTTCAATTGTTTTCAGCCAGGCGTTCTGAACATTTTCAGCCACTTCTGTTTGACCGATATGAATCAGCATTTGAATAGCGCCTTGTAACAATCCTGACGGATTTGCCACATTCTGCCCCGCTCTTCTTGGTGCCGAACCGTGAATTGCCTCAAACATGGCACATTCTTCCCCGATGTTTGCAGAGCCAGCAAGTCCTACAGAACCCGCAATCTGTGCAGCCACATCAGACAACACATCTCCATATAAATTCAGCGTCACAATCACATCAAAAACCTCAGGAGTGTCCGCCATCTTCGCAGCGCCTATATCTATGATCCAATGTTCATTTTCAATCTCAGGATATTCAGCTGCTATTTCATCAAATACTTTATGGAACAGTCCGTCAGTTTGCTTCATAATGTTATCCTTTGTAAAGCAAGTGACCTTCTTTCTGCCATACACTTTTGCATATTCAAACGCATACCTGATAATCTTTTCGCAACCAGGACGGCTAATCAGTTTAAGGCATTGTACTACTTCATCTGTCTGCTGGTGTTCGATGCCCGCGTACAAATCCTCTTCATTTTCACGCACAATTACAATATCCATTTTAGGATGTTTGGTGCTTACAAACGGATGAAGGCTACTGCATGGACGAACATTTGAGTACAATCCCAAGAACTTTCTGGTAGTCACATTCAGGCTCTTATATCCCCCACCTTGAGGCGTGGTGATAGGAGCTTTCAAAAAGATCTTGTTCCTACGGATAATATCCCAAGACTCTTTCGCAATACCCGAAGTGTTACCAGAGAGATACACTTTCTCGCCTACTTCAATTTCATCAATTTCAATTTGAGCACCTGCTGCCAAAATGATTTCTAGTGTGGCGTCCATTATTTCTGGTCCTATACCATCACCCTTTGCTACTGTAATTCTTTGCATATTTCTTTTTTTTTTGTTTGATTTGATGAGGCAAAAATGGAGGCTTTGATTGATATACTTTTATTTATATTTATTATGTTTGCCATAAATAATTTTTATGAATTACACTTTAAATCAACTACAGATATTTCTAAAAGTCTCTCAAACGGAGAGTATCACCAAGGCAGCAGAAGAGCTGTATCTCACGCAGCCAGCAGTTTCCATTCAGTTAAGAAACTTTCAGGATCAGTTTGATATTCCACTTACGGAGGTAGTTGGGAGGCGCTTATATATTACCGATTTTGGTAAGGAAGTAGCCCTTGCAGCAGAGAATATTATTAACGAAGTAAATGCCATTGACTACAAAACCCTAGCTTTTAAAGGGAAGTTGATTGGTAAGTTGAAGCTATCTGTTGTCTCTACGGGTAAATATGTAATTCCTTATTTCTTATCAGACTTTCTAAAAAAGAATGAGGGAGTGGAGTTAATGCTCGATGTAACAAACAAGGCCAAAGTGATTGAAGCCCTTTCTAAGAATGAGGTAGATTTTGCCTTAGTATCTGTTTTGCCAACCGATTTGTCAATAGAATCGGTGGAGCTGATGCAGAACAAACTTTACTTGGTTGGCAACAAAGAGCACAAACAAAAGCGCAAGGTGAATGACAAAGAAATATTTGAAACGCTGCCACTCATCTACCGAGAAGTTGGTTCGGGTACAAGGCATGTGATGGAAAAATTTATTGAGCAAAACAGCTTGCCCGTACAAAAGAAGATGGAACTAACGACCAATGAAGCTGTGAAGCAGGCCGTGATTGCCGGACTAGGCTATTCTATTATGCCATTGATAGGCTTGAAGAATGAATTGGTTAATGGCGATTTACACATCATTCCTGTTAAAGGATTTCCCATCACAAGCACCTGGCACCTGATATGGCTAAAGGGCAAGAAGCACGCCCCTGCTGCAGCTGCATTTCTACAATACATCCGCAATGAAAAGGATAGAATAATCAAGGAGAAGTTCGATTGGTTTGAGAAGTATTAGTTACAACTTGGTCATTAAAAGAGATAAAAATTTTACCTCTTTCCTTGTACTCACCTATTTTTTAAGATAAAGTTTTATCCAGCAGTCAATCGTGATTGTAGTTAATACTCATCGTGCATCTTCTTGTTTTCTTCTCCACAATCACAAGGCCAATGATGGTCGAGGTCAATACAAGTTATAATCTTAAGCTTATCACTGCATGGAGAAGCAATCACCCGTATATGTTGCCCTTGACTGTATCCTTCCACTGCAAATCTTTTCTGGCAATCAGGCTCATCCAAGTCACTTTTGGGATAATTAATGGTTCCTGTCGTTAATACGTCCAATACTTTTTTATCGTCAATATGCCTGCAAGCCATCCTGCATTGGGCATGAAGGGTATAGTTACGAACTGCTTTAGTCCAGTTTAAAGTCGTATCACCTTTCTCTCTTTGTTCAGGTATGTAAACACCATGATGATAGGCTGGCCCGAGGCATCTTTTCAGGGTGATGGCTATCACAAATAAGGTAACAAGCGTCGAGTAAAAAAGAATTTGTCGCACATCCCGCTTATTCCTAAGCATTCTTTTTTGTTTATATCCCTTTTCTCTTATCATAATCCCTATTATAAACTCAAATGTAAAAACAATGCTGCAATAATAGTATCAGACAACCGTAAATCCCATTTCAAATCGTATATATTACTTATAATTGTTTCTTTTTGTCAGAATACCAGCTTCTCACTCAGCTATTTTGTACTTTTTTATTCACTCAAAAAGGCTATTTACCCAGCTAGAAAGCCCCAAACTATTGTAAGACAGCGAAAGCAAGGTTCAAGAGACTGAAATTTCACTTTAAGACCTAATATTTCTATTTTAAAACACAATAATTACTATTTGAGATACGAAAAGTCTATGTGAAGACACGATACTTCTATGTGAAGACTCAATAAAGACACTTCAAGATGCAATATTTCTATGTGAAGATGCAATATATCTACTTGAAGACTCGATAATTTACAAAAGGTATATCAACTTGATATATTGGCAAATGCAATCCATTGGTTATAGGTCTATTTTGCCACTTTATATCTGAAAATATCCCGATTCATTCACATCTGCATCATTCAGACTAGTAAAATATAAAATTGCATTGCTCAATCCTGTCTTTTAATCCTTTCTTTGAGCGATTGATTTCAATAAATCATTTAATCATCATTTCTGTATGAAAAATATATTGCTCTGCATCTTTTTAATTGGTACGATTACGGTCAATGCCCAACTTCCAGCTTCTGTTTTGCAGTGGTTATCAGCCAATAATGGCAAGCTTTCTGCCCGTATCAATCAGTATAATAAAGACCAATACAACCTGCTCATCAATCAAAATAAATTCCCTCTAACGACTGATAAACAACAAGAACACTTTCAACAATCTGATTGGGAAATCACCACAAAGGCAACTTTTGTTCCCTCAAAAAAAGAGGCTGTAGATTATA
>Ga0007818_1000486_pt1 | contig 10778 bp, 8 predicted proteins | sample CryBogCBE08Jun09_FD_71221 | JGI IMG/M metagenome (GOLD analysis project Ga0007818, IMG submission 71221) | Freshwater microbial communities from Crystal Bog, Wisconsin, USA - CBE08Jun09 | ecosystem: Environmental > Aquatic > Freshwater > Lake | place: Crystal Bog, Wisconsin, USA | collected...
CCCGCCTTTACGCTGGACTACTTTGATTATGTCGACGAGCGCAATCTCTCATCCATCAAAGATATGAATATTGGTGGCAGATTTCTCCTCGCTGGTTGGGTGAACGAGGTTAGATTGTTGGACAATATGCCGATGAGGCAAGCGGTGGCGGAATGAAGCTATTAACCGGAGCACCAGGGTGGACGGCGCGCGCAGATGTGATTGTTATCGGATCTGGCGTCGCTGGACTTACTACGGTACTTAACCTACGCGCCGCAGGGCTCACAGTCCTCTTGGTAACAAAGGCCCGCCTTGATGAGGGTTCAACAAAGTGGGCTCAAGGTGGAATTGCTGCCGCGTTAGGACCGGGGGATTCGCCGGAGCAACATAAGAGCGACACTCTTGTCGCGGGCGCCGGCTTATGCGATTTAGATGCAGTAAATGTGCTGGTAACAGAAGGCCCAGAGGCGGTCCGTAAATTAATCGATCGCGGGGCGGTCTTCGATACATCTGATTCAGGTGAGATCTCCTTAACTCGTGAAGGTGGACACCATCGAAACCGAATTTTGCATGCCGGTGGGGATGCGACAGGTGCAGAAGTTTCCCGAGCGCTACTCACTGCAATTCAAGGCGATTCTGGAATTGAAGTAATTGAACATGCGCTTGCAATCGATGCGATTCATGATGCTTCGGGTCGGGTATGTGGAGTTACCTTGCACGTTATCGGTGTGGGAAGTCGCGATGGAATTGGTCAAGCCCTCGCTCGTGCCGTTGTCATCGCAACAGGAGGATTGGGCCAGGTCTATTCGCAGACCACAAACCCATCAGTATCCACGGGTGATGGCGTTGCACTCGCGCTCCGCGCCGGTGCTGAAGTAGCCGATGTTGAGTTTATTCAATTCCACCCAACAGTGATGTGGCGCGACTCGGCTCGTGGGGGACAGCAACCCCTTATCAGTGAAGCGGTTCGCGGTGAGGGTGCGATTCTCCTCAATCACAAGGGTGAGGCCTTCATGTCCGGGGTCCACGAGTTAGCAGATCTAGCTCCTCGAGATATCGTGGCGAAAGAGATCTTCTCGCAGATGCGCAACAACCATCAACAACATATGTGGCTCGATGCAACGCAGATTGGAGATTTTGCCCATCGCTTTCCAACGATTTACCAATCCTGCTTAGATAATGGCATCGACCCCACGAAGCAATTGATTCCAGTTGCACCTGCATCGCACTACGCATCGGGCGGCGTGTTAGTCGATCTCAATGGCCGCACATCAATTCCTGGCCTCTATGCCTGCGGTGAGAGCGCATGCACAGGTGCACACGGGGCCAATCGCTTAGCTTCAAATTCACTCTTGGAAGGCTTGGTATTCGGCGCTCGTATCGCGACCGATATCGCCGCTGACAGCACTTTGCCGGGGGAGCCAAAGGTTGATGCAGAACCAACAATCTTGCTGAGCCCTGCGATTCGCCTTCCGTTGCAACTAGCAATGAGTGAAGGTGCAGGAGTTATGCGATCGCAGGAGAGCCTCAACCGGACGTTGAAGACGCTAGGAGAGCTAGCAAAGCACGCGACGAGTGATCAAAGCGTTGAATCTTGGGAAGCGACCAATCTCTATTACCTCGCCACCGCAGTTGCTCAAGGAGCACTTGCTCGCGAAGAGTCACGCGGCTCACATTGGCGCAGTGATTTTCCAGCGGAGCGCAACGAGTGGCGAAAGCGAATTGTGCAATCAATCAAAGATGGAAAGTGGTCAACACGATTTGTGGAGGTGCGTTCATGACGCTCAGTCAGAAATTACAGGATGCGATCCGGGTATGTGACCTTGAGCCGACTTACGTGGAGGATTTAGCGCGACGAACGATTGAAGAAGATCTGGCTGGCGGAGTAGATGTCACCTCGGTCGCAACAATTCCCGATGAGCAGGTAAGCACTGGAGAGTTCCGCGCCCGCAAACCCGGAATTATCGCTGGCCTAGTAGTGGCTGCGACCGTGCTTGAGGTCGTCGGAGTAAATGATTATGAAATCTTGTATTCGGAAGGTGCGCGGGTTGAAATTGGGAGCACAGTTCTTCGTGCTCGCGGGAACACAAGGAACTTGCTTCTTGCAGAGCGTAGCGCCCTGAATTTTCTTGGGACCTTATCTGGAATTGCGACGCTTACCCATCGCTGGGTAGCTGAGGTTGCCCACACAAAGGCGAAGATTCGCGATACGCGAAAGACCACGCCACTGCTTCGAGAGCTCGAGAAGTTTGCGGTCAGGGTTGGGGGCGGAACCAACCATCGAATGTCACTCTCGGATGCGGCGCTCATTAAAGATAATCACATCGTGGCCGCGGGCGGAGTAGTCGCAGCCTTTGCTGCAATTAGAAGTAATTTTCCCGATGTACCTGTTGAGGTTGAGGTAGATACCTTAGAGCAGCTGCAGGAGTTGATTACCGCCGGAGCTGATTTAATTCTCTTAGATAATATGAATTTGGAGCAGACTCGAGCAGCAGTCGCCATGAGCGCGGGTCGAGTGAAACTTGAATCCTCTGGCGGGCTCACCTTGGAAAATGCTAAGGCCTATGCCGAGACCGGTGTCGATTATCTCGCAGTGGGTGCACTCACCCACTCTGCAATTGTGTTAGATATTGGGCTCGACTTTAAGGACGAAAAATAATGTTACTGACAATCGATGTGGGAAATACCAATACCGTCCTTGGCATCTTTGAAGGATCAACGCTCAAGCACTCATGGCGAGTGAAGACCGATCCAAGAGATACTGCGGATGAATTGTGGCTGCAATACCGATCGCTGATTGAGGGATTCACTGTTACTGGACTCGCAATCTGTTCAACCGTGCCAGCAACGTTGCGGGAGATTCGCACCATGGTCGCCCGATACTTTGCAGAATTACCATGCACAATAATCGAACCAGGGGTGAAGACTGGAGTTCCGCTACTCGTTGATAACCCAAAGGAGATTGGCGCAGACCGCATCGTAAACACCTTAGCTGCACATACCTTGTATGGCGCAGATGGCGCCTGCATCGTTGTGGACTTTGGTACATCGACAAATCTCGATGTCGTATCACCGAACGGTGAGTTCCTCGGCGGCGCGCTTGCACCAGGAATTGAGATATCTGTAGATGCACTCGCGGCACGAGCTGCGCAGCTTCGCAAAATCGAATTAGTGAAGCCACGCAATGTGATCGGAAAGAATACGGTTGAGGCGTTACAGTCCGGCACCATCTATGGCTTTGCCGGCCAAGTCGATGGCCTTGTCGATCGTATCTGCGATGAACTTGAACTCCTTTATCCAGAGTCTGGGAATATCTCAGTTATCGCTACGGGAGGGCTCGCCCCACTCGTAATGGGCGTGAGCGAGAGCCTCGAATTTCATCAGCCGGATCTCACCTTGATTGGCCTGCAACTGGTCTTTGAGCGAAATTACCCAGGTTTATCCTAAATTCCTGAGCGTGAACTCACCTTGTAGACTGCCCAAGTGAGCGACGAGAACCTAACGCCAGATACCGCCGATGACCTACCGGAGCAACTTCGCATCCGTCGAGGTAAGCGGGAAGCCATTATCGCCCGAGGGGTCGATGCCTATCCGGTAGCGATACCGCGCACTAAGAGCCTCGCCCAAGTCCGCGCTGAGCACCAAGGCCTCGAGGTAGATGTTGCTACCGGCGTGATTGAAAGTCTTTCTGGTCGGGTAATTTTCAAGCGCGATACTGGAAAACTCTGCTTCGCGACTTTGCGCGAAGGTGACGGAACTGAACTCCAGGCGATGCTCTCATTAGATCGCGTCGGCGAAGATTCACTCGCACAGTGGAAGAGCGAGATTGATTTAGGCGATATCGTCTCTGTGACGGGTGAGATCATCACCTCCAAGCGTGGTGAACTCTCCATCCTTGCATCATCATGGACCTTAGGTTCGAAATCGCTTCGGCCATTGCCAGTAGAACATAAGCCGCTCTCAGAAGAGACCCGTGTTCGCATGCGTTATGTCGATCTCATTGTTCGCCCACAAGCTCGGGAAGTTGCTCGCCTACGTCCACAAGTTATGCGCTCAATCCGGGAGACTTTTGCAGCTCGAGATTTTATCGAGGTGGAGACTCCGATGTTGCAGGTGATGCACGGTGGTGCAACAGCTCGCCCCTTTAAAACGCATAGCAATGCTTACGATATGGAGCTATTCCTTCGTATTGCACCAGAACTTTTCCTCAAGCGTTGCGTGGTTGGTGGCATCGAGCGCGTATATGAAGTGAACCGCAACTTTCGAAATGAAGGCGCGGATTCATCTCACTCTCCTGAATTTGCAATGATTGAGTCGTACGAGGCTTACGGCGATTGGAACTCCATCGCTGCGCTCACTCAGACCCTGATTCAGAATGCAGCGCAAGCGATCTTTGGTAGCCATGTCGTTAAGCACTTTGACGGCCGCGAACTGGATCTCGGTGGAAAGTGGCGTGAAGCAAGCCTTTTCGACCTTATTTCTGAGGGTGTGGGCCAAGAGGTATCACCGCTGGCAAGTTACGACGAGTTACATACAATCGCAACAAAGCTTGGAATGAAGATTGATCCAAAGTGGATTACTGGAAAACTTGCCGAAGAAATCTTCGAGCATGTCTGCGATGGAAAGCTCAATGAGCCAATCTTCGTCAAGGGCTATCCAGTTGATACCTCGCCACTTGTCCGACAACATAGAAGCGAGCCAGGGCTCGTTGAAAAGTGGGATTTGTATGTCGAAGGCTTTGAATTGGCAACCGGATATTCCGAACTCATTGATCCGGTGATTCAACGCGATCGTCTCGTTGAACAAGCGCGTCTTGGCGCTAAGGGTGATGTCGAAGCGATGCCACTCGATGAAGATTTCTTACGCGCCATGGAGTACGGAGTTCCGCCGATGGGCGGAATGGGAATGGGCGTTGACCGCTTACTCATGGCACTGACTGGCCTTGGAATTCGCGAGACGATTCTCTTTCCACTGGTGAAGCCAGAAGAATGATCATCACTCGTCCGGCACGAACTGCGGATATCAAAGCGATTCGTAAGATCATTGATAGCCACAGCGAGAATGGTCGCCTCCTCAAGAAGGAGACCGTCACTCTTTACGAATCAGTTCAAGAATTTATCGTTGCCGAAGATGCTGATACTCATGAAGTCGTCGGATGCGGTGCGCTCCACATCCTCTGGGAAGATTTAGCGGAGGTTCGAAGCGTCGCAGTAAAAGATGATTTCCGTGGCCAAGGAATCGGGCACTCCATCTTGAATGCAATTATTGAGCGCGCGCACACAGTAGGCGTGGCGAGAATCTTCTGTCTCACCTTTGAGACCGCTTTCTTTGGTTCGCTCGGCTTTGAGGAGATCCACGGCACCCCCGTCGAGCCGGCCGTTTACGATGAATTGCTCCGCTCCTACGATGCCGGCGTAGCCGAGTTCTTGGACCTGGAATCTGTGAAGCCGAACACTCTCGGCAATACCCGAATGCTGAAAATCCTCTGATTTTCGCCCACTTCGGGCATAAGAGGCTGAAAATAGGCGTTACACGGGGGCAGGCCCGGTTAGGTAGGCTTATGCCAGTCAGGGTTATATAGGAGGAAATAATGTTCGAGCGCTTTACAGATAGAGCCCGACGAGTCGTTGTCTTGGCTCAAGAGGAAGCTCGCATGCTCAATCACAACTACATTGGCACTGAGCACATCCTCCTAGGACTCATCCATGAGGGCGAGGGCGTCGCTGCGAAGGCGCTTGAGAGCATGGGTATCTCACTTGAAGGCGTTCGCGCCCAAGTTGAAGAGATCATTGGCCAAGGTCAACAGGCTCCATCCGGTCATATCCCTTTCACGCCGCGCGCCAAGAAGGTGCTCGAGCTCTCGTTACGTGAGGCGCTTCAACTCGGCCACAATTACATTGGTACGGAACACATTCTTCTTGGTCTTATCCGTGAGGGTGAAGGCGTCGCTGCACAAGTACTTGTAAAGCTCGGTGCTGATCTCAATCGCGTGCGCCAGACCGTTATTCAATTGCTCTCCGGTTACCAAGGTAAGGAGCCAGCAACCGCTGGTGGTCCTGCTGAGGGAACTCCAGCAACCTCACTTGTACTTGATCAATTCGGTCGTAACCTCACACAGGCTGCACGGGAAGGAAAGCTCGACCCAGTTATTGGTCGCGAGAAAGAGATTGAGCGCGTCATGCAGGTGCTCTCTCGTCGCACTAAGAACAATCCGGTCTTGATCGGTGAGCCAGGCGTTGGCAAGACGGCGATCATTGAAGGACTTGCACAAGCGATTGTGAAGGGTGATATCCCTGAGACCCTTCGCGATAAGCAGTTGTACTCACTCGACCTCGGTGCACTTGTTGCCGGCAGCCGTTACCGCGGAGATTTTGAAGAGCGCTTGAAGAAGGTGCTTAAGGAGATTAAGACCCGTGGCGATATCGTCATCTTTATCGATGAGATTCATACCCTCGTCGGCGCTGGTGCGGCAGAAGGCGCGATTGATGCAGCAAGCATCTTGAAGCCTATGCTCGCCCGCGGTGAGCTCCAGACAATCGGCGCAACCACCCTTGATGAGTATCGCAAGCACCTAGAGAAGGATGCTGCGCTAGAACGTCGCTTCCAACCTATTCAGGTCTCAGAGCCATCAGTTGCACACACCATTGAGATTCTTAAGGGACTTCGTGATCGTTACGAGTCACACCACAAGGTTGATATTGCAGATTCTGCACTCGTCGCTGCTGCAACGCTCGCCGACCGCTATGTCTCTGATCGTTTCTTGCCGGATAAGGCGATTGACTTGATCGATGAATCGGGTGCACGTCTGCGCATTCAGCGAATGACTCCACCAGCAGAGCTGAAGGAGCTAGATGCGAAGATCAGCGAAGCTCGCAAAGCGAAAGAGTCATCGATCGATGCTCAAGACTTTGAGGGTGCAGCGACCTTCCGCGATACCGAGAAGAAACTTATGGCTGAGCGCGTTGAGCGCGAGAAGGCTTGGAAGGCTGGCGATCCCGATGTGGTTGCATCAGTCGATGAAGAACTCATCGCCGAGGTCCTCTCACTCGCAACTGGTATCCCAGTCTTCAAATTAACCGAGGAAGAGACTGCCCGTCTGCTTCGCATGGAGGAAGAACTCCATCGTCGCGTGATCGGTCAAGATCAAGCGATCAAGGCGCTCTCACAAGCGATTCGTCGCACACGTGCCGGACTCAAAGATCCAAAGCGCCCTGGTGGCTCATTTATCTTCGCTGGTCCTTCTGGCGTTGGTAAGACTGAACTCTCTCGCACATTGGCAACATTCCTCTTTGGAAATGAAGATGCCTTGATTCAGCTCGATATGTCTGAATACGGAGAGAAGCACACCGCTTCACGCCTCTTTGGTGCTCCTCCTGGATTCGTAGGTTATGACGAGGGTGGCCAACTCACCGAAAAGGTGCGTCGCAAGCCATTCTCCGTCGTTCTCTTCGATGAGATTGAGAAGGCCCACCCAGATATCTTCAACTCGCTTCTTCAGGTCTTGGAAGATGGCCGTCTCACCGATTCACAAGGTCGAGTCGTAGATTTCAAGAACACCATCATCATCATGACAACAAACCTTGGTACTCGCGATATCTCTAAGACCCTTGGCCTTGGATTCCATAACAGCGATGATGCCCTTGGAAATTATGAGCGTATGAAGGCAAAGGTCGGCGATGAGCTGAAGAGCCACTTCCGTCCAGAGTTCTTAAACCGTATCGATGATATCGTCGTATTCCATCAGCTCTCTGAGGCTGAGATTATTCAGATTGTGGATCTCATGATTCATAACCTTGATGAGCGCCTCCGCGCGAAGGATATGACGATTGAGTTGACCTCATCGGCAAAGTCGCTGCTCGCAAAGCGCGGCTATGACCCTCTACTGGGAGCTCGCCCTTTGCGTCGAACAATTCAACGCGAGATCGAAGATGTGCTCTCTGAGAAGATTCTCTTCGGCGATGTAAAGCCAGGCGAGATCACACTCGTCGATGTTGAGGGAGAAGGCGAGAGCGCAACATTTACCTTCCGTGGCGTTCCTAAGACCGCTCTTCCTGACTCACCAGGAGATTTGGCAGCATCAGCTCCTTCGCAGGAGTAATTAATTCGCTAAGTGGTAGTAATTGCCGGTGGTCTCAATGAGGCCATCGGCAATTAAACTTTCTAGGCATTTCTCTGATTGCACTTCATCGTGCCAGAGTGCAAAGAGCGCTTGTCTGCTTAATTGCTTCGTTTCGCGTAGGGCTTGAACGAAGGTGCCCCGACATTGGCGATCGGTTCCATGCCACGCCTGGCCTTTGCGCTTTGGCTCTTCGCTCGCGGGATAGCCATTTCCCCGCCATTTACAGCTATTTTTGATGGGGCAGGCCTCGCACTCAGGGCTGCGGGCGGTACAGATGAGAGCGCCAAGCTCCATCGTGGCAGCAGCCCATCTGGCACCTTCAGCTGGGATGAGTTCAGTTCGCATCGCTCGTTCTAGGTGTGAGAGGGATCTGCTTGCTATCTCGACACCATCGATAGCACGGGCGAAGAGGCGGCGAATATTTACATCGAGTACGAGAGTAGTTCGCCCATAAGCAAATGCAGATATTGCGGCGGCGGTGTATTCACCGACTCCTGGCAGGGTGCGAAGCTCTTCAATCTCTGATGGAACAACTCCGTGGAAGCGATCGGTAATAATCTGTGCGCTCTCATGAAGTCGAATTGCTCTTCTGGGATAACCCAATCGCCCCCATGCAGTAATCACATCTGATTTCTTCGCACCCGCTAATTCAGGGGGAGTCGGCCAGCGATCCATCCATTGCTGCCAGATCGGAAGTACTCTATTTACCGGCGTCTGTTGGAGCATAAATTCGCTCACCATCACGCCCCATGGATTGCTCTTTCGCCACGGCAGATCTCGTGCGTTCTGATCAAACCAGGTGATGATCTCATCCTGCATTGTTAGTTGATCTTCACCTTTGAGATCGCCTGCTCTAATCGTGCGACTTCCATGATCTCAATACCTGGAATTTTAAGATCACTACCAACTGGAACCATGGCGCGTTTAAATCCAAGTCGAGCGGCTTCGGAGATCCGTTGATTCGCTCCGGTTACTTTGCGGATCTCACCAGCGAGGCCGACCTCTCCGATGGCAACCAGGTCAGATGGAAGAGCTAATCCTTTCGCTGCGGATGCGACAGATAAGGCAACCGCCAAATCAGCGGCTGGCTCGTTCATCTTCATTCCGCCAACCGTCGCTACATAGATATCCCGACCAGATAGTCGAATCTGAGCGCGCAGTTCGAGCACCGCTAAAGTCATTGCGGTACGGGCATTATCGAGCCCCGAGGTGACGCGGCGTGAGTTTCCATAGTCCCGACCCTCAGAGACAGGGACACCGACGAGCGCCTGAATCTCGGCAAGCAAGGGGCGCTTACCTTCAAGTGCAACGGTGACACATGTTCCGGGGACTGGCTCGCTATGTCTGGTTGTAAAGAGGCCGGTCGGATCGGTGAGTGAGGTAATGCCACTCTCATTCATATCGAAGCAACCCACTTCATCAGAGGCGCCAAAGCGATTCTTAATTGCACGAATCAGACGAAGTCGTGAATGTCGCTCGCCCTCAAAGTGAAGCACTACATCAACGATATGTTCTAAGAGGCGAGGCCCAGCGATACTGCCATCCTTCGTTACATGGCCAACTAAGACCAACGTGATATTTCTTTCCTTCGCGATACGGATGAGTGAGGCAGCGATTTCACGTACCTGGGTTACTCCGCCCGGTGCACCATCGACAGAGTTGCTAGAAATTGTCTGTACCGAATCGATTATGAGTAACTCTGGTTTCACGGCATCGATATGAGCGATGACTGCGCCAAGTTCAGTTTCGGCTGCTAACCAGAGATTTGGATCAATCGCATTTAATCGCTCTGCCCGTAATCGAACTTGTGAGGCCGATTCTTCACCACTGATGTAGAGCGAGGTGATGCCCATGCGAGCGCTTTCTGCTGTGACCGAGAGCAGCAGTGTTGATTTACCAACACCTGGCTCGCCAGCAAGAAGAATTGCAGCACCAGGAACTAAGCCACCACCGAGTACTCGATCTAACTCACTGACACCGCTTGAGCGGGCCCGTGCTCGTTCGATACTTACCTCACCGATGGGTTGTGCAGCGCTAGTTACTGTGCCAGCGACGAGTGAGGCCTTCTTCGGCGCAGCAATCTCTTCCACGCTGCCCCAAGCCTGACACTCACCACATCGTCCTACCCATTTAGTCGTGGTCCAGCCACATTCCACACAGCGAAATGGGTCCTTCGGTGCAACTGCCTTAGCCATGAATTGGAGCCTAGCGGTTAGGTCGGTCAGCCTGGAGCGTTGCCGGGTGAATGATGAAGAGCGGCAGTGAGCGTTCGCGCATCTCTCGTGCGGCGAGCGCGATCGCCTCCATTCGGGCGTCGCAGAACTCCTTGAGAATGGCATATGCCTCAACACTCATTAACTTCTCGAGTTCAGTGCGATTTGAAAGATAGACCGGTTCCTGTCCGACATGCGCTTCAGTGTTTGCGGTGCAATACCAATCGAAGTCGAGGCCGCCATCGCCCCAAGCGAGTCGCTCGTACTCACCGATCACAGTCACACTTTGGGTTCGGTCACCAAGTTCGCGATGCTCAAAGCTACGACGAATTGGTAGTTGCCAACAGACATCTGGCTTGGTATCCACAAAGTGAACTCCGGTCTTAAGGGCGAGATGATGAAGTACACAGCCGAAGGATCCGGTGTAGCCAGGTGCTTCATACCCAACGCGATTGAGGAAGATGCAC
>Ga0007818_1000490_pt1 | contig 10718 bp, 10 predicted proteins | sample CryBogCBE08Jun09_FD_71221 | JGI IMG/M metagenome (GOLD analysis project Ga0007818, IMG submission 71221) | Freshwater microbial communities from Crystal Bog, Wisconsin, USA - CBE08Jun09 | ecosystem: Environmental > Aquatic > Freshwater > Lake | place: Crystal Bog, Wisconsin, USA | collected...
AACTTGGTCGCGGAGGAGTACGGTGGAACGACAATCTTCGTGAACGTCTCCGCCAAATCTGGTCAAGGTATCGATGATTTGATCGACTCCGTATTGCTGACAGCAGATGCTGCACTTGATCTTCGCGCCGTCGCAGATGATGTTGCTCGCGGCGTTGCAATTGAAGCGAACCTTGATAAGGGTCGCGGATCTGTCGCCACGGTCCTCGTACAGCGTGGAACACTCCATGTTGGAGATGCGATCGTTGCCGGTGGTGCATTTGGTCGCGTCCGTGCGATGCTCGATGAGAATGGCAACAACCTCGAAGAGGCTGGCCCATCTCGCCCAGTTCAGGTACTTGGCTTTACAAGTGTTCCTGGCGCCGGCGACTCATTTATCGTTGCCGAAGATGACCGAACCGCACGTCAGATTGCGGAGAAGCGCCAACTCGCAATGCGTAATGCGCTCCTCGCTAAGACTCGCAAGAAGGTCTCACTTGAAGACTTTATGGAGCAGTCCAAGGTCAGTACCCTTAACCTCATCATCAAGGGTGACGTCTCTGGTTCGGTCGAAGCGCTCGAAGATGCACTTATGCAACTCGATGTCGGTAGCGAAGTTGACCTTCGTGTTATCCACCGCGGCGTAGGTGCAATCACGAAGAACGATGTGACCCTTGCATCTGCTTCAACAGCGGTCATCATCGGCTTCAACGTTAAGCCAGAGCCACAGACCGCAATCTTCGCTGATCAAGAGGGCGTTGAAGTTCGCTTCTACACCGTCATCTACCAGGCAATCGAAGAGATTGAGGCTTCGCTCAAGGGACTTCTCAAGCCAGAGTACGAGGAAGTCATCCTCGGAAATGCCGAAGTCCGCGATATCTTCAAGTCGTCCAAGTTCGGAAATATCGCTGGTTGCCTTGTTCAAGATGGATTTATCCGACGCAACGCAAAGGCGCGCACATTGCGCAATGGCGTTATCGTCGGTGAGAACCTTTCCATTGAATCGCTCCGTCGATTTAAGGATGATGCCACTGAAGTCAAGGATGGATTCGAGTGCGGTATCGGACTCGGTTCATATAAGGAGCTCGAAGTGGGCGACGTTATCCAGACCTACGAGATGCGCGAGAAGAAGAGAGCATAAAGATGGCCTCAAATCGTGCGCTTAAAGTCGCCGACCGTATTAAGGAAGTAGTTGCCGAGACGATCGAGACGCGGGTAAAGGATCCGCGTCTTGGTTTCGTCACCGTCACCGATGTCCGAGTTACTGGCGACCTCCAACAAGCATCCATCTTCTACACCGTCTTCGGCGATGATGATGCTCGTTCGGCAACGGCAGCGGCGCTCGCCTCTGCTCGCGGAATGATCCGCGGAGAAGTTGGCCGCGCACTGGGTCTTCGTATCGTTCCGACCATTGAATTCTTCGCCGATGGCTTGCAAGAGTCGGCCTCTGCGATGAACGAATTAATCTCTTCGGTGAAGAAATCCGATGAGGAGCTGGCAAAACTTCGGGCAAATGCAAAGCCTGCCGGAGATGCTAATCCCTATAAGGAGAAGGTTCCGCGCGAAGGTGCTGCCGAGTAACCACGCATGAGCAATGGCTTCGTTGTAATCGATAAAGAAGGTGGCATGACGAGCCATGATGTTGTGGCGAAGATGCGAAAGGTGCTTGGAACTAAACGCGTTGGACATGCTGGAACTCTCGATCCTATGGCAACCGGCGTCCTCGTACTCGGTGTTGGAAATGCGACCAAACTTTTGCAGTACATCGTCGATGGTGCAAAGCGCTACGAGGCGACGATTCAACTTGGAACATCAACTCTCAGCGATGATCGCGAGGGTGAGATTCTCCAGGTTCGAGATTGCCTCCACATTACTGATGTCGAGATTCATGAAGGCCTAGCTCGCTACGTTGGAAAAATTCAACAGCGTCCATCCTCGGTCTCGGCAATCAAGGTCGATGGCAAACGCGCACATGAGCGCGTTCGTGATGGCGAGGTTGTTGAATTACCAGCGCGCGAAGTTGAGATTACTGCAATCACTGTTTGCGAAATTCGTCGCACCACTTATGTCGAGATCGATATCGTCGTTGATTGCGGCGCCGGAACGTATATCCGTGCGATCGCCCGTGATGTAGGCGAGGTACTGAGCGTTGGTGGCCATCTCACCTCACTGCGTCGAACCCTAGTATCGCCTTTCGATGTATCGGAGGCAGTGAAGATTGGGGATTTCACTCCGGAGATGGTGGTTCCAACGCTCGCTGGTATTGCGAAGATTTTGCCGGTTCGAGAGCTCACCTTTGACGAGATGGCAGAGATCTCCTTCGGCTGCGCCCTTGCTCCTAATGGCGCAGCTGGCCTCTTCGCCGCCGCCTCACCAAGTGGCACCTTCGCCGCCTTGCTGGAGAACCGCGAGGTGAGCGGGAAGAACCATGCACATCCGACTCTCGTCGCCGTGAAAGAATAAGCAGATGAAATCAGTCGCGATTGGGATCTTTGATGGCGTCCATCAGGGCCACCAGAAGATTCTCGCCGAAGCGGCTGCGCATGGCCCAGTTACTGCGCTTACCTTTCACCCGCATCCAACTTCAGTCTTTGCGCCAGAACGTACCCCGCCATTTCTTGTAAGCCTCGAAGATCGCATCGAACTTCTTGAGGCCCATGGCGCGAGCGAGGTCGTCGTCATCGAGTTCACGAAAGAGTTTGCGGCAAAGTCACCAGATGAGTTCATCAATCAAGTTCTGCTTGAATCACTGGGCGCCGGTCATGTGACGGTAGGGGAGAACTTCACCTTCGGCCATAAGGCATCAGGCAATGTCGAATATTTGAAGGCATGTGGAAAGTTTGGCGTGAGCGAGGTGGCCCTTGCTGAAGACCGTGGATCTGCAATCTCGTCGACTCGAATCCGCACCTTGGTGATGGATGGTGATGTTGAGCGCGCGCAAGAACTCTTGACCCGACCTTTCTATCTCCGCGGACCTGTTGTACATGGTGAGAAGCGTGGGCGCGAGATTGGTTATCCCACAGCTAACATCGGATGTGCTGATCACGCGACAATTCCCGCTGATGGAATTTACGCAGGGTGGCTCAATGTCGATGGTCACCGTTGGAAGTCAGCAATCTCAATCGGTACCAATCCAACTTTCCCCGGTGTTCGCGGCCGCCAAGTCGAGGCCTACGCAATTGGTGAGAGTGGTCTAGATCTGTACGACAAGGAAGCGAAGTTAGAGTTTCTCTTCCGGATTCGTGACACCTTAAAATTTAACTCTTTAGATGAATTGTTAGTTCAAATGAAGAACGATTGCAGCACCGCAATCGAATTACTCGAGAGATAAGGCGTAGAGATGTCTGAAAAAGTTAAGGTCGATATCTGGTTTGATCCAATCTGCCCATTTGCCTGGATCACCTCTCGCTGGATTCTGGAGACTGCAAAGGTCCGCGATATCGATCCCCAGTGGAATGTCATGAGTCTCTCGTATCTCAACAAGGACCGCGAAGTCGATGAGGCTCATGCCGATGCCTTCGGCAAGGCGTGGGGTCCGGTTCGAGTTGTCGCTGCAATCATGGCCCAACATGGAAATGATGCAACGCTCCGTTTTTATAATGCAATTGGCGAGCGAGTCCATATCAAGAAGGAGAAGGTGAGCGATGAGCTCATCGCTGCTGCCCTCGCCGAGGCGGGCCTTCCGGCTGAACTTCTCGCCATCGCCCATGATGAGTCGTGGGATGCGCCAATGATCGCCAGCCACCAGCGCGCCATCGATTTGGTCGGAAACGATGTCGGCACCCCAGTCGTCGCTCTCAACGGTGTCGGCTACTTCGGACCCGTTATCTCTCCAGCCCCTAAGGGCGAGGATGCCGGCCGACTCTGGGATGGCCTCTCGGCAATCATGAGCGTGCCTGGCTTCTTTGAGTTGAAGAAGGCCCGCACCGTCGGCCCAATCTTTAGTTAATTCACCAAGAAAGAGCTCAAGAAACTCTCGCAATTCTCTTTATTTGTGAGCGGCGTCACTGCACAATTACCCCCAAGCTAATCCCCGCTACGCGCGGGGAAGAATTGTGGAGGCACTATGTCTGGCAAAACGCTGGTAAAGAATCTCAACGTCTGGGAAGCGATTGGAATCTCCGTTGCGCTGATGGCGCCTTCTATGGCCGCCAATATCAATCCGCAAGGAAGCGTTGGCCGAGCAGGCCGAGCAGTGCCACTCTCATTTGCGATCGCAACTGTGGGCGTCCTTCTCATCGCGTATGGCTTCGTCCGCCTTTGTCAGAATTTTAATCACGCGGGCAGTGTCTATGGTTTTGTCGGAGCAACCGTAAGTCCACGGGCGGGCGTTGTTGCCGGTTGGGGATTGCTCGGAACATACACCTTTTACGGTTGTGTAACGTCGATGGCCGCCGGCATCTTCGGCGCAGATTTTCTTAACAAACTCGGTTGGTGGAAGCATCAACCAACCTGGGCGCCGCTGCTCATTGGTGCTATCGCGCTTGCTCTCGCATATTGGCTTGCTGTAGTCCCAGCTCGAAATGGAACACGCCTACTCCTCTCCTTCGAGGGAGTAACTGTCATTCTTATTCTTGTCACCACCGTAGTTGTCTTTATTAAGCTCGCAACCGGCCATGCACCAAACCACAATCATGTTGATTGGTCAGTCTTCTCAATTCCAAAGAGCGCTGGCTTCAATGGCGTCTTCGTTGGTGCCGTCTTTGGCTTCCTCTCATTCGCAGGATTCGAAGCCTCTTCAACTCTCGGTGAAGAGACAAATAATCCTCGCAAAGATATCTCGCGCGCGATGCTTGGCACCGCAATCTTTGGCGGCTTCTATTTCGTCATCGTCACCGCTGTCGAGGTAATGGGCTTTGGTACAAACGATGCTGGAATCAAGGCCTTTGGTAGTTCTGGCTCCCTTATGGGCGATCTCGGCTCTAGCTTTATTGGAAATTGGATTGGAACGATTATTTCGCTCGGTGCAGCGATCTCGGCATTTGGTTGCCTCCTCGCTTGCCTCGTTGGCGGATCACGCCTCTCCTTTGCAATGGCACGCGATGCCGGCAATAGCCAGCTAAGTTCAGTTCATCCAAAGAATGGCACACCAGTCAATGCAACTCGTATCATGACTGCCGCAGTCTTGTTGATTGTTGTTGTGTGGCATCTTGCATGGAATAAGCAGGCCTTTGATATCTTCGCCGGCTCAGGAGTTATCGGCACATTGATCCTCTTGGTTGTCTACCTAGTAGCAACAATTGGAGCGATTAGTTTTATCTTCTTCGGAAAAGTTAAGCGCGCGCCAATGTGGGAAGTCATCATTCCTATTCTCGGAATTGCAATGCTTGGAATCACCGTCTGGAACAACATTCACCCATGGCCAACAACGTGGGCGGCTCGCGCATTGCCGATTGCATCAATCATCTGGCTCGTCGTAGGTATTCTCTTTATTGCTGCGAAGCCTGCACTCGCCAAAAAGATGGGTGAGCAGCTTCGCAACGATGAAAACCTTTCGGCAGCCCGATAGATTAAGTACGATAACAAGATGTTAAATAATGCAAAAGTTGTCGATCTGACCATCCCATTAAGTTCGGAGGTGGTCATGTGGCCAGGAGCTCCTGCCCCAGAGGCGGAGACTCTGGTCACGGTCGCACACGATGGTTATTACGCCCGACGTGTCTCGCTCTTCGAACATAGCGGTACTCATTTCGATGCACCATGCCACTTCATTGATGGCGCAAAGACGGTCGATAAGATTCCAGCATCGGAACTTGTTCGCCAAGCGGTAGTCATCGATATATCAGCCCGCATTGGTAGCGATGCTGATGGCGAATTGTCACTTGCCGATGTTGAAGCCTTTGAGAAGGAACATGGTCAGATTCCTCAGAACTCCGCAATTCTCCTACGCACTGGCTGGGAGGAGTTCAACTCAGATGCCGTGAAGTATGCAGGTGCTCCTGGCGATCTTCGCTTTCCAGGTTTTGGCGTTGAAGCGTCGAAGTTCTTGGTGAATGAGCGTGGTGCAGTTGCCTTCGGAATTGACACGCTTGGAATCGATCCGGGTTCAGCCTCATCCTTTCCAGTTCATTCGCAAGTGACTCATCCTGCTGGGCTTTGGCATCTTGAGAATCTGCAGAATCTTTCACAGCTACCCCCAGTCGGTGCGTGGATTGTTGTTGGTGTACTTCCACTTGTTGGTGGTTCAGGTAGCCCGGCTCGAGTCATAGCTCTCGTTCCTTAAGATGAGTGTTGCGCTCTCCTTTCTCGCTACCTGCGATTTAGTCGGACTAGTTCGTGGGAGAGCGCTGCAATCTCCACTTGAGAGCGATTCAACTGTCGGATGGGTGCCTGCCGATTTGGCGATCACCAGTTTTGGGGGCATCTGGGAGGAGAATCCATTTGGCTCACTCGGTGATCTTCGGCTGCAGCCAGTAACAGGCTCGCGATATACCTTTCCTGCAATTGCTGGAGGAGGGGAAATAACCTTCCACCTTGCTCATCAGGTACTTCCCGATGGAAAGATCTGGGAGAACGATCCACGGAACTTTGCGGTGCGCGCGCTCGCCGATCTCAAGTCAGAGTTTGATATCGATCTCATCGCTTCATTTGAACATGAGTTTCTCCTCGATGGTTTAGTGGGTAAGGGAGCTCCATTTGGATTTGATGCGCTCCGCATTGCGGAGCCATTTGGTTCAGAACTCTTTGCCTCCCTCATCGAAAATGGCATGGAACCTGAAAATTGGTTACCAGAGTATGGATCTGGACAATTCGAAATTACCCTCAAAGCAACCGATGCGTTGCAGGCGGCAGATCATGCGATTGCGCTTCGAGAGATCGTGCGTGACCTCGCTCGTCGAAAAGGGCTTCGTGCCAGTTTTATCCCACTTCCACATCCAGAGAGTGTTGGAAATGGTGTTCATGTTCATCTCTCGCTCTGGCGCAATGGCAAGCCCATCACCTTCCATGCTACCCGTCCAGGAAATCTGAGTGGCGAGGCAGCTAAGGCGTTTAATGGAATCTTGAAGCATGCACCTGCACTATTGGCCTTTACTGCGCCATCGCAAATCTCCTTCCTGCGTTTGCAGCCGCATCGGTGGAGCTCGGGTGGCGCCTACATTGCAGTCCAGGATCGTGAGGCACTCCTGCGAATCTGCCCGATCAACTCGATAAGTCAGAGTTCGGTGGAGCGAACATTCAATGTCGAATTCCGAGCAGCAGATGCGACCGCCAACCCTTGGCTCGTGATTGGTAGCTTGGCTCGCGCTCTGATTGCTGGGCTACAGGCGGGGGAGGAGATTGCTTCAATCGGCGCAAGCGAGGCTTCTTTGCCACGTTCCCTCGATGAGGCGATTTCTGCTCTTAAGGGTGATTCCATTTCACGGAGTTGGTACCCTCGAGAATTGTTTGATGTGCACCTTGGCATTAGGAGCGTAGAAGCAGCGAGCTTGGAGAAGCTCTCTGATGTGGAGAAATGTGAGAGGTATAGAGATGTCTATTGAGAGTATTTCTTCAGTTGGTCCGGCGAGCGAGTTCCTCGCTTCACTGAGCCTGGTGGATCACCACGTTCACGGAGTTATTCGCGAAAATCCGAGCGCCGAGAGTTTCTCCAACATGATTACTGAATCTGATCGCACTCCAAAATCAGTTGCGGTCGCTCTCAACTCACAGGTCGGCTTTGCTGCCCGGCGATGGGCGGCGCCAATCATCGGCGCACCTGCACATATCTCCGCTGATGAATATTTTGCCCATCGGTTGGCAGTTGGAAATTCAGTAGTGAATGAGAAGTTGCTTAAGGCAGCAAATATCGGTCATTACTTTATTGAGACTGGATATCGCGGTGATGAGATTCACGGCGTTGAGGGAATGCGCGCCATCACGGGTTCAACCGTCAGCGAGATCATCCGGATAGAAACCATCGCAGAGGCGCTCGTTAAAACAGGCACGACTGCCGCTGGCTTTGCCGCAGATTTCATCCGCGATCTCTCGACAGCAGCGAAGAACGCGATCGGCCTGAAGACAATCGTCGCCTACCGCCTCGGCTTGGATTTTGACCCATCGCGGCCATCGCCACAGGAAGTCGAGGCTGCCGCTGGTCGCTGGCTCAAGGAAGTTGAGCAGACCGGTAAGGCACGAGTGACTGACCCAGTCTTGATTCGCTTCCTGATCTGGAGTGGCGCCGATCTGAAGATGCCATTCCAATTCCATATTGGTTATGGCGATCCAGATCTTGACCTCCATAAATGTGATCCACTACTAATGACAGATCTTATTCGCTCCTTTGAGAAACTTGAGATTCCCGTAATGCTTCTACATACCTATCCATATCAACGCAACGCCGGCTATTTGGCGCAGATGTTTAACAATGTGTATCTCGATGTTGGATTGGCAATTAATTACTCCGGCGCTCGCTCCGGCGCAATCATCGCTGAGACATTGGAACTCGCCCCATTTCATAAGATTCTCTTCTCATCTGATGCGTGGGGACTATCAGAGCTCACGTACCTCGGCGCTCACCTCTTCCGTCGCGGCCTAGGTCAATTGCTAGATTCCTTTATTGCCGCCGATGAATGGTCGCTCACAGACGCAATCAAGGTAGCTCAGGCGATAGGGCATGACAATGCTCTCGCTGCATATCGACTTTAATCAATGAAGGCGAGAGGGAGAGCAATGGGAAAGAAGAAGGATATTCTCACAATTGTCGAGGAGCAGCGGATCCGTTTAATTCGCTACTTGTACTGTGATCCTGCTGGTGTTATTCGGGGCAAGACGGTCACGGCATCTCAACTGCCTTCTAAGATTACAGAGGGCGTCGGCTTAACTCGCGCCCAGCATGCGGTCAATCTCTTTGAAGATCTCATCCCGGTTGAAGGTATGGAGCCGGTGGGTGAAGTTCGTATCGTTCCTGATATCGATACCTTCGGTGTACTTCCTTGGGTGGATCGAACTGCTTCCTTCTACTGCGACCTAACAGAACAGGATGGCAGCGAGTGGGGTGGTTGCACCCGCTCTGTTCTCAAGCGCGCAATCGCCAAACTCGAGGCGAAAGGTCTCACGATGTACTCGGCCTTCGAATCCGAGTTCTACTTGGCAACGATGGGGGAGAACGGCCCAATTCCTTGGCAGAACGGCCCGGTCTACTCCTCAAGTGGAATGGATCGTGCAAGTTCTGCGATGCATGACATGGTGGATAACTTAGAGGCGCAAGGAATAATCGTCGAGCAAGCGATCAATGAGTATGGTCCCGGGCAAGAAGAGATCGCCATTAAGTATTCAGATGCACTGAACTCGGCAGATAATCACTTGAAATTCCGAGACACTATACGCGGCACTGCGGAGGTTCAACATGGCCTTCTCGCATCGCTCGCACCGAAGCCATTCGCTGAGGGCATTGGTTCTGGAGCGCATGTTCACTTCTCGGTCTGGAATGAAGAGAAGGTCAATCTCTTTTATAACGAGAGCGAGCCAACCAAGCTCTCACAATTTGGCGAATCTTTTGTCGCTGGCATTTTGGAGCATCTCCCAGCGCTAATTGCGCTGACCTGTCCATCGACGCTCTCGTACCAGCGGCTGAAGCCACACTCCTGGGCGGGAAATACGATCTCGTGGGGCTATGACAACCGTGAATGCTCCGTACGTGTTGCCAGCCCATTCAAAGGTCGTGAGATGCAATCCATCAACTTAGAGTTGAAGGCATGTGACGGCTCCTCAAATCCCTACCTTGCTCTGGCGGGAATCATCCTTGCCGGTATGGACGGAGTCGAGCGCGGCTTAAAGGCGCCTCAGCCTGCTAAGCGCGATCCCAATTTGATGGGCGATGAGGAACGTGCCGCTTGCGGTATCCGACCACTTCCAGCTTCCCAGCTCGAGGCGCTCGAAAATTTGGAGCGCGATGCGGTACTCAGAGAGGGCCTTGGCGAGCTTATGCTCCGAGCCATCCTCGCTACCCGCCGCGCAGAGGCGGCGAAGGCGGAGGAGTTGGGCGAGGAGTGGGCCCGTCTGGCCACTTTCAGCACCTTCTAGACCTCCTTCACGCTCATAATCGGGGCCAATTTCTTGCTCAGATAGGGCGCTGGTAGCCTTGGCCCTGCATAAAGCGAGTAAGCGCGCCTTCGTGAGTAACACCGAGGCCCTCGTGACAGTCAAAGGAGTGCCCCATGGCATTAACGCCAAACGAGAAAAAAGAGATCATCGCACAGTACGGTGCTTCAGCAACTGACACAGGAAGCCCTGAAAGCCAGATCGCGCTCTTGTCTAAGCGCATTGCAGAGGTCACTGAGCACCTCAAGACAAATAAGAATGACCACCACAACCGTCGTGGCCTTCTCTTGATGGTCGGTAAGCGTCGTCGCTTGCTTCAGTACCTCGCAAAGACAGATGTAACACGTTACAGAGCGATTATCGAAAAGCTCGGTATTCGCCGCTAATTTAGTAAACCAATCAACGCATCAGCTAATCGGTCCTCGGTAGTGGTTTACGGTGAGTCACCGTGGACTTCGACTGAAGATCCATTTTCTGATGCGTTGAATTGAGAAATGGAGCGACCCATGGAGGGTCAAGATGTGAAGTTCGCCGTTGCAAAAATTGATAACGGTAAGTTCGGAAAGCGCGAGATTCGTTTTGAAACAGGACGCCTCGCAAAGCAAGCAGCCGGAACAGCAGTTGTATATCTCGACGAAGAGACAATGATTCTCTCCGCAACAACCGCCTCAAAGGCTCCAAAAGATCAATTCGACTTCTTCCCCCTAACAGTGGATGTTG
>Ga0007818_1000520_pt1 | contig 10369 bp, 5 predicted proteins | sample CryBogCBE08Jun09_FD_71221 | JGI IMG/M metagenome (GOLD analysis project Ga0007818, IMG submission 71221) | Freshwater microbial communities from Crystal Bog, Wisconsin, USA - CBE08Jun09 | ecosystem: Environmental > Aquatic > Freshwater > Lake | place: Crystal Bog, Wisconsin, USA | collected...
GTTTGTTCGGTGATGGTCTTTCCATCCTGATCTGTAAAAGAGAATGGAGCAAGGTGATGCGAAACTGAATCTGCATCCATCCAACGAGGAGTAAAATCTGCTGTGGTAAAGAAGGGGAGATTGTGAGACACATCCCTTTTCTTCGCCTTGCAGGCAAATAGCAGGAATGGAAGGAATAACAATAATATTCTAGATTTCATTTGTCTATTTTTATAAAGTTTAACCACAAAGGACTCAAAGAAAAAAACACAAGGAGCACTAATACGTAAATAATTCAACCACTAAGGCAAAATAGAACACTAAGATTTATAAACCCATGTAAACCTTAGTGTCTTTTCGTGTAAGCCTTTGTGTGCTTTGTGGTTAAGTCTATTATTTCATTACGCAGCCTTTGGCACCGAGGAAACCAAACCTGCGGTTGTCCTTTACAACATAGTTCGATTTCATAGTTCCATCCTCATACCACAACTGCTGCGCTCCTTCTGGCTGACCCGCATTATTATATTCAAACAGGCTACAAAGCTTACCTGATTTATACCATTGACAATGTCTTTTTATGGGGATATCCTTATCAAATACATACTCAAAACGCTTTACGCCATTATCCCACCAGCCAGTATGTGTACCCGTTTTCATATTTGCCAGGTAATATCTTGTTTCCTTCAACTGCCCATTTTCATACCATTGTTGTTGTATTCCTTGCTTTTGTCCCTTCCAGAAACCAAATCTCGAAATCAGTTTATGAGCAGGAGAATATCCTTCAATAAATCCTGAATACAGACTATCATTGTGATAATAGAGATTGCTTTTCACCTTGAATCCGCTATCGGTCTCCAGAAATGTCGTCTGTGGAATAGTGATTGCAACCGCACTACTATCGGCAGCAACAGCTATATTCCTCTGCTGATTGTTGCAAGCAGAAGCCAACAAAATGAGAATATAAATCAGTAGATAACGCATTAACCTTTAGTTTGAAACCGTACCTGGCGTTCCATAAAACCCACTTCCATTGATGTAAGGATCGGAAGATGTAACATGATAGTGATAGATTCCATTAGGGAACTCCGCAGTTTTGGTGGTATGACCATGATAGGTATCCAAAGCACTTTCGCTCACTAGCGTACCATTTTCCATTGGCCCATAAACAGGAAAACCATCTAATAACAATCCTAAGAAAGCATCTTCACCATGCCTTGCAGTCAGAGAAGTAGGCTCTACATGATAATGATATTGTCCGCTTTGCTGCGGATGTCCTCCGTATTGGTCAAAGGATAATTTCTCATAAGTTAAAGCAGCCCTGCCGGCAGCATACTGATTAAAGAATGGTACTCCATTGAGTGAAACGCCCATTGGCCCTAGTGGTGTTGCCGATTTGGAACTTGCTGAAGATGGATGAATGGGTATCCTGAAAGTAAGTGACTGTGCTTCTATTGTGTTTGGGTTTTGTGCAAATGTGCTCACTGAATCAGTTGTATATAAAGAATCCTGCCACTTAGTTCCTTTAAAATAAGGGCTTTTGTGATCGGGGATATCCGTGCTTGTAATGACCAGATAATCGCCCTGAACTACTGCCGAAACATTCCCACTAAACTTACTTGCCAATGCCGAAATGTTGTACGTTGTGTCGGTGTTTGAACTTGAAGATTTTGTGCTGGATTTTTTGCAGGCAAGCAATCCTGTCATCAGCAATGCGATGCTAAGTATCTTTTTCATGTTGTTTATTTTTACTGTTGGAAGTTAAATGGAAGAAAAACCTTTGTTAAGGAATTAATAAAAGCTAGAATTTAATTAAAACATTGGCGTATGAATTTAAAATCAGTTCCGTAAGCAATAGTAGACTTTACAGCTGTTTTATGACAACAAACAACCAGTATCAAAGCAATGTTAGCTATCTTTTTAATAAAGTCAGCTGTCTTTTTGTAAAACCCGACAAGAAATGCACTCCGCTCGCCCGCTTTTGCTAAAACCTGACAAGAAATGGGGTAAACTGGACGGGATAGGTACTCCGCTTGTCAGCTTTTGATAAAACCTGACAAGAAATGGGGTAAACCGGACGGGATAGGTGCTCCGCTTGTCAGCTTTTGATAAAACCTGACAAGAAATGGGGTAAACCGGACGGGATAGGTACTCCGCTTGTCAGCTTTTGGTAAAACCTGACAAGAAATGGGGTAAACCGGACGGGATAGGTACTCCGCTCGCCCAGATTTGACAAAACCCGCCCAACTTAGTGCTAAACTCGCCCAGATTGAGTAGAATTGTACTGGATAAGTAGTAAAGCTAACCAGATAGATACAAAGTTTGTCTAAAAGTCAATAATTATATTTAGGCTGAGTATCGTTTCAACTGAATTTACACCCAAAACAATAGGGCAAGATATTAAACTCAATATCTTGCCCTATCAATAAAATTATTTATGAGTACTCATTAATTACATGCTGCCAACATCTTCTCTGCATCTTCCTTACCCCAATCTGGATAGAAAGGCTTAGGAACATAAGTCTTGAATAAATCTACCGACTTCTGAAACATAGGTTTAGCCAATGCTTTACCACCGCCATAAGCTTCTGGCGTATTGAAGGTTGTCATGCCTTGCAGGTAGTAGATGCGTGGGTTGGTAGGGTCTGCTTTGGTAGCATCAGCAAGTGCATCTTTTGCAAGTGCGCCATAGGTTTGCCAACGACTCATTGGATCTACCATCAATTGTAGGATTGCCACTTGTTGTACCAGGCAATATAAGTCCGCATTGTTTTCTATTACTTGAGCTTTGGTGATAAAGTCCTTGCACTTATCTGCAATTTTGTCTTTGTCAGCAGTTTTATCTACCCAAGCACTTCTATAAAGAGACAATGCAGCATAGTAATAAGGTAACCACTGTGTTTTTTCGGCGTCTCCTACTCTTTCAAAAAAAGAGGAAACATCCGTGAGGTCAGATGCGGTCTTTGCATCTTTTAACTGTCCTAAACCTTTTGTCATGGCATCCTCAAACTTGGATTGCGCATTAACCACTGTAGCCACTAACAGGCTGATGATAACGAGTACTCTTTTCATTGTTGTTTGTTTTATTGTTTTAAAAAATTAACACATAGTAACATAGATACCTAGTAAACATAGATTTGAAAGACACGAATTAAAGCTTATAAGTTATTATTAATTGCATCTTGCCTCCTGTCCACGCCCCAACTGATAAATGCCCCTAAGAAAAAGAATCGTGGTGCCGGCGGATTTATCTCTGCCTTGTACGTGCCGTTGTGGTTGTAATTATATCCATATACATTGCTGCTATTAAATACATTGGTAACACTTGCAACAAACACTACAAAAGATTTCTTTATCTTGGTAAGATAATTTACGCTGCACCCAAATGTATTATAATCCTTCGTTGTACCCTCATCGCCGACAGTATATTTATTTCCAACAGACTGAAAGTAATAATAGGGCCTGCCGCTGGCATAACTATACGTGAAGTTAAAGCCAGTATTTATCTTGGTAAAAAACTTCTTTACTACCAAAGAAGCCGTGTGTTTGGCAGCAAAAGTGGGTGCCAATTGCGAAGGGTACTTATCGAACTGACGTTTGGTATCGAGATAAGAATAACTAAACCAATAATCCAGATGCTTGATGGTTTTCTTATCACGCCAGAATAACTCTACGCCTTGTGCATAGCCACTTCCCTTATTGTCGAACTGATAGGTAGGCGGCGTTTCTATCAGGTTGTCATATCGTTTATAAAATGCCTCCAGACGGAATGTTTGCAGGGTAGTTGTCCGCATATAATTCAGCAAGTAATGCGTTGCCTTTACATAGCCCAAGTTTTGATTTCCATAGTAATAGTAAGTATTCTCGGGCTTCTGATAAAATTGACCATACGCGGCACTCATTTGTGAATGCGCTCCTGTTTTGTAGGCAAGCGAAAGGCGAGGTGCTACATTAAACTGATTAACTTGTGATGAATACTCCCCACGAACTCCAATTTTTGCTGCCAAATCATTAGTAAGGTATATATCTGCTTCGCTGAATACGGAAGCGAAATTGTCTGTCAATAAATGATTGGTATCTTTCACAATACTCTTCACCGTTCCATACCAATATTCCCCACCAAAACGGATGGCACTTATTCCAGATAACTTCTTTTCGAACACAGCTTTAACCTGACTTAAATCCTGATGACTCGTTATTGCCGTATTGATGCTGTCTATATAACTGATGTTTGTAAAAGCACGCTGATTCAGTTGGTTTTGTATCTGAAGATTTATTTTGTCTGTATTGATGCTGAAGCTGCTTCCAAGGTTCATGTGCCAACCTTTACCTAAATATTCTCGCCAGCTAAGGTTATTATACCAGTTATAATTGATGATTCCATACGCATTATTCAGTAAAGAAGAATCGATATTAGGACGACGGATTCCAATATTGCTAGCCCCAAAAGTGGTATAATACTTAATCATTCCACCCTTCTTTGTTTTGATACGGAAGTTAGCATCGAGCGAATGAAATTCCGGAAGATGGAAATAGGCAGGACCTTGTGGAACCAAAGCGAAGTAAAGAGCAAGATTGGTGTAGCCATAATTGATTCCCCAAGACGACTTCTTATTCTTGGCTAATTCCTGCAAGCCTCCCCCCACAAAAACACTGGATACAGAAGCAGAAGCTTGAGAAGATTCAGGTAAATCAATCGTTTCCAAGATGACGGCACTACTCAATGTCTGTCCATATTGTGCAGAATAACCACCCGTACTGAAAACGGTTCCCTTAAACAAAAATGGGGAGAAGCGCCCACGACTTGCAATATCTGGAACGCTGGCATTGTATGGATTGGCGACCATAGTGCCATCAATAAATTGCTTTGTCTCGTAACCAGTGCCGCCTCTTACAAACAAGCCTTCTTGTTCACCTACTTGTTGAGCACCCGGCAATGTTTTGAGTGCATTTGTAATGTCACCATTTGCACCACCAACGGTTACCACATCAAGCGAATTGAGAACAGTTGCAGCACGTTTTTTATCACCAGCCTCAAAGCTGCCAGCAGTAACGGTAACTGCAGTGAGTTCATTAATTTCTTCGTGCAAAGAAAAGTTTACAGTAAGCGGTGTGCCAGATAATACGATTGGCTGTTGAACAGTTTTGTAACCAATACTCTTTGCGATGATAGTTTGCAGCCCTTTGTCATAACATTTAAAAGAAAATTTTCCGGTGGAGTCAGAGGCGCCGCCATCATAACTATTTTTTATGGAGATGGTTACGCCCTTTATTATCCTGCCATGATTGTCTTTTACAATGCCACTAACCCGTGTTTGAGCAGCAAGATTGGCTACAACAAGAACCATAAGGAACGTGAATAACCATTTAGAAGTTGGGTGCATGATTGTTTTTGTTTGCAACGCAAAGATGCTGAAATAAAGTATTTGAAAAAGCGCAAGGGGCATTTGGGAAGTATTTTGGGGTGAATTGATTAGAAATGTATCCTATCCACCGCTTTTTAATAGCTTTATGTTGAGCATTTTATCAGTGCTCCATTATTTTTATCTGTAGGAATCATTATTCTTGCAAAAACAAAAGTTGAAATGTTAAAGCGGGTATCAAGGATAATTCTATTGAGCATTTATTTTCTCGCTCTGCTTGCAGATTGTTATTTGCTTTTATTGATTATGCATTCATCATCTCATGCATTTCATATTTGCGTGTTTTTATAACAAAACCAACTGAATAAAGACTATTAAAACAAGTTTATACCATGAAATACTTCAAGCTGCTTGTCATATTCTTCATCATTTTGGTTGTAGACATAGTTACACATTACTTAATAGAGACAAAGTGGAAAGGACACCTGAGTTGGCCGATAAACGGACTATCTTTCTTTGTTTTGCTCATGCTGATGACTAATGGGCTATCAGGTTGGTTCTAACTCAAATCCAGTACTGCCAAATGGCTGACCTACAACTGGCTCGGGATATATGTATTCAATTCAATTTACTTTTTTACTCAAGAAAAAACAATTTCTCAGGCAGCGCAAAAAAACGTTGAGGCATCCTTATCAAGGTTTGTTCATTTTTTAATTGAATAGACCTGATATTTATTTAACTCTTTAACAATTTAAGTACTCAAAAAACAGCTTAGTAATGAAACGTATCAACATTAGTTTGTCTTCTTTCTTTCTAGTTTTATTGTTAGTAATAATTGGGCCGTCGTCAAATGCCCAGACAATTGTTAGTGGCATTAAGGCTGCTACTCCCTTTATTACTACTAACAAAAATGCAACTGCTACAATCAGTAATGGCGCCGGCATTCTAAGAGCCCCAGTTGCTGCCAGAGGTACCATCACATTCGGTAGCGGTAGTGCCCGTACTGGTGGATTTGCTGCTGATGGACGAACCGCCACTTTTGCTACTGCCGATACAAAAGGAGAATGGGTGCAATGGGCTATTAGTCCTGTTGCTGGATACGACCTAAATATTACTGGTATTTCGCTAAGAGGTATCGGCACTATTGCAGGTGCTACAAACTATTATGCAGTTACCTATTCTATAGGAGATACTGCTGCGTTCGCTGGTGGTACAAGCACATTCCTTGATTCGGCAGGTGTTACTGGAAATATTCTTTATACAACCAGTAACTATTTGGCTAGTGGGGCCGATACTGTTGGTCAAAACATAACTTTAAATAATGGGTCAACCTTATACTTGCGTATATATCTGTGGGGTGCAGCAGCAAGGGTTAACAACTCGGTATTTACCATCAACAACTTTGTTATCAGCGGCACAGCAACTGCAACAAAAGCAACTGCATCTACAACAAATGCTTCGATATGTGCCGGTGGGTCTTACTTATTTAATGGCACGAGTTATACTACTTCTGGTACTTATGTTTATCACACCCTCAACAGTGTGGGAGCAGATAGTGCTGCAACATTAAATCTTACGGTAAGTGCACCCGCTACTACCACTGCTACCAATCTGACTGGTTGTATGGGCGTTACTTTTAAAGGAACCACATACACTTCTCCAACTGTTTTCACAGATACTATTCGAACACTACAAGGTTGCGACAGCGTCTATAATGTGGTTACCATCTCTATAAGTTGTAGCCCAGTGGTAAGTTCCTTCACACCTACCACTGCTGCCAATGGCGACACTGTTACCATAAAAGGCATCAATTTTACAGGAACAACAAATGTTAGTTTTGGAGGTTCCAATGCAATCTGGTTTTCTGTCGTTAATGATACTACCTTACTTGCCACAATTGGCACTGGCACAACTGGTGATGTATATGTGACCAATGCAAAGGGAACAGGATTCCTCTCTGGATTCACTTATAACCCAGCAAACATCATAAAAGGAATCAAAACAACAACCCCATTCTTAAACGCGGGTAGCAATGTAACAGCTTCCATCAGTAGTGGAGCTGGGATAGTGCAATTGCCAACATCAAGGGCAGGGACAATCTTGTTTGGTACTGCCAGAAGAGGTTTTGCTGCCGATGGTGCAACTGCCACTTTTGATACTGCTAACGCCAAGAACGAATATGTACAGTTTGCCATTAGCCCTGCTTTGGGTTATAATCTAAACATCAACAGCATTAATATCAAAGGAAATGGTACCGTAGCAAGTGCAACAGATTATTATGCAGTTGCTTATGCAATTGGGGACTCTACACTATTTACAAGTGGAGGAAGCACTTTCTTAGACTCTACTGGCAATGCAGGTAATATTTTGTATAGAACTACTGGTTATTTGGCTAGTGGTGCAGACACAACAGGACAAAACATTGCCGTAAAGGATGGATCAACCATTTATATCAGGGTTTATCTGTGGAATGCTTCTGCAAGAGCCAATACTTCTCAGTTTACTATTACCAACTTCACGTTGAGTGGTAGCGTTACTGCCGATGCTACTTCTTCTATTACCAATGCAACTATCTGTAATGGTAGCTCATACTTGTTCAATGGCACTAGTTACGCAACAACAGGTTCTTATGTTGCTCATCTCACCAATAATGGTGGCGGGGATAGCACTGCTATCCTTAAACTGAAAGTAACTGCCCCTGCTACAACAGATACTTTAAATTACATTAACTGTACCTCAGTTACCTATAAGAATGTCAGCTATACCTCCAGTACAAGCTTTATTGATACTGTGATGAGTTCTATTGGGTGCGATAGCATCTATCACAACGTCAATATCCTTATCAGTTGTTCCCCTGTTATCAGTTCATTCTTCCCAACAAATGCAGCAATTGGTGATACCATAACAATCAGTGGTGTCAACTTCACTGGTACTACTGCCGTTAGTCTTGGTGGCACACCAGCAGCAAGCTTCTCTGTTGTCAGTGATACACTAATTCTAGCCATAGTAGGCAATGGCACCACTGGCGATCTATCTGTAACCACACCTAATGGTGTGATTACCGCAACAGGATTTGTTTATAATACAGCGAATATTATTACGGGCATAAAAACAACTACACCATTTATTACTGCCGGTAAAAATGTAGTTGCGGGCATTACCTATGGAAGTGGTATCCTGGAAGTACCTGCCGTAACAAGAAGAACAATTACTTTTGGTACAAGGGCAGCCCGTACTGCTGGATTTGCTGCTGATGGTGCTGGTGCAACCTTCGACACTGCTAGTGCCAAGAATGCTTATGTACAGTTTGCCATCAGCCCTGCGAAAGGGTATAAGTTGGATATAAACGGAATAACTCTCAAAGGAAATGGAACTGTGGCAAGTACAACCAATTACTATGCAGTAAACTATGCCGTTGGTGATTCTACTCAGTTTGCTAACGGAACAAGCACTTTCTTAGACTCTACTGGAAGTACAGGTAACTTAGTAAACAGGACTGCTGGTTATTTGGTAAGTGGTGCCGACACAGCTGCCCTGAGTATATTAGTCAATAATAACACTACTTTATATCTAAGGGTTTATCTGTGGAATGCTGCTGCAAGAGCCAATGCTTCGCAGTTTACTATTACCAACTTCACGGTGTATGGTAGTGTAACATCGGCTGCCACTTCGTCTACTACAGACACTAGCATCTGTGCAGGAACAAGTGTTATCTTCAACGGTTCTACTTTCGATACAGCTGGTAGTTATACTGTGCACCTTACCAATAGTGTTGGTGCTGATAGTGCTGCCCATCTGATATTAACTGTCAAGGATACCTCTACCTCTACTACTAAGGTAAGTATCTGTGCAGGCAATTCATATACTTTTAATGGAAGTACCTATACAAAGACAGGCACATACTCATTCCACCTCACCAATGCGGTAGGTTGTGATAGTTTGGCAGTATTGGTATTAACCGTTAAGGATACCTCTACATCTACTACCAAAGCAAGCATCTGTGCAGGCAGTACTTACACTTTCAATGGAACTACTTATTCTACAGCGGGCACTTATTCCGCTCGCCTCACCAATGCGGTAGGTTGTGATAGTATTGCCTATCTGGTACTTTCTGTTATTACTACAAATGAAGCGGCTTCTGTTACCATACAAGCATCTGTCGATACTTCATGCAGTGGCAATCCAATTACAGTTACTGCCACTCCTACCAATGGAGGTTCGGCACCTAAGTATCAATGGAGCATAGATAACATTACGCTTCCTGGTTATTCATCAGATACGCTGACTTATGCCCCTCATTTCACCGGGCAAATCACCATCAACTGTACCCTCATCAGAAGTGCAGCGGGCTGCTTATTGGCCGATACAACTTCAAGTAATACGTTGTTGCTTACTATCAATCCTATCGTAACTCCTAATGTTTCAATCAAATCTGCAATCAATGGCGCTACCGAAACATTTACAACAGTTGCAACCAATGCAGGTGTTTCTCCATCTTATCAATGGTTTAAAAACAGTGCAATTGTTTCTACTGATAGTATTTATGTAGATACGGCACTAGTAAGTGGTGATAGTGTATGGTGTGTTCTTAATAGCAATGCGCCGTGTGTGCTTAACCCTACTGCTACAAGTAATATCATATTGGTTAGCAATCCACTTCCGGTTTCGTTGACTTCATTCTCTGCAAAATCTGCAAGTAATGGTACTTTGTTGCAATGGAATACTGCCAAGGAAATAAGTACAGCTTCTTTTGTAATTGAAAGTAGCACAAATGGACTTACTTTCAACGAAGTAGGTACTGTGTCTGCCAGAAACAATGGCATCGATTCGTACAGCTTCACCGATCGGATTACGACTGCTAGTACATTAAATTATTATCGCTTGAAGATTGTAGACAAATCGGGTACTTTCACTTACAGTAACGTGGTAACTGTTCAATTGTCTTTCAACAATTTTCATTTAACAGTCTATCCAAATCCTACCAAAAGTGTATTAACCATCAATGGTGCGCATATTACTTCGATAGAGGT
>Ga0007818_1000526_pt1 | contig 10304 bp, 11 predicted proteins | sample CryBogCBE08Jun09_FD_71221 | JGI IMG/M metagenome (GOLD analysis project Ga0007818, IMG submission 71221) | Freshwater microbial communities from Crystal Bog, Wisconsin, USA - CBE08Jun09 | ecosystem: Environmental > Aquatic > Freshwater > Lake | place: Crystal Bog, Wisconsin, USA | collected...
CACGTGGTGGACATACCCGAGATGACTTCCCAGGAATGAACTCAACCTGGCGACAGGTGAATCACATTTCTAGCTTTGATGGGAACTCAGTCACCATCAAGGCCCAGCCACTTCCAGCACTTCCGAAGGAGCTCTTTGACCTCTTCGACGTGCACGAACTCGAGAAGTACATGACCCCAGAAGAAATTGCGAAAGGTGGTTCCAACTAATGGCACGCACTCTCAAATTACGCATCTGGCGTGGCGATGATAAGACTGGTGGCCTTCAAGATGTCACCGTTGAAGCAAACCACGGTGAAGTTATTCTCGACATTATCCATCGCGTCCAAGCAACACAGATGGGGGACCTCGCGGTACGTTGGAATTGCAAAGCAGGTAAGTGCGGTTCTTGTTCCATGGAGATCAACGGTAAGCCTCGCCTCGCCTGCATGACTCAAGTTGCCTCCTATGGTGAAGAAGAGACAATCACCATCACACCACTTCGCGCATTCCCAGTAATTAAGGATCTCGTCACCGATGTCTCCTTTAATTACAAGAAGGCGATGGAAGTTCCAGCATTTGAGCCACCAGTCGGCATGAAGCCAGGTGAGCCTCGTATGGCACAGGTCGATGTGGAACGCTCCCAAGAGTTCCGCAAGTGCATCGAGTGCTTCCTCTGTCAGAATACCTGCCACGTTATTCGCGATCACGAAGAGAATAAGAAGTCCTTTGCCGGACCACGCTTCTTTATCCGCATCGCTGAACTCGATATGCACCCATTGGATATCTTGCGTAATCGTAAGAAGACTGCGCAAGAGGAGCACGGTCTTGGCATGTGCAACATTACAAAGTGCTGCACCGAGGTCTGCCCAGAGCACATTCGCATCACAGATAACGCAATCATTCCTCTCAAGGAGCGCGTTGTAGATGTGAAATACGATCCGATTCGTTGGCTCGGCTCAAAGATCAGCCGTCGCGAGGACATTATTCAAAATTAGCCCACTCGTTACCGAGGGGAGGTAGCCTTTTGCCATGAAAATTCTTGTGCGTTGGGCCATCCTCTCGGTAGCGGTCTGGGTAGCCACCGCCATCGTCCCAAATATCACAGTTAAGGGAAGTGCGTGGAGTTATTTCTGGGTAGCACTTCTTATCGCCCTCGTTAATACCTTTATCGGCACGCTAGTGAAGATTCTGACCTTTCCAGCGGTGATTCTCTCGCTCGGACTCTTCATGATTGTCATTAATGCAGCGATGCTCAAGCTTGTCGATCGTTGGTCAACGGCGATTACTATCAAAGGCTGGTGGGCAGCAATCTTCGCCGCAATCATCATCTCTGTCGTCTCATCCTTCTTGAATAAGACACTTATTAAGCCGGGCCGCAATTAAAGTTGAGATGAGGAAGGTATTAGTTGTCGCCCTTGGCGGCATCATCGGTTCGCTTGCCCGTTGGGGAATATCCCTTGCGATGGTTGATCATGGCTTTCCTTGGGCAACGCTCACCGTCAATTACCTAGGCTCATCACTGCTTATCGGAATCTTGTTGTATGCAAAGCACAACAAAGATAAGCGCTGGTGGTGGCGTCCCGCTCTTGGCTCAGGCTTCTGCGGAGGATTTACTACATACTCCACCTTCGCCCTGAAGGTAGATCGCTACTTCGAGGCACATAATTATCTCTCGGCCCTGGAATACACCCTCGCCTCACTCATCGGTACTTATATTCTCGTGGTTATCACTCATGAACTCTTGAAGAAGAAGTGGGTGTAGAGATGGTCCGTGCGTTACTGATTGCGATTGGTGCCGCCCTTGGCGCTCCACTTCGTTACATCATTGATCAAAAGGTGAAGAGCATTCACAAATCGCTCATCCCCATTGAGACACTTGGTATCAATACCTTTGGCTCGTTTATCTTGGGATTGATGATTAATAGCCATGGAAATTGGCAGCTCATTATTGGAACTGGATTTGCCGGTGCATTTACTACCTGGTCTACCTTTGCGATTGAGACCCATCATCTCTTGATGCACAAGCATGCTCGCAAAGCGATGATCTATTTAGCGGCAACGCTCGTTCTTGGGGTTGGTGCAGCTGCCCTTGGTGTCTTGATAACTAAGTAAATAGCTCGTAATCCTCAGCAGTTAGTTGAATAACTTGGCCATCCACGATTCAATGGCATCGATCTCTCGAGGCAATCCACCGCTCAATACAACTGGCTCGTTCTCCGTGATGAGGACATCATCCTCGATACGTATTCCGATTCCACGGAATTGCGCTGGGAAGAGCTCATCATCGGGATGGATATAGAGGCCAGGCTCAACGGTGAGAACCATGCCGGCCTCAAGAGTCGCATCGCGATATTGCTCATTACGAGCATGTGCACAATCGTGAACATCCATGCCGAGCATGTGGCTTACCCCGTGGACGGTCCAACGTCGATGTAATCCAACATCTGGCTTCATCGACTCCTCGGCCGTTACTGGGAGTACACCCAAGGCGTAAAGTCCTTTTGCTAGTACCTCTTGGCTCGCCCTATTGATATCGGCAAATTTCGCGCCTGGTTTACAGGCGGCAATTCCAGCCTTTTGTGCATCGAGAACAAGTTGATACAACTCGCGTTGCGCCGCAGAAAACTTTCCATTTACCGGAAGTGTGCGAGTGATATCCGCGGTGAAGAAGGACTCTAGCTCTGCACCTGCATCAATGAGGATGAGATCCCCGTTCTTTACCGCTCCATCATTTTTCATCCAATGCAGGATGCAGGCATGAGAACCGGCGGCGACGATTGAGTCATAACCCAGATCATTTCCCTCAAGTCGGGCACGCCCGAAGAAGGCGGCCTCAATTATGCGCTCGCCACGCTGTGATCCCGTTGCAGCAGGAAAAACTTTGACCATATCGTCGAAGCCGCGGATAGAGACATCGACTGCGAGTTGCATCTGTTCTACCTCATAAGAATCTTTAAGGAGGCGCATCTCGGAGAGATAGGTGAGCAGTGCTGCTTCGCGCTTCTTGCGAGAACGAACCAATCTATCGACGAGTGCATCTTCTCCCCGCAGCGCAAGTGTCTCGCGTTCTTTACTGAGAAACTTTTCCAGGGTGTTGATGTGCTGTACGCGAATGCCGTAGCGAACTTCGGCCTCTTCAACTGTTAGGCGGCGACCAACCCAGAACTCGCCATGCCTGGCATCGCGATAGAACTCTTCCTTTGTGCGTGGCGAGCGAGGATGGATGAAGAGCAGTGCTTCATGACCATTCTTCTTTGGCTCTAGTACGAGAACGGAATCGGGAACCGCATCACTTGCGGAAATTCCAGTGAGGTAGGCAAATGCAGTATGTGGGCGGAAGCGATAATCAGTGTCATTGCTCCGCACTTTAAATGAACCGGCAGGAATGACCAGACGCACCCCTTTATAAGAGGCAGATAACTTTTCGCGGCGTGCTTTACAGAATGGGACCGCCTTGGACTCGCGGAGATCATCGAGTGGAGAGGGTGCCCAACCCTTACTCATAAATTTCGCTAATTGCTCTGCATTGGGAGCATCGTGCGAGCGGGTACCAGATTTCGACTTTTTAGCTGTTGTCATAGGGAGAGCGTAATCGGTTCACGCGGGTATATGGAGGGGGGCTGAGGTAAAGTTTTACAAACGATCCTTTCGCCGCGACCTTTGGAAGGATATTTCTTGGGGGCATGAGCTGGAGTAAGTACGAAGGCGACCCAGTTCTGAACTTCTAAGCAAGATCCTTTGGCAAGGTGATATCGATCTTGAATCCGCCCCATCGACTACGTCCGAAGAGCAGAGTGCCTTCGTGCGCTTTGATGACGGCGGTAATCAAACTGAGGCCAAGCCCACTTCCACCCGCTTCACGCGAACGGGTCTTATCGAATCGGAAGAATCCAGCCGAGCGATCTTCTAACACTTCATCGGCAACGCCTGGTCCAGCATCCTCATAGCGAATGTGAATGGATTCAGCGCTCTCCGTGATTTCGATATAGATCTTTGCATCCGCTGGCGTGTGACGGCGCGCATTTTGAAAGACATTGCTGAGCACTTGTGAGATCAACTTCCTCGACGCAGAAATCTCAGCATGCTCTGGAAGGTTGACCTCGATAGGACGATCAGGCTGCAAGAGTCGCGCATCAGCGATGAAACCGGAAGCAATCTCAGCGATATCGATGATCTCCTTTTCAAGCACTGGAGCCTCGCCGAGCTCTGCCAACTGCAAGAGATCGCGAATCAACTCCTCCATTCGAATAATCTCATTAGCGACTCGAGTGAGATGGCGCTTGCGATCCTGAACGGGCATATCATCCTTCAGATTCACCAACTCTACATATCCCTTAATAACCGTTAATGGAGTTCGGAGTTCATGAGAGACATCGCCGAGGAATGCTTGAATCTTCTCTCGACTGCGCTTCTCTGCAGCAAAGTTCGCCGAGGTCTCAAAGAGCACGCGCTTATTTGAAAGGTAGATAATCAAGAGATAGAGCAAGAAAGCAAAGAGTAGCGTTGAGATAAAGAGGAAGAGGAATTGGGTGCGTTCAGTCGAACGAACGGATTCGATGGATGCTGCGAGAATAATTAATCCAGTATCACCAAACTGCACCGCTCGAACTCGGTTCGTTGTGCCGGTATTGAGGGTCACAGCATGAGTCTTCGCCTCGGCGACCTCGTAGTCGGTGAGCTCGCGCTCGAGGGCAGCGGGGCTGATGCTCAGCACGAGGGTTTTCTGGCCGGCTACGCGTAAACCGAGGGTGACCGGCAAGAAATCGGCCTTCACGATACTAATTACAGGTGTGAGCGAATCCTTTGACGGTAGCGAATTAATGCTGTCGGTATTCTGGTTAATGACACCATCGATCTGCGATATCGATTGGTGAGAGGCGCGAATAATGATGGCGCTGCCAATTGCTGAAACTCCGATGAAAAGTGCGAGCGATATTGCTAGTGCAGGAAGGTACTTGCCTCGTTGGGGGCGAGGAAATTTCACCGATTAACTACTAACTGAAAACCAACTCCTCGCACAGTCTTAATCCCTTCAAAGCCGTCGCGATGTAATTTTTTGCGAAGGTAGGAGATATAGGTATCTACGACCGTTGTGTTGGTATCAAATTCAATCCCCCAAATTGCCGAGAGCAAGGTCTCTTTCTCGACAACACGTCCAGGGCGATCCATTAAATACTCGAGCAGATTGTATTCAGTCGGCGAAAGTTCCACGACCTCATCAAAGATAGTGACTTGGTGAAGATCGTGATTCATCTCAAGCGGACCTGCGGTAATAATTCTTTCGACTGGCTTGTTTCCTTGAGTTCTGCGCAAGACCGCAGCAATTCGTTGTACAAGGACATCGAAAGAGAATGGCTTTGCCACGTAATCATCTGCACCGAGGCTGAGGCCCTTTGAGACATCTTTATTATCGCCGCGAGCGGTGAGAAGAATGACGGGAGTCTGATCGCCCGATTCACGCATCCGCTCAATCAATCCATACCCATCAAGCTTGGGCATATTGACATCTGCAATCACGATGTCATATTTCTCATTACGCAATTGCGCGAATGCGCGCAGCCCATCTTCGGCGGTGGTTACCTGATAGCCGCTCATTCCGAGCACATCGGATAAGAGTTCGCGAATACCGGCTTCATCGTCAACAACGAGAACCTTCTCTGACTTCTCCGCCACTGTGATCTCCTTTGACGTGCCTACGGTAACCCTCATATCACTCTGTCGAGCGGTGGAATTTCCGACTTTCCTTGCGAGGCCGCAAGCGATACGTCAGACTTCCGCGCGTTCTTGGCTCAGAATACCTTCTCCTTACTCACTTTTTGCAGACTGCCCGCCAGGTAATGGCCTAATAGTCAATAGAATGACCGATGATTTCCACAAAGGAAACACAAGGTTGGCGCGCAAAATTCCCTACAGGTCGCTTAGGGAGCGGCTAACCCACTCCGGTGGGGCAACTTTTGGGAGTAGATGAATGAGCATGATCGATATCGATGGGGATACGCGTCAAGAGATGGCTCGCTACAAGCGCGAGCTTGCTCAGTGGCAGAAGATCAATCGAGCCAACATTGAGCTCTTCCGGAAGCGTGTTGAAAGCTATAACCGGATGGTGCGGCTCAATAAGACCGAGAAGCAACTCATTCACAATCGCTATCAGGAGAATGTCCGCCAGATAAATGCAATCTACGAAAAGCATATGGCTAAGACAATCTGTCCGAAGGAGCGCCGTGAGTTGGATATCGAACGCCGCACCCACCTCGGAGATGCGATTCTCATTAGAGATCTTGCCTTGCAAGAGCTTGGCACCGTTCCAGATTTTCCAGAGTTCATCCCTACTGAAGGCCGACCTACTGCTCCAGATTGGCTGAGTGATTTAACCAGGGTGTGATAGCCGCAACCTGACGATGAGTGCTGGCACCGGCTTACTCGCGAGTTACTTTTTTTCAAAAGGATTTACTTAGCCGTGGCTAATTCAACACCTTCTGCATCAATATCGTTATCGCAATCAACACCCTTATCGCAGCCAACACTTTACCCCACTGTAATTCAAGGTGGTATGGGGATTGCAGTCTCCAACTGGCGCCTTGCTCGTACAGTTTCTCTCACGGGTGAGTTAGGAGTTGTCTCTGGTACAGCAATCGATAGCGTGCTTGCTCGCAGACTTCAATCTGGAGATAGTGAAGGCGATATGAGGAGAGCGCTCGCTGCTTTTCCCAATCCAGCAATCGCAGAACGCATTCTAAAAAAATACTTTCTTGAAGATGGCAAGGCAGATGATCAGCCATATCGTCCGATTCCGAAATTAACACTGGATCAGAAAGATGAATCCACCGAGTTGCTCATCGTCGCTTCGTTTTGCGAAGTCTGGTTAGCAAAGGAGGGACATCGTGGATCAGTCGGCATTAATTTTCTTGAGAAGATTCAGATGGCAACAGTTCCATCCATCCTCGGTGCGATTCTTGCGAACGTCGATTACATCATCATGGGTGCAGGACTTCCACGAGAGATTCCATCCGTTATTAAGGCGCTCGCAGTTGGCGAAAGTGCAAGTGTGAAGTTAGAGGTCAAGGATGCAACGCGCGAATATCGCTCGGAAATTACTCCTACGGATTTTGTCGATGCCGCACTATTCCCAAGAACTGCCCCGAAATTCTTAGCCATTATCTCTTCCGATGTGCTCGCCTCATATTTATCGCGGGATGAGAGTTCAAAGCCAGATGGATTCGTTATTGAAGGTCCTACGGCAGGCGGCCATAATGCGCCGCCGCGTGGACAATTGAAGATAGATGAGGATGGGGAACCGATTTACGGTGATCGTGATGCGCCCAATTTATCGAAGATTCGCGAGTTAGGGCTGCCGTATTGGTTGGCAGGCGGTTACGCAGCGCCAGCGGCGGTTCAGCGTGCGATTGAGTTAGGAGCTGAGGGGATTCAGGCCGGAACAATCTTTGCCCTCGCTCAAGAGTCCGGTTTCGCAGAAGAGATCCGAGCGGAGATTCTTACCTCTCTGCGCCAGAATGAGATGAAGGTGAAGACCGATGTCTACGCTTCACCAACTGGCTTTCCCATAAAAATTTTGCAGTTAGTGGGCACCGCGGGTCAGAACGAGATCTTTGATTCGCGTGAGAAGTTGTGCGACCTTGGATATCTTCGTACACCGGTGGAACTCGCTGATGGTCACATTGCTTACCGCTGCTCAAGCGAACCGGAAGATAAGTTTTTGCAAAAGGGTGGAACAGAGGCAGAGATTACGGGAAGAAAATGTCTCTGCAATGGGTTGATGGCGAATATCGGCCTCGGACAGCATCGCATCACAGGTTACGATGAGCCGGCACTTGTAACGTTGGGATCTGATCTCTCCGGAGCGCAGGAACTTTTGAAAAGCCATCCAGCTGGGTGGAGCGCGAAAGATGCAGTCACCTATTTGTTAGGTAATTGAGAAAAGGATGAGAATCAATCTCTGACCTCAATTCCCATCCTTCATTATTCGTTCACCTACACGTTACATCCCCGCTTTATTAATTCAACCTTCGTAGCGTTTCATAACTCCAATGCATAAGCAGGCGATGCGCCTGCTTCCACAGTTGGGAGTATGAATGTCCTCGAATTTCAAGAGAATTGCTTCAGCGCTACTTGTTGCAGGGGTTTCAATCATTGCCGCGGTTTTGCCGGCAGAAGCTGCAACTAAGGTGCCACTGGTTCTCTACTCTGCTCAGGGCTATGACCAAGTTATTGCCACCGCCTTCACAAAGGCCACGGGAATCCCAGTAAAGCTGACTGACGATTCAACCGGACCATTGCTTGCCAAGGTGGCAGCGGAGAAGAACAACCCACAGTGGACCCTTCTCTGGGTAGATGGAAATACCGCCTTTGCCGCCCTTGATAAGCAGGGCCAACTCGCTTCGTACAGTGCAAATGCAAAGTTCAATAGCGTTGGAAAGTCTCTCATTCCAGCAGACCACTCTTATATTCCAACTGGAACTACCACGATGGCGGCATTCATCTACAACGCTACAAAGATGAAGAATCCACCTGCAACATACCAAGACCTACTCAAGCCTGAATATAAGGGGCTAATTGGTATGAACGATCCTTCACAATCGGGCCCAACATTCCCATTTATTGCTGGCATCTTCAACCAACTCGGTGGGCAATCTGCAGGCGTCACTAAGGGTGAGGCATTCTTCGCTGCTCTGAAGGCAAATGGCCTAAAAGTATTCCCAACAAATGGCGATACCAAGCACGCTCTTGAAATCGGCACGATTCAAGCGGGCTTAATTCAATCTTCCGCCGCTCAAGGTGAACTCCTGAAGTTTGCGGCAAAGCCACAAGCTGGCTTCACGCCTAAGGTGATCTACCTTTCAAAGTCAACGTTGCTGCCTAGCGTCATTGGTATTGATAAGAAGGCACCTGCTGCAGCTCAAGCCGAGGCGAAGCAACTCGTCGATTACATCCTCTCACCCGCTGGTCAAGCAGTAATGCAGACCGGAGATCCAAGTGGAGATTCTTTGTACTGGCCTGTTGTCTCTGGCGTGAGTGCGCTTCCTGCACTGCCAGCTTTTCCTGCTGCATCGCAGGCAATCGATCCATATTTCTGGGGACCACAGCAATCAGCAATCAACACCTGGTTCGACGCAAATATCAAGTAACGCTTTTCTGACACCCACAACCCAAGGAGAGAAATGAAGAGAAATATTAAGTTTGCAGCGCTCGCTGCAGCGGCCTCACTCATTGTGACGCCATCAATTGCTTTGGCTGCTGCTCCAGCGCAGACAACAATCACCATCTACGAAGCGACTGGCTACGCGGCGGATGAGATCGCTGCCTTCAACAAGACAATGGGCTACACCGCAATCAAGGATTACACCGATTCAACCGGTCCACTCCTTGCAAAGGTGGCTGCTGAGACAAATAACCCACAGTGGAACTTGCTCTGGGTTGATGGCGCAGAAGCATTTGCTGCTCTCGATAAGAATCACGCTCTTGTCCCTTACACCCCTAAGGGAGATTTCAATGATCTTGGAAAGTCACTCTTCCCAGCAGATCACAGCTTTATTCCACTAGGTGCCACTGTTATGGGTGTTGCGCTCTACAACGCGAACAATGTGAAGACGCCTCCTGCAACATACAAGGATCTCTTGAACCCAGCATTTAAGGGGAAGATTGGTATGAACAACCCTGCAGTCTCCGGCCCAACATTCCCATTTATCGCTGGAATGTTTGATCAGATTGGTGGAAAGAGCACCAAGACCGCCACAGGAGTCGCCGCAAATATCGCTGCAGGCGAGAGCTTCCTCAAGTCTCTCAAGACCACCAATGGAATCCTCGTCAATGATCGCAATGGCCCAACAACCCATGCCTTCGAAATTGGCAACATTGATATTGCACTCATTCAGAGCTCAGCTGCTCTCAACGAGATCAACAAGCTTGCTAAGACTCCAATCCCAGGTGTTACACCAAAGATTGCATTCCTCACAAAGCCAAACCTTGTTACCAATGTAATTGGTATTGGAACTGCTGGAACTGCAACTCAACACCGTCTAGCGAAGAAGTTTGTTGACTTTGTACTATCGAAGGCAGGACAAGCGGTCGCCACAGCTTCATCAGATAGCGATTCCTTCTTCTGGCCAGTAACCACATATGCATCACCAAAGTCATTTGTTCCAGCGCTACCTGATTACCACCTTGCAGATCCATATGCATGGGGACCTCAGCAGCCTGCAGTAGATGATTGGTTCTTGCAGAACATCAAGTAAAGAGCACCACCCGTTCTCTAAGGTTGAAAATCCCACCTCGCCTCCACTTCGGAAGCGAGGTGGGATTTTCCCA
>Ga0007818_1000536_pt1 | contig 10180 bp, 8 predicted proteins | sample CryBogCBE08Jun09_FD_71221 | JGI IMG/M metagenome (GOLD analysis project Ga0007818, IMG submission 71221) | Freshwater microbial communities from Crystal Bog, Wisconsin, USA - CBE08Jun09 | ecosystem: Environmental > Aquatic > Freshwater > Lake | place: Crystal Bog, Wisconsin, USA | collected...
TCTTCCCAATACCTTTGATCTCAATGACCTTCGTCAACCCTGACTCCTTACTTCGAATATCACTAATAAGTGACTCTGCGCCCACCTCGTGGTGGGCGCAGAGTACCTACTTATTTATTATGCCTTTGTTGGATCTGTTGGAACAACGATGGTTCCAGCTACAATCTGCTTAGCAAGAGCCTTGACCTTTGCCTGGATAGCAGCAGAGACATGGTTACCTGTAAGAGAGAATCCGACTCCACCATTGGTGAGATCGAAGTACTTGTTCTGACCCTTGAACTTGCCTGTAGCAACATCGGTAAGGAATGAGTTCACACCAACGTTGACGTTCTTAAGTGCGGAAGTCAAAATTGCTGATGCTGCACCGTTAGCGATATTTGCTGCATAAGTAGCTTCGTCAGCATCTACGCCGATTGACCACTTGCCCTGCTCATGTGCTGCAAGGTGCACGCCTGAACCGGTTCCGCCAGCTGCTGCGTAAACAACATCTGCACCGTTCTGGTACATACCGAGAGCTGCTTCATGGCCCTTATCTGGAGCGTTGAAGCCACTGAAATCAGGTGGGTTACTGATGTAGGTAACGTCAACCTTATCTGTTGGCTTAATCTTGTGAACGCCAGCTGTGAAACCGGCTTCAAATGCCTGGAGCAAAGGTGTCTTTACGCCACCGATGTAACCGACGTGATTTGTCTTTGAGGTAAGCGCTGCGATTACGCCGACGAGGTATGAGCTCTGCTCTGCCTTGAAGTTCAATCCTTCAACGTTTGGAGCAGTGATTGCGTTGTCATCGACAATTGCAAACTTCACCTTTGGATACATTGGAGCGACTGCCTTAAGAGCATTCTCATAGTTGAAGCCAACTGCAACGATTGGGTTTGCTCCTGCCTGAACCATAAGCTTCAAGCGAGTTGTGCGTGTTGCATCGGTGTCAGCGTTAGAAGCCTGTGACTCCTTGACTGTTGCACCAGGGAACTTCTTGAGGTAATCGGTGAAACCGATATATGCAAGCTGGTTAAAGCCAGGTTGGCTACGACCACCGAGGTCGTATGCAATACCGACTACAACCTTCTTGCTTGCTGCATGTGCAGCAGGTGCTGCTACAGCGAAAGCGAGGCTTGCACTTGTAACAAGTGCGATGCCTAACTTTCCGAGGGATTTTTTCTGCATTGGTATTTCTCCTTTTTTATTTTTGAGTGATCACTCAGTTTTCGCAAGTTCTCTTCAAACACTGTCGTGTTCGACTAGCTCTTACTTTGTGCAGCTATTCGTGTTTTACCACTAATAGCTTTGGAGCTGGGAGGTGCGCACGATCCTCTTTCGATCAGATGCACATCCACCATGGAGTGTTGTGGGGAAAGCTCTGTATTGGTGTTATTTGCCTGGAGTCGAGCGAGAAGGATTCGCATCGCCTCTGCCCCTTGCGCCTCAAAATCGCGGAAGATTGCGGTAAGCCCAGGCTCTATCAAGGTCGAAAAATCGAGATCATCAAAGCCGATAATTGAAATATCTTCAGGTATCCGCACGCCATTATCTTTGAGCGCTTCAAGGGCACCGATGGTCATCAGGTTATTACCTGTGATGACTGCAGTCGGCGGCGTTGACTCCTGAAGAAGCTTCACCATGGAAGCGTATCCACCTGCTCGAGTAAAGTCAGATTCGACGAGATAACGTTTATGTAACTCAATTTTCTGCTTTCTGAGAGCGGCCTTATAGCCCTCTGCGCGCAGCTTTCCAGGCGTGGTATTCAGCGGGCCGACGATAGTTGCAATTCTCTTGTGGCCGAGCTTGATTAAATGTTCTGTCGCTAAGCGAGCGCCTTTAATATTGTCGACTAAGACCGAGTCAAACTTTTCATAATCCTCTGTGATGCGATCCACAAAGACAATCGGTAGTCCGAATTTGCTGAAGAAAGAAGGACCTTCATCATCTTCTTGAAGCGGGGCGAGGATGACGCCGTCGACGCGGCCAAAGAGCTGCCCTAAAATTTTCTCTTCCCGTTCGCGCAAGGCTCCGGTATTTACCAGCAAGACCATCTGATCTTCACCGGCCGCCGCTTCAGCACCCGTGGCGATCGATGAGAAGAATGGATTAGAAATATCAGGAACGACTATTGCAATTGTTCCAGTCCGGCCCGACTTTAAATTTCGCGCAGCTGCACTTGGGCGATAGTTGAGCTCTTGGATAGCGATTTCAATCTCACTCTTTTGGCGAACATTAAAACCACTGAGGTAGCGAGAGATTGTGGCAACAGAGACCCCGACGCGTTCGGCGACATCGGTGATAGTCACTCCGGACACTCGACCGCCTCCCCCCACGTCACTAACCTCCTTCAATCGGCCTGCCGACCCAACTCCTACGAGCAGCGAAATCCGTTACTGATAACGATTGCAGGAGAGTATCCCTTGGAGTAGATTCGCGTCTACGATTCTTCAAGAAAATTATTCTTCGGGCCTACCTCGAAGAGTTAGTGATTGGCGGGCGCCGGTGGCTGAGCAGGGTAAGACTCCACATATCGTCGTCGTAGGCAGCACCATGATCGACATGATTACCTATGCCAAGCGCCTCCCCGAAGGCGGAGAGACCGTGACTGGCGATACCTTCGCCCTGGGATTTGGCGGTAAAGGGGCGAATCAGGCGGTGATGGCCCGCCGTTGCGGTGCCCAGGTCACCATGGTCAATACCCTCGGAGACGATGTCTTCGGCGATACCACCCTCCAAAACTTTAAGGAGCAGGGCGTAGATACTCGATTTATTGCTCGAGTGCCTGGTGCAAGCGGGGTCGCACCCATCTGGGTTGAGCCAAGCGGGCGAAATCGCATCATCTGTGTCCCTGGCGCTAACAACGCCATGACGGTCGAGCAGGTTGAGAGTGCGATGGCCGAATTGAGCGATAATTCAAAACAACCAAATGAATCGAATGGAATCGATGTTCTCATTGGCCAACTTGAAATTCCGCAACACGTAACCGCAGCCGCCTTTCGAAGCGCTCAAACTCGTGGAATCCCGACCATCCTCAACCCAGCTCCCTTCGCCCCCATCTCTGATGAGCTGATCTCTGCCTCAGATTGGATCGCTCCCAATGAGAGCGAGTTTGCTGCCCTACACCCTCAAGGCCTTCAGCCTTCAAGCGATGAGATCATTCAGGACTTTGCGCGGAACATCGGAAAGCGGCTATTAGTCACCTTGGGAGAAGCAGGCGCTGCCTACAGCGATAAAGGTGGGCCAGTTATCCGGGTGAGCGCACCTGCCGTTACTGCCGTGGATACGACCGGTGCAGGTGACTCATTTGTGGGCGCCTTCGCCTACGCCCTCGCGAGCGGCTTCAGTGAAGCGCAAGCAATTCAATTAGGCTGTCTCTGTGCTTCCAAGGGTGTAACCCGATTTGGAACCCAATCTTCGTACCCGACTGTCGATGAGGCAGCAGAACTTATTAGGAGCGTCCGTGGCAGCTGATTCCAGTTTCGATATCGTCTCGACAATCGACCATATGGAGGTCGATAACGCCTTCAACCAGGCCGACCGCGAACTTGGTACCCGCTTTGATTTTAAGAATACGGGCACCAAAATCGAGAAGAGCGGCGAGAAGATTAATATCGAGGCCGATACTGAAGAGCGGGCAAAGGCTGCGCTGGAGGTACTCCGCGACAAGCTGGTAAAACGTGGCGTCTCACTGAAGCACCTCGATGCCTCCGAGCCTCAGCTCAGTGGCAAGATCTACAAAATCTCCTGTGCCTTCAAGGAGGGCATCTCTACAGAGAATGCTAAGAAGATTGCCAAACTGATTCGCGACGAAGGTCCCAAGAGCGTGAAGACCCAAATCCAGGGTGATGAACTTCGAGTCACCAGTAAGAGTCGCGATGATCTGCAAGAGGTAATTGCACTCGTTAAAGATCAGCCATGGGATTTCGCAGTTCAATTTACGAATTATCGTTAAGGTACCAGTGAATAAAAATAAGACTGGGCTTCTCTTCGGCTTAGCAAGTTTTGGTATATGGGGATTTGTCGCTCTCTACTGGTCACATCTTGAGAGCATCAACGCTTACGAAATCGTAGCTAACCGTTCTATCTGGACCCTCTTCTTTGCCATTCTCATCCTCGCCTTCACGAAGCAACTGGGTGCAACCTGGGCGCTTTTGAAGCAGCCACGTATAGCGATCGGACTCTTCTTCGCCTCACTCTGCGTCACGGCCAATTGGCTCATCTTCATCTGGGCCGTCAACCACGGCCACGTTGTGGAATCGGCGCTCGGTTATTACATCAATCCTTTGATGATTATCGGCTTTGGAACAATTATCTTGAAGGAGAAGATGCGCCGCTTGCAATGGGCCGCCACAATTATTGCGACAATCGGCGTCTTGATTCTCACCATCGGGTACCACCATCCCCCATATGTGGCACTTGGCTTGGCGATCTCATGGGGCGGATATGGCTTAATTAAAAAGCGACTCAATGTTCCTGCCGTCTCGAGTTTAGCGATTGAGACGCTCTTTCTCTTTATTCCCTATCTCGTCTACCTCGCACACCTCAGCAGCACTGGCCAGAACCACTTTGGCCACCATCTCGGGACCTCGCTGCTCTTGATTGGCGGCGGACTAGTAACCGGTATCCCGCTCCTCTTCTTTATCGGCGCGACAAATCGCCTGCCGCTCACAACGATGGGTCTCATGCAATATATAACGCCATCGCTGAGCTTCATTATCGGTGTCTTTGTGCGCAATGAGCAGATGTCGCTCTATCGGTGGGTTGGATTTATCGTTGTCTGGATTGCGCTCATAGTGCTGAGCACAGATCTATTGCGAAGTAACTCGACTAAGCAGAGCGCTGCGCAATAGCGTTACAGAGCGAGATAAGCGCTTCCTTAGCGGCGCCATCCGGAAGCGTTGCAAGCTCAGCAAGAGCACCATCCAGATATTCCTGCACCAATTCCTTCGCTTTAATGAGAGCGCTATGGCTGCGAAGCTGTTGTAAGACATCTGCAACAATAGCCTCATCTTCAATGGGTGCACGCAAAATCTCTTTCAGCGCCGCATCTTCACTCTTCTCAGATTCGAGGATAAAGAGAGTAACGAGAGTTGGGACTCCTTCGCGAAGATCTGTCCCAGGTGTCTTTCCTGATTGCGCGCTCTCGCTCTCAACGTCAAGCACATCATCTGCAAGTTGGAAGACGATGCCGATCTTCTCCCCGAAGCGCGTGAGGCTTTCTACGATTGGTTGTGGAGCTCCCGCAAACATGGCGCCAAAGCGGGCGCTCGTTGCGATCAGCGAGCCGGTCTTTCCCTCAATCACCTTGATGTAATGCTGGAGCAAAGAGAGACCTTCCGATCCCCCTTGAGTCTCTGAGATCTGACCAATCACAAGTCGCTCAAAGGTGCGAGCTTGGAGCCGGACTGCCTCAGGTCCAAGGTCGGCGAGCAAATCTGAGGCTTTCGCGAAAAGGTAATCGCCAGTCAAGATAGCGACAGTGTTATTCCATCGAACGTTGGCGCTAGGCACCCCACGTCGAAGAGTCGCCTCATCCATTACATCATCGTGATAGAGCGTCGCTAGATGCGTTAATTCGCAGACCACCGCAGACTCAATCACACCCGGGGCATCAGGATTTCCAAAGTGTGAGGCGAGAAGTGCCAATAGTGGACGGACCCGCTTGCCACCCGCCTCTACGAGATGGCGCGAGGTCTCGACGATAAGCGGGTAATCCCCTTCGATATGTGAACGAAGGAGATTTTCTACTTTACCCATCTGGGTAACGAGCTGCTCTTCAAGCGCTCCATCTATGACTGGAATACCAGTGCTTTTTTCACTCATTAACTAAGGAAGCCGGCTAATGAATCAACAGTATGGAGCAAGAGGCCAGGAAGAATTCCAAGCAGGATAGTAAGGATTGCACAGACTGAAATGACCAACCGGGTCTTAGCCGATGGAATCTCAACGGTGACCGCATCTGACTTTGCATCGGTGAAGAAGAGGATGATGATCAAGCGGAGGTAGAAGAAGGCAGAGATTGCACTGCAGAGGACTGCAATTAGAACCGTTACCTTATTGCCTGATTCAAAGGCAGCTTTGAAGAGTGAGAACTTAGCAACGAATCCACTTGTGAGTGGGATACCAGCAAAGCTCAATAAGAAGAGAGCAAATGTGCCAGCGATAAGTGGCGACTTCTTTCCGAGGCCAGCCCAGCGATTGAGATCAGTGACCTCGCCTGTGGAGTCACGGACGAGGGTGACGATGGCAAAGGCACCGATTGTCGCAAAGCCATATGCGAAGAGATAGAACATCGATGATTTAAGACCATCGAGGCTTACGGCGAGAATGCCCAGCAAGAGGAAGCCAGCATGGGCGATTGAAGAGAAGGCCAAGGAACGCTTCACATCGCGCTGAGAAATCACCGCAATCGAACCAACGACCATGGTCAAGATTGCAATTGCAGAGATGATTGGACGCCACTGCTGCTGATCTGTGCCAAGGGCAACATAGAAGATACGAAGGGTGGCGCCGATAGCTGCCAACTTGGTACAGGCGGCCATAAAGGCGGTGATAGGCGTTGGGGCGCCCTGATAGACATCTGGTGTCCATGAATGGAATGGGACAGCGCCAATCTTGAAGAGGAGTCCCACGGAGATAAAGACGGTTCCGAGTAAGAGGAAGACATCATTACCCGAGCCAGATGTAATGGCGACTGCAATTCCATTGAGTGAGAGCGATCCTGAGTATCCATACAGGAAGGCGCCTCCAAAGAGGAAGAATGCCGATGAATAGGCGCCGAGCAGAAAGTACTTCAGAGCCGCTTCTTGTGACAGGAGGCGACGACGACGTGAAAGTCCGGCCATCAAATAGAGTGGTAGCGAGAGAACTTCAAGGGCAACAAAGAGGGTTATCAGATCTGTTGCGACCGGGAAGAGCAGCATGCCGCTTACCGCAAAGAGGGTGAGCGGGAAGATTTCGCTCTGTTCGTGACCCTGTGAATTTGCCGCCTGTTCTTCGACTGATCCAGGAATCGTTGCTGCTTGGGCAGTGAAGTTATCGCGGTCAGAAATCAAGAGGACGCCAAGAATCGCGAGCAACAGAATGGTGCCCTGGAAGAAGATTCCCGTGCCATCAATCGAGACTGAGCCCACTGCTGCTGAAGCGGACGGCACATGCCGAACTCGCCACAAGGCAATAAATGCAGCAACGAGAGTTACAAGTGCAATTGAGAGTTGAATCTTCGAGCGAGAGAGCTTGCTGCGCAATGTGAATATTGCTTCGACGAGCACGCCAAGGAGTGCGCCACCGAGGACGATGAGAATCGGTGCGAGAAGTGAGTAACTGAGTGCCGGAGCGTTCATCTTTACTTACCTGCCTTTGGAAGCGGATCGCTCGCACCAGCTTGAGCCATCACATGATCTGTCGCAGGATTGATATGGTCAATCACTGGCTTTGGATAGAAACCGAGGAATACGAGCAAGAGAATAACTGGGGCAATCGCAATCTTCTCGCGCAGCCCGAGATCCTTTAAATCCTCGTTGCCCGGAGTTGCCGGCCCATGAAGCGCCTTCTGAACTGTCAGCAGAACGTAGAGCGCAGCGAGAACAATTCCCGTCGTTCCAATAATTGCCGCAACTGGATAACGAGTGAATGTTCCAACTAGCACGAGGAATTCACTGACAAAGCTTGAGAGTCCAGGAAGGGCAAGGGCTGACATGCCGGCGATAAAGAAGGTCCATGCCATTACTGGAGTAACGCGCTGTAGCCCACCAAAATCATCAATCTTCGTTGAACCTCGGCGTGAAGACATCCATCCGGCAGCTAAGAAGAGCGCTGCGGTAGAGAAGCCATGGTTCACCATATAGAGGGTTGCACCCGAAAGTCCCTGCGATGTCATCGCAAAGATTCCAAGGGTGATAAATCCAAAGTGGCTGATCGAGGTGAATGCAATGAGGCCATTGATATCACGCTGACCGATAGCCAAGAAGGCACCGTAGATAATCGAAATCAACGAGAGGACGATGATGAGCGGGGTAAAGGTATGTGATGCATGTGGAAAGAGCGCGATACAGAAACGAATCATTCCGTAGGTACCGACCTTATCCAGGACACCTAAGAGCAAGACTGAGGTCGCTGGCGTTGCACTCTTTGCCGCAGTTGGCAGCCAGGTATGAAGCGGCCAGAGTGGAGCCTTCACAGCAAATGCAATGAAGAATCCTAAGAAGAAGAGGTTCTCGGTCAGACTGCTCAAATGTAGGTGTGAGAGCGCGGTGACATCAAATGTTCCGCCAATCTGACCTTCCGCTGAGACATAGAGCCCGATGAGCGCAGCGAGCATCAAGAGCCCGCCGAAGAGGCTATAAAGCAAGAACTTCATCGCTGCAGCTGCCCGCTCCCCGCGGCCATATCCACCAATGAGGAAGTAAACCGGGATGAGCATTGCTTCAAAGATTACGTAGAAGAAGAAGACATCGGTCGCGGCGAAGACACCGATCATCATTGTCTCGAGAACGAGGATGAATATGTAGTACGCGCGTGGACTCCAGCGACCACCCTCTGATTCATTCCAACTAGCGAGCAGGACGACTGGAACGAGCAAAGTGCTGAGCAGAATCAGAACGAGAGCGATTCCATCGATACCAACTTGATAGCGAACGCCAAAACTAGAGATCCAACTATGGCTCTCAACGAATTGAAAACCTTGCACCCCACTCTTAAAGCGGAGCGCTAATGCGACCGAGGTGCCAAAGGTTACGAGCGATGAGATCAAGGCGATAATCTTGATTGACTTCACATTCTCACCCGAGACTGCGAAGAGTGCCAAGCATCCGATTAGCGGAAGCAGCATGAGTACGGTCAATAGGCTCATAGTGAGATCACCCAAATCGTTGCAATGAGGGCGACTGCGCCCAGCGCCATAATCAGCGCGTACGTACGGACATAACCATTTTGAATCTTCTTGAGTGAATATGAGATGTATTGAATGAGCCACGCGATGCCGCGAACAGATCCATCAATGAGATTCTCATCGGTCCTGACCAAGGTGCGGGTAAGCGCCTGACCTGGGCGGACGAGAAGCAGATCGTTGAGATCATCTTGACCCAGATCGCGACGGGCAGCCTTAGTAAAGAAGGAGACCTTCTCGGGTGCAACGACTGGCACGTCAGCGCGGTACTTCATGTAAGCAAATCCTGCTCCAAGAACTACTACGACAAGTGCGAGCACAGAAACAACGATTGGCTTGAGCAGCTCCTTATCGCTCTGGAAATTAGCGGCATTGACGACCGGCGCCAACCAGTGAACAAGGGCGCTGCCAGAGTTGAAGAGGAAGCCTGATGCGATTGAGCCTATGGAGAGAATCACCATTGGAATCCACATCAAGGATGGGGATTCATGTGGGTGCGCCTCATCATCCCAACGACTCTTGCCGGTGAAGGTGAGAATAAAGACGCGGGTCATGTAGAAGGCGGTGATTGCAGCGCCCAAAAGTGCAGCGCCGCCGAGCAACCATCCCTTCGCTCCCCCAGCATTAAATGCTGTCTCAATAATTTTATCTTTGGAGTAGAAGCCAGCGAATGGAGGGACTCCGATGATGGCAAGGTAACCGAGGCCAAATGTTGCAGCCGTGATTGGCATCGCCTTCCGGAGCGCTCCATATTTACGCATATTTACTTCATCGTTCATGCCATGCATAACCGAACCGGCGCCAAGGAACATGCTCGCCTTGAAGAAGCCGTGGGTGAGCAGATGCATGATTGCGAAGGCATAGCCGATTGGGCCTAGGCCGGTTGCCAAGATCATGTAGCCGATCTGAGACATCGTCGATGCTGCGAGCGCCTTCTTAATATCATCTTTTGCAGTACCGACGATTGCACCAAAGAGCAAGGTAATAGCGCCAACGATGACGACGAGGAGTCGCGCAGTTGGTGATGCATCAAAGACAAAGTTGGAGCGGGTGATGAGATAGACGCCCGCGGTAACCATGGTCGCTGCGTGGATGAGAGCGGAGACTGGAGTTGGACCAGCCATCGCATCGCCAAGCCAGGATTGAAGTGGGAACTGCGCCGACTTTCCAGTTGCTGCCAAGAGAATCATCGCGCCCAATGCCGTGAGGGCCACCGTTGAAGCATGCGGAACACCAGCTTTCACGCCATCAAATGTCACCGAGCCAAACTGTGCAAAGGCGATCATGATCGCTAGCGAGAGGCCGATGTCT
>Ga0007818_1000544_pt1 | contig 10107 bp, 19 predicted proteins | sample CryBogCBE08Jun09_FD_71221 | JGI IMG/M metagenome (GOLD analysis project Ga0007818, IMG submission 71221) | Freshwater microbial communities from Crystal Bog, Wisconsin, USA - CBE08Jun09 | ecosystem: Environmental > Aquatic > Freshwater > Lake | place: Crystal Bog, Wisconsin, USA | collected...
GAGCCCTTGAGGAAGAGCTTTACTTTTTCGCGACGGCAGCGCTTGCAATCTGCTCCGGTATAACGAGCCATTTATTCTCTTCCTTCCTTAAACTCGACGTGGCTTTGGTGGGCGGCAACCGTTGTGTGGAGCAGGTGTGACATCAGAGATGGCACCAACTTCCAAACCAGCTGCCTGCAATGAACGGATAGCTGTCTCGCGACCAGAACCTGGTCCCTTAACGAATACATCAACCTTCTTCAAGCCATGCTCCTGCGCGCGCTTTGCAGCGATCTCGGCAGCCATCTGAGCGGCGAATGGTGTTGACTTACGTGATCCCTTAAAGCCAACCTGACCAGCAGATGACCATGAGATCACAGCACCGGTTGGATCGGTAATAGAGATAATCGTGTTGTTAAATGTTGACTTGATATGAGCTTGACCGAAGGCAACGTTCTTCTTCTCCTTCTTACGGAGCTTAACTTTGCCCTTACCGGCTGCTGTCTTTGATTTAGGAGCGGCCATTACTTTGTCTCCTTCTTCTTACCAGCAATTGCCTTACGAGGTCCCTTACGTGTGCGCGCATTTGTGTGCGTACGCTGTCCACGAACTGGGAGTCCCTTACGGTGACGAATGCCTTGGTAGCTCTGGATTTCAACCTTACGACGGATATCGCCTGCGATTTCACGGCGAAGGTCACCCTCGATTTTGTAGTTTGCTTCGATATATTCGCGAAGCTTTGCCAATTCTGGCTCTTGAAGATCTTTAACTCGCGTATCTGGATTTACACCGGTCGCAGCGAGAGTCGCATGCGCACGAGTTAAACCGATACCGAAGATATATGTAAGTGCAATCTCCACGCGCTTTTCGCGCGGCAGATCGACACCGACTAGACGTGCCATATCGTTTACCTTTTCTATATCCGGAAGGTCCTCCGCAGTACTCCCAGTTGATGTATCAACTGGCCTCGGCCTACCGGTCCAAGGGTCTTAACGATTACTCGCTAAGTCGTACCACGCGTATTTCTTGCTTGTATGAAGTTGTTGCAAACTCTTTATCTCGTTATGAACGAGTAAAGAGAAAGTTATCCCTGACGCTGCTTGTGGCGGAGGTTCTCACAGATGACCATGACGCGACCGTTACGACGAATGACTTTGCACTTGTCGCAGATCTTCTTAACGCTTGGCTTAACCTTCACGGTCTTCCCTCTTTCATAGTTAACGTACGTGTAGAAAAAATTTTTCTTGGTGTTACGCGTAATGAATTACTTGTAACGATAAATAATGCGACCTCGCGTGAGGTCATATGGACTGAGTTCTACGATCACACGATCCTCAGGCAAGATACGAATGTAGTTCTGTCGCATCTTTCCGCTGATGTGTGCAAGCACAACGTGTCCATTGGTCAGCGTTACGCGAAACATTGCGTTCGGTAGAGCTTCAGCAACGGTGCCCTCGATCTCGATTGCGCCATCTTTCTTAGCCAAGCAGTACCTCTAACATTTCGAATAAGCCGATTTTGCCCTTTTGAGCAGAAGAGAAGTTTATCGGGGCGGGCCGAATAGGGGAAATCGGGCTTATACCCCCGAAGGCGCTCCAGAGTCGAGTAGGAGCGGCTAAAAACCGACCGTGTCGAGCAGATCTGAGATCTCGACCCCCAGCCGGCCAAGGCGTTCACGCCCGCCATCTAGGCTGGTCAAGACGTAGGGCTTGCCGTCGGGCATGAGAGCAAAACTCTGTTCAAAGTGGGCGCCATTGGACTTATCGATGGAGACGACCGTCCATTCATCCTTCAGAACCTTGGTTGTGGCTGAGCCGCGGGTGATCATCGGTTCAATGGCCAGCGCTAGGCCGACTACGAGCTCTGGACCCTGGCCAGCTGGGCCGTAGTTGAGGACGTGAGGATCTTGGTGCATCTCTGAGCCAATTCCATGGCCGCCATACTCACGCAAAATGCCGTACTTTCCCTGGGAGTCGATATAACTCTGGATGGCGTGCGAAATATCCGTCAGGTGTCCCCCGACCTTGGCCGCAGCTATTCCTCGCCACATTGACTCATCGCAGGTATCCATCAGTTTCTGATCTGCTGGGTCAATCTCGCCGATTCCGAAGGAGATCGCTGAATCGCCATGCCACCCATCGACGATGGCGCCAAAATCAATGCTAAGGACGTCGCCATTTTGTAGCGGCCGCTCATTAGGGATGCCATGAACAATCTCATGGTTGACCGAGGCGCAGAGGACGTTGGGATATCCGTGATACCCAAGGAAGGAGGATGTTGCGCCGCGGTCGCGCAGATGCTGCGCCGCAATCGCATCGAGTTCTAGCGTTGTGACGCCCGCCTTTGCCGCCTCCTTCATGAGGAGGAGCGCTTCACCCACAACGAGCCCAGCAAGTCGCATCTTCTTGAGTTCATCAAGAGATTTAATCTGGATATTCATATCGACAAATAGCGCTAATTAGTGGACGACAGCTGCGCTCAATGCAGCGATGGCACGTTGGGTAATCTCATCAACTTCACCAGTTGCCGAAGTTGTGATGAGTAGGCCTTCATTGCGGTAGAACGAGATGATTGGGCGGGTCTGGTCCGCGTAGACCTCAAGTCGACGGGTGATGACAGCCTCGCGATCATCTTCACGCTGGATGAGCGCTCCCCCACACTTATCGCAGATTTCAGCGACCTTAGGTGGGTTATAGAGTGAGTGAAATGGTGTGCTGCAGACGCTGCAAGTCCGGCGACCAGAGAGACGAGCAATGATTTCTGCATCATCGATACTTAGCTCAAGAACTGCATCAAGCGGTGTGGACTTCTCTGCAAGTACTGCGCGGAGAACCTCTGCCTGCAAAACGTTGCGAGGGAAACCATCTAAGAGAAAACCATGTTCAGCATCGCTATGAGTAAGGCGATCCTTGACCATCTCGTTAGTAACTGAATCAGGTACTAGTTCACCCTTATCCATATATGACTGGGCGAGCTTGCCGAGTTCCGTATTGTTCTTGATATTTGCACGGAAGATATCCCCGGTCGAGATATGTGGGATGTTGTAGTGCGCGGCTAAATGAACTGCTTGAGTTCCCTTACCTGCACCTGGTGGACCTACCAGGATGAGACGCATTAGCGCAGGAATCCCTCATAAGAACGCTGCTGGAGCTGGGATTCGATCTGCTTCGCGGTATCAAGTCCAACGCCAACGACAATCAGAATTGCAGTTCCGCCGAATGGGAAGTTCTGCGATGCTCCAAAGAGTACGAGTGCGATGATTGGAATGATTGCGATAAAGGAGAGGTAGAGCGCGCCAGGTGCTGTGATACGCGAGAGCACATACTGGAGGTACTCAGATGTTGGGCGACCCGAGCGAATGCCTGGAATAAAGCCGCCGTACTGCTTCATATTGTCAGCAACCTCATCAGGGTTGAAGGTGATTGCGACGTAGAAGTAGGTAAAGAAGATAATGAGAGTTGCGTAGAGAATGATGTAGATAGGGTGATCGCCCTTAACAAGATTCTGCTGAACCCAGACCGCCCACTTCGCTGTTGAACCAGAGAAGTTCACAATCAGCGATGGGATGTAGAGAAGTGATGATGCAAAGATAACTGGGATAACACCTGATTGGTTGACCTTGATCGGAATGTAGGTGCTCGTTCCGCCATAGCTCTGACGACCTACTTGGCGCTTGGCATATTGAACCGGTATCCGTCGTTGTGCCTGCTCAACGAAGACGACCGCTGCGATCGTCAAAAGTCCAACAGCTGTTACGAAGATGAAGGCGAAGAGGCCCTTGGTCTGCTTGATGGACCAGAGCTGAGTTGGGAAGCGAGCGGCGATCGAGGTGAAGATCAAGATTGACATACCGTTACCGATACCGCGATCTGTAATCAATTCACCGAGCCACATGATGACCGATGTTCCGGCGGTCATAACAAAGACCATGGTCGCAATGCGAGGCCATGAGGTGTTAGGAATAATCGCAGAGGTACAGCTCGCGAAGAGACGACCTGGTGTGCGAGCAACAGCGATAAGTGCTGTTGACTGAAGGACTGCAAGACCGATGGTGAGATAACGGGTGTACTGGGTGAGCTTTGCGTTACCGGATTGTCCCTCTTTCTTCAACGCTTCAAAGCGAGGGATAACAACGGTCAAGAGTTGAATAATGATCGAGCTGGTGATGTACGGCATGATGCCGAGGGCGAAGACTGAGAGCTGAAGAAGTGCTCCGCCAGAGAAGAGGTTGATGAGGCCAAAGAGGCCACCATTATTTGCCTGCTTCAAACAGGTCTGAACTGCCTTATAGGAAACACCAGGAGTTGGAACGATGGAACCAAAACGGAATAGCCCCATGATGGCGAGGGTAAAGAAGATCTTCTTGCGTAGGTCTGGGGTCCTAAAGGCCTTTCCGAACGCTGTTAGCATCTTTACTCCTCGTGCTCATCGTGGTGAACCATTCCGTATGGTCCATCAGTAATACGTATTAAATCGGGTTATGGGTGGTACTAGATCTTCTTGATGGAACCACCTGCGGCAGCAATCTTCTCAGATGCTGATGCAGAAAAGCCGTGAACCACAACGTTGACCTTGACGGAGATTTCTCCATTACCAAGAACCTTGATTGGGTGGCCATCGCGAGCTGCGCCCTTTGCGACCAAAGCCTCAACTGTGACATCTCCACCCTTAGGGAAGAGCGCGTTGATTGTTGAGACATTCACTGGCTGGTACTCCACGCGCTCTGGGTTCTTAAAACCACGGAGCTTAGGAAGACGCATAACCAATGGAAGCTGTCCGCCTTCGAAGCCGGCACGGACAACGTTACGAGCACGTGTTCCCTTGCCGCCACGACCTGCGGTCTTACCCTTTGATGCCTCACCGCGACCCTTACGAGTGCGATCCTTCTTGGCGCCAGGGGCTGGACGAAGGTGATGAAGTTTCAATGTCATTTTTATTCGACCTCCTCAAACTTTACGAGATGGCGAACGGCGACAACCATGCCACGAATTTCTGGACGATCTTCTTTGATGACAACGTCACCAATTCTCTTGAGACCAAGAGAGCGCAAGGTCTCGCGATGCTCTGGACGAGCACCAACCTTGGAGCGAAGTTGAGTAACTTTTAGACGAGGCATTATGCACCTACCTGTGCTGCGATGGCACGAACAGTTGCTGCAGGTGCGACATCTTCGAGTGGACGGTTACGACGGGCAGCGATTGCCTGTGGGGCTTCAAGAGCCTTGAGCGCAGCAGCGGTTGCGTGAACCATGTTAATTGGGTTGTTAGAACCAAGTGACTTGGTGAGTACATCATGGATTCCAGCGCAATCAAGCACTGCACGAACTGGACCACCAGCGATAACACCGGTACCAGGAGATGCTGGGCGCAGAAGAACTACGCCTGCAGCAGCTTCACCCTGTACTGGGTGAGGAATGGTGCCATTGAGAACAGGAACCTTGAAGAACTGCTTCTTAGCATCTTCAACTGCCTTAGCGATCGCTTGTGGAACTTCCTTCGCCTTGCCGTAGCCGACGCCGATTGTTCCCTTCTGATCGCCAACAACGACGAGAGCTGTGAAGGAGAAACGACGTCCGCCCTTAACAACCTTCGCTACGCGGTTGATGAAGACAACGCGCTCTGTGTATGGGCTCTTCTCTTTCTCAGGTGCGCCATCACGACGATCGCGGCGTGGGCCACGGTTATCTGACTTTGCTCCATCTTCACGAGGAGTTCTTACTGGAGGAGTTGCCATTAGAAGTCCAATCCATTCTCGCGGGCTGCATCAGCAAGCGCTGCAATACGACCGTGGTACTTGCTTCCACCGCGGTCGAAGACCACTGTAGAAATTCCCTTTGCCTTCGCGCGATCTGCGATAAGTGCACCTACGGTGCGAGCCTTAGCTGACTTATCTGCGGTAGCGCTACGAAGATCTGCCTCCATGGTTGAAGCAGAGACAAGTGTCTGACCGATTGAGTCATCCACGATCTGTGCAACAAGGTGACGAGATGAACGCGAGACAACAAGGCGTGGACGCGATGGGCTTCCTACAACCTTCTTGCGAACGCGGAAGTGGCGACGACGGCGGGCATTCTGTGCCGAGCCTTTAACAACCTTTACACCGATAGCCATTACTTCTTACCTGTCTTTCCTTGCTTACGGCGAATCTTTGCGCCTTCGAGGTGAAGTCCCTTGCCCTTGTAAGGATCTACCTTACGGAGCTTCTGAATCTTCGCCGCGACTTCGCCAACAAGCTGCTTATCAATACCGGAGATTGAGAACTTGGTTGGAGATTCGACCTTGAAAGTGATTCCTTCTGGTGCTGCGAATGGAACGTTATGGGAGTATCCGAGTTGGAACTCAAGATCCTTGCCCTTTTCGGCTACGCGATAACCAACACCAACGATGTTGATGGTCTTCGAGTAACCGTTTGTAACGCCCTCAATCATGTTCGAAACCATGGTACGTGACATACCGTGGAGGGAACGTGCGGTTCTGCTGTCATCCGGACGAACAACGAGAAGCGTTGCATCTTCCTTGGTAGCAGAGATTGGCGCGACGAGATCAAATGCGAGTGAGCCCTTTGGACCCTTAACCGCAATGTTCTGTCCAGCAATAGTGACTTCGACTCCAGCTGGAATCGCAATAGGTAAACGACCGATACGTGACATCAGATCACCATACGTAGGCGAGAACTTCTCCGCCTACCCCTTGCTTGTTAGCTTGCTTATCAGTCAGCAAGCCAGATGATGTAGAGATGATTGCAACGCCGAGTCCACCAAGAACCTTAGGAAGCGCAGTTGACTTTGCGTAGACGCGAAGTCCTGGCTTGCTAACGCGGCGGAGACCTGCGATGGAACGCTCACGGTTAGCACCAAACTTCAGTGTGAGTGTGAGTGTCTTTCCAAAGCCGTTGGCATTTGTCTCGACTTTGAAGTCAGAGATAAAGCCCTCCTGCTTAAGAATTTCGGCAATGCGAACTTTTACCGATGATGAGGGCATTGAAACCTCATTATGGTAAGCAGAGTTCGCGTTGCGCAGACGTGCAAGCATGTCTGCGATCGGATCTGTCATTGTCATTCGGTTGGCCTCTGGCCTTTCTCGGGATGGTTTCCAGTCATCTGACTGGACCTTTCTCGTAGTTGTGGGTTGATGAAAATTATTTAAGTGCTGTTACTGGTAACCCTGGGTTATCAATCCCTGGGATTACCAAGAAGCCTTTGTGATACCTGGAAGCTCACCACGGTGTGCCATCTCGCGGAAGCAGATACGGCAGATGCCGAACTTCTGGTAGACCGCATGTGGACGACCACAACGCTGACAACGTGTGTAACCACGTACCTTGAACTTAGGCTTACGTGAGGCCTTAACCTTGAGTGATGTCTTTGCCATATTAAGAGCCTCTCTTAGTTCTCACGGAATGGAAAACCGAGTTGCTTCAAGAGCTCTCGGCCTTCTTCATCTGTCTTGGCGGTGGTTACGAAGGTGATATCCATACCACGGGTACGGTCAATCTTGTCCTGCTCGATCTCAGGGAATACAACCTGCTCGGTAAGGCCGAAGGTGTAGTTACCGTTTCCATCGAACTGCTTTGGTGAGAGACCGCGGAAGTCACGGATACGTGGCAATGAGATGGAGAGTAGGCGGTCTGCGAACTCCCACATACGATCATTACGAAGTGTGACGTGAGCACCGATTGGCATGCCTTCACGCAACTTGAACTGCGCGATCGACTTACGTGAGCGCGTGACTTGTGGCTTCTGACCGGTGATGATGGTGAGGTCGCGGATAGCGCCTTCGATCAACTTCGAGTCACGAGCTGCCTCGCCGACACCCATGTTCACGATGACCTTGGTCAAGGTAGGAATCTGCATGACATTCTTGTAACCAAACTTCTCTTTAAGAGCAGGCTTGATTTCAGCACGGTAGCGCGTCTTAAGACGTGGTGCGCTTACTGTTGACATTAGATGTCCTTCCCGGTGCGGCGTGAGACGCGGACATTCTTGCCCTCATCGTTGACGCGCGAACCTAAACGTGTTGCCTTGCCATCGCTATCTACCAACATGACGTTGGAGATATGAATTGGGGATTCGATGGTGAGAATTCCGCCGACCTTGACGCCGCGCTCTGTGGTGTCTTCCTTGGTGTGCTTAGTAACACGGTTAACACCCTCAACTGTGACGCGGTCGCTCTCCTTGTTGACATTGAGGACGGTGCCGGTGAGGCCCTTATCCTTGCCAGCGATTACGAGAACGGTATCGCCCTTCTTAATCTTCGCCATTTTTAGAGCACCTCCGGCGCTAATGAAATGATCTTCATGAACTTCTTGTCGCGGAGTTCGCGAGCAACTGGTCCGAAGATACGAGTTCCACGAGGTTCGCCATCAGCCTTCAAGATAACTGCTGCGTTCTCATCAAACTTAATGTATGAACCATCAGGACGACGGTTCTCCTTCACGGTACGAACGATGACAGCCTTAACGACCTCACCCTTCTTTACCTGTCCGCCAGGAATTGCATCCTTGACGGAACACACGATGATGTCACCGATACCGGCATAGCGGCGCTTGGAACCACCAAGTACACGGATACAAAGGAGTTCCTTTGCACCAGTGTTGTCAGCGACGCGAAGTCGCGATTCTTGTTGAATCATTTCTGCCCCTTACTTTGCCTTCTCGATAATCTGCACTACGCGCCAACGCTTTGTCGCGGAGAGCGGACGGGTCTCCATCAAGAGAACGCGATCGCCGATACCGGCGGTGTTGTTCTCGTCATGGGCCTTCAGCTTGCGAGAGCGAGTCATAACCTTGCTATAAAGACCGTGCTTGACCTGATCTTCGATGACGACCACTACGGTCTTATCCATCTTGTCGCTGGTCACAACGCCTTCACGAGTCTTGCGGAATCCGCGTGTTGTCTCGGTCATGCTGCGCCTCCAATTCCTAGCTCACGTTCACGCAAAATGGTGTAGATGCGTGCAATCTCTTTGCGGACCGCAGTCAAGCGACCATGGCTTTCGAGTTGACCTGTTGCTGCTTGGAAGCGAAGGTTGAAGAGCTCTTCCTTCCCTTCGCGCAACTTGATCGTTAACTCATCTGTTGAGAGCGCACGAAGCGTCTCTGCACTAACAATGTTCGCCATTAGAACTCCTCACGCTTTACTACGCGGCACTTCATTGGCAACTTGTGCATTGCACGAGTCATTGCCTCTGTAGCGATATCTTCTGCAACACCAGAGATTTCAAACATCACGCGACCAGGCTTGACGTTTGCAATCCACCACTCAGGTGAACCCTTACCGGAACCCATACGAGTTTCAGCAGGCTTCTTTGTTAATGGACGATCTGGATAGATATTGATCCAGACCTTTCCACCACGCTTGATGTGACGGGTCATTGCGATACGCGCTGCCTCAATCTGACGGTTTGTCACATATGCAGGCTCGAGCGCTTGAATACCAAAGTCACCGAATGCAACTACTGTGCCGCCCTTAGAGCCGCCACCACGCTTTGGGTGGTGCTGCTTACGGTGCTTAACACGACGAGGGATCAACATTAGTTCTCGCCTCCTTCTGTAGTTGTAGCTGATGTCTCAGCTGGTGCTGACACAGCTGCGGCAGGTGCTGCCTCGCTGCGTGATTGTGCTGGGCGTGAAGGACGTGATGGACGTGAAGGCTTTGGTGCACGAGCTGCTGAGAGAGCATTTGCTGCACGCTCTGCACGTGACTCGATAACTTCACCCTTGTAAATCCAGACCTTTACACCAAGGCGGCCGAATGTTGTATGTGCCTCGAAGAAGCCATAGTCGATATCAGCGCGAAGTGTGTGAAGTGGAACGCGACCCTCGCGGTAGAACTCTGAGCGAGCAATTTCAGCTCCACCAAGACGTCCACCGACCTGTACGCGGATACCCTGTGCGCCAGCCTTGAGAGCTGCCTGCATTGACTTACGCATTGCGCGACGGAAGGAGACACGAGCAGCGAGCTGCTCAGCGATTCCTTGTGCAACGAGCTGTGCATCAATCTCTGGGTTCTTTACTTCGAGAATGTTGAGTTGGACCTGCTTGCCGGTGAGCTTCTCAAGATCCTGACGGATGCGATCAGCTTCAGTTCCGCGGCGACCGATAACGATTCCAGGACGAGCGGTGTAGAGA
>Ga0007818_1000545_pt1 | contig 10079 bp, 10 predicted proteins | sample CryBogCBE08Jun09_FD_71221 | JGI IMG/M metagenome (GOLD analysis project Ga0007818, IMG submission 71221) | Freshwater microbial communities from Crystal Bog, Wisconsin, USA - CBE08Jun09 | ecosystem: Environmental > Aquatic > Freshwater > Lake | place: Crystal Bog, Wisconsin, USA | collected...
AAACGCAGTATGCTTTTAAAGCACTGATGTATTTGGCCCAAAAGGATAATGGAGAACCCATATTAATAGCTGAAATTGCTGAAAAGAAGAATATTCCGCTTAAATTCTTGGAGAACATTCTCTTGGAACTAAAGAAGGCGGGCGTTTTGGATAGTAAAAAAGGCAAAGGAGGAGGATATTTCTTTAACCAGCGACCTACCGATGTTCGCTTGGCAAAAATAATGAGATTAATAGAGGGACCCATTGCACTGTTGCCCTGTGTGAGCTTGAATTTCTATCAGAAATGCAAGAACTGCGACGAGCGTCATTGTGGTCTCAGTACTGTCATGAAAGAGGTGCGGGATGCTACTTTACAGATACTGGAAAATAAAACTGTTGCAGACATTGCACTTCTTAACATTTAATTAGTATTTTCACGCCCTAAACTAGATAGACAAAAATGAGAAAATCAATTTTAGCCCTAGTGCTACTCACCCTATTCCTCAATGTAAATGCCCAATCCTTAATTGGAGGAAAAAACATTGTAAAAGTCAATTTAACTTCTTTGGCCTTAGGGAATTACAATTTCACTTACGAAAGAAAAATTCTGCCACACATTACTGCATCTTTAGGTATTAGTAAATCGCCTACCAGATCATTGCCTTTTAAGGGCGAAGTGGAAACATTGGCTAATTCATCTGTACTTGATTATGATAACGCAACGTTTGGTAATTTCACGATTACCCCCGAATTACGTCTTTATTTGATTGGTGCTGGTCATGGCATCTATGTTGCTCCTTATGGTCGCTACACATCAATGGATTTGTATTGTCCTATAAAGTACCAAGTTGTAACTTCTCAAAATACCTACAATCTAAAAGCGTCTGCTTCCGGTACTGTACATGCAACGAGTGGTGGAATTATGATTGGGACACAATTTCAATTACTTACTAAGGTCGTGATAGATTTTTGGATAGCAGGAGCCCATTACGGTACTTGTGATGGTGATATAACAGCAATCTATACCCCTTTGGATCAAAATAATCCTAATTCTGATATATCTAAAGCTGAGATAAGTGGAGTTAATCAATCAATTAAAGAGATAAATCCATCACCATTTAAAGTTAGCGGTCAAGTAGTAAAATCAGGAACTGCTGATATCAAAGTTAGCGGTCCATGGGTAGGTGTAAGGGCTTTGGGTATCAACGTAGGTATCCGTTTTTAGAATCAACTATTTTTCATCACATAATAAATGCCTTTGCAATTGTTGCAGAGGCATTTTTATTTCAATTAATTTAAGTTAAGCAACAACTCTGCTTTGTTTCAATTAGCTTAGCAGCCTAAATAAATGATTTATGCTACCTGATTTTTTATCCGATTTATGTAAAAAGCAATCGTATAACCCCGACAACTTCTTCCTCATCGCAGGCCCTTGTGTGGTGGAAAGCGAAGAGATGGTGATGGAGATTGCTGATAAAGTGTACACAATCTGTAAGCGTCTAGAAATTCCATACATATTTAAAGCTAGTTACAGAAAGGCCAACAGAACAAGTGCCAACTCTTTTACTGGCTTGGGGGATGATACCGGGTTGGAATTAATTAGAAAAGTTGGGCTAACTTATGGGTTACCTACCACATCGGATGTACATGCTGCCGATGAAACGGCAATTGCTGCTCAATACATTGATGTGCTTCAAATACCAGCTTTTTTGTGCAGACAGACAGACTTGTTGGTGGCCGCCGCTGAAACCGGAAAGGTTGTTAACGTAAAGAAAGGGCAATTTTTGAGTGGGCCATCCATGAAGTTTGCTGTAGAAAAAATACAGAAAGCAGGTAACCAGAAAGTAATGCTTACAGAGCGGGGTACAACATTTGGGTATCAGGATCTGGTGGTTGACTATCGTAATATCCCTTGGATGAAAGAACAAAATGTTCCTGTAATAATGGATTGTACCCACAGTTTGCAGCAACCCAACCAAACTAGTGGCGTTACTGGCGGCAATCCTCAGTTGATTGGGACTATTGCAAAGGCAGCTATCGCTACAGGAGCTGATGGATTGTTTATTGAAACACATCCCAATCCGGCAGTAGCTAAAAGTGATGGCGCCAATATGCTTCGGTTAGATTTGTTGGAGCCTTTGCTAGAACAGTTGTTACGTATCAGAAAGGCAGTTTTATAGCAAATGATTTATAAACATAAAAAGAAGGCATCAATATCTGTTCTGATACTGATGCCTTCTCTTTTTAAAATATATTGTAGTAATTAAGTCGGTAAAGGAGGGCAAAAAAGAAGGGTCGCATAGACATGCAACCCCGTTTTTAAAATCCAATATCCTATGAAAACCAAGGCAAATATAGAAAAGCTTTTTGAATTAATTGTAAAGACAACTTTTTTTATTGAAAAAAAAGAAAAAAAATGTGTAAAACTTATTCTTTCTCCATCAACCAAGTGTAGAAATGAGGGAAAGCCTGCTGCCAAAACTTCTCTTTATGTTCGCCAAGAGGATTCAGTTCACGCTCCACCTCATAGTTTCTTTTCTTAGTAAGGATGTCATACATTTTCTCTACATCGCTTACCATTGAACCACTTTCTTTTCCACCAGCATAAAAATAAAAACGAGGTAGGTGAGGGGTAACCGCATTGCTAGCATCCGTGTAGATAGTGGGTGCAATCCAAAAGGCAGGCGAAAATATACCTGCCGCACCAAACACATCGGGGTATTGCAGGATGGCATATTCGCTAATGAGCCCGCCCATGCTGCTACCAGCTATGTAAGTAAATTCCCTTCCTTTTTTTGTTCTGTATTTGCTGTCAATAAATGGTTTCAGGTTCTTCACCAGAAACTCCACGTACGCTTTGCCTTCCCCTTTAGTGTCTGGCGTAACGAATGCCCCCTTTGTGGAAAAGTCGTACGGGCAGTATTCACTCATTCTCTTGTCGCCTCCATTATCGATGCCCACCACAATACATTCCCGGTCTAGCTTTTTCTCCAGGGTATCCAGGCATTCATCCACTCCCCATTCGCCAAAAGGCGCAGTCTGGTCATTAAACAGGTTCTGACCATCCTGCATGTACAAAACAGGGTAAGTCTTGGCACTGGTAGCATATCCTTTGGGCAAATAAATCCAGATTCTTCTGGTTCTGTCTAATTGAGGGATTTTAAAAGCAGTATCTATTATTTTCACTCGCGGACTGGCCGAATAACGTTTGGGTCTTTCTGGATAATCGTCTTTCCATCCAGCAATGGTTATCTCCTGCGAAATGTCCGATGATACGTCCAATACCCTATCGGTAATGTCCCTTCCATCGGCCATGCACTCTACTTTATCAAAACTGCCGCGGGTAAACTTAAAGGCATAGTTGCCAATGGCTACATCTTTCAGTACAATACTTTTTCTGCCCCCGGCAAAGGGTTTCAGCTTGTAATTCTCATCTTTCGGGTTCCAGTTATTGAACGTACCGCTCAGGTAGCTGTCGTCATTCTTTTTGGTAGCAACTTCCGTTACCACCAATCTTACAGAAAACTGAGCAATCACAGACTCCGCTGCAATAGCCAATAAAGAGAATAATAGTATCTTTTTCATGAATCGAATATAAGTAGTATCAACAAAAAACCACCCTCTGTTGGGAAGGTGGCTATTATTTTTCGCCACAAAGACCCAAAGGCTCAAAGTGGCACAAAAAGGAAAAAGAAGCGTAAGGGAATTCTTTGTGCTACTTTCTGTCTTAGTGCCTTAATGGCAAAAACTTGGTGGCAAGAAATTCTTAATCCAATACTTCTACGTCAGCAGGATATTTTGCTTTATTAAACTGAAACAGGTTGTCGCCCAATGTTGCGTTTGTGTTGGTATTGCTGATGGTCAGTTCGATGGTATTGTTACTTTTATCCAACACCTTAGCTTTTGTAATAAAATTCTTTGCCTTGTCTATGAAGATATTAATCTTCTGAACGTTCTTTCTTTTGTCGTTAGGCGATAGCTCAATCTGGTGAAAAGTTCCTACCGAAGAAACCAGTTTATAGGTATAGTCCTTATCATAAAAGTTAGACAACAGAATCTGCGGACTCAAAGTAGAACCTGCATCATCAACACCCGAAACGGTGATGGTTTTGTTGCCATCATAGTTGTAGATTTTGGTACCGTCGCAAATGATTTCGATTTTGCCTTGCTTCATCACATATTTCTGGCCTTTCAGGGAAACAGAACCAATACGGGTTCCATTATCTTTTCCCTTGCTTGAAATAGATTTCAGGGAGAAAGTGGCAGTGATAGCCTTTACGCTTTTTATTTTGGCACTTACGCCATCGAGTATCTTTTTTGCTGCGGGATCGTTTTGGGCATTTACACTAAAAAACAGTGGCAAGACCGCCAATAAAAGTAAAAATATTTTCTTCATTCATGCTGTTTGAGATGCAAATATAATAACCACGCTATTAGGTAGGCAAAAAGGGGAGGGGTTTAACTAATAATTGAAGTTTGGCTTGATCATTTAGAAAATTCTCCTCCCTTTAGGTAATGCTATTTATCCAAATATCCAACAATAAAAAGAGTATATGCAAAATCCAATTGCAGTTATAAACATTATTGTAGCTAGTACAAAATAAAAATCACTCACCAATCCTTTGATTCTGTCCGCCTGTTTTTTCTTTTTTGTTCTGTTACTTCTAGTCACTTTGTCTTTTGAGTTTAATTATTAAAAAAGTTCATCTGGCAAACAATACGTTCTTAATAATGCACTCAATTTTTTGAGCCTTTACTTTTAGTTTTCAGATTTTTTTGCTTGTAGTTTTCGAATAGTAGTGGGAGATATTCCATTATATGTCTTATAGCACTTAGAAAAATAAGCCATCGAGGCAAAACCCAATGAATAAGCAACTTCCTTCACAGCAACGCTTTTGTCAGCCGATAATATAATTTTTGCCTTTTCCATTTTCCTTTTCAGAATATAAGGTATGGGGGGCATGCCATAATGACTTTTTGATAGCCTCTGTAACTTACTTTGACTGATGCTAAGTTCTTCAGCTAAAGATTCCATTGATGTTTGTTTATCTCCGTTTATTATTTCTTCAAAAAAAGTGTTCATCTGCTCCAATAGAACATAGTTTTTTGCATCATCAAAGCTAAACTGCGGTATTGTGTTCAGCATCCCTCTCTTTTGTGAGAGTTCGCTTATCTCCAAAAGATTTTTTATCTTCAGAAGTAGCTGAGACATATTAAATGGTTTAATCAGATAATCATTTGCACCATAATTTAGTCCCTCCAAAATTGTTTCTTCTTCTGCCATGGAGGACATTAATATTACAGGTATATGGCACAAGTCTCTATTATGCTTTATCATCCGCAAAAAACTAAATCCATCTATCTCACCAGGCAATATAATGTCCAACAAAATAATATCTGGCTTATATGTTTTGCATTCTTTTAATCCATTTTCTAGCCTGTATAGCGCTAGCGTATCATAGTTTTGCTGAAGCATACGAGACACTATGTCGGATAGATCCCTTGAATCTTCTATTATCAAAACTTTTTTTTTTGGGTTGCTCATTGTAAAGTATTAAAAGGGTGAATTGTTGCAATACAATTTGGAATAAATTCTGAAAATCACAGCAATCAAATCTCAGGTGATGTTATTTAAACACTCTATATTATTGTTAACAGCCTTATCTATTTCCTCCAATAATACGGATACGCTTTGCAGAATTATTTTATTTCTCCCTTCCACGCTGCCCAGATCTATCAAGTCTGTTGTTACTTTCAAAATTGTTAGGGAAGGTTGTATTACTTCTAAATGATTTTTAGCAATGTTTTCAAGCGCTTTATTCTTACTTTCAATTTCAAGTAAATATTCCTCTTTTAGTTTTGCTATTGCAGTTTCAAACTTTTGTTTCTTTACTAGCTTAGTTTTTATTCCTTTTAATAAATCAGTGATCGAAAATGGTTTTACTAGGTAATCATCCGCACCCAAATTAATCCCTTTTCTCACGTTTGCGGCATCTGAACTTGAAGACATAAACAAGAAAGGAACATTCCTGTAGCCAAACGTTCCAAACACTTCACAAAACTCATATCCGTCTACTTCTGGCATCATTACATCGCAAATAACAATGTCTGGGAGTATTTGCTTTACGTGTTCTAAGGCCAACTTGCCATTGGGGAAATGGAAAACCTGGTAGTCCGCATATTCTAGCATCAGTTTAATTTTCTCAGCAAATGCTAGCTCATCCTCTACAAGCAAAACTTTTTCTCTCATTTGGGGTGAAGGTAAAAGTATTCAATATCCAATTTTATCTTTCGGTTATATTTTAATATCAAACGACGATTATTTTATATAGAATTGTTGGAATAGTATTAATTGACGATTTTGTTGCATTAATCGAATTGTTATTGCAAGCCATTTTCGCATTTATCGCTTCTATTTGTTTGTGTGTGACAGGGGTAAGAATTGTGCATAAATAATTATGTTGTTTTGCTATGAGAGAAATGATTACAAAAGAGGAACTTTTTGATATTTATGAACAATTAATGTTCAAGTCGCAACGTGCTATGGCAGTTGTCGATTTTAATTTGGTTATAAGCTTCACCAACCAAGCTGCTGTTGAAACCTATGAATATACTTTGGAAGAAGCTGTTGGTCGCCCCTTGAATGAATTGATTTTTGGTGAGGAAACAAATCTCCCGCCAATCATTACTGCATTTGAGGCTGTGGCAAAAGGGCAAGAGCAGACCCTTGAAATGTTACTCTATTCTAAATCTAAAAAGAAAATATTTGCTAGGGCGCATCTGTTTCCTTTGTTTGATGATAATAATTTGCCCAATAGGTGTTGTGTATATGCTGTAGATATTAGCTCCGAAAAGAATATAGAATACAAGCTTTCTGTTGCTGAGAATAAGTACCAAGAAGTGTTGGACAATTGCTCGGATGTGTTTATTGAAGTAGACACGAGTGGGTGTATTCTTTTTGTAAATAAATCTTGGGAGAAAATATCTGGTTATACTGTCCAAGAAACAATAGGCAGGCATTATCTAGATTGTTTTCCAGAACAAGATAAAGAGAGTTCTCTCGATAATTTTAAAAAGTTACTCAACAAGGAAATTTCTGAGTTGAGGAGAGATATTCAGATTTTTTCCAAGAATGGAGAGATGAGGTGGTTAGATGTGAAATCGTCTTTGAAATTATCGCCTAGTGGCGATACGTTGGGTTTGTCTGTTGTATTGAGAGATATTACCGAAGAAATAACAACAAGACATTATCATAACTTGTTTTTCAATAACATAACAGACCTGGTTGCCATACACAATATGGAAAAACAGTACGTATATGTGTCGCCATCTTCAAAATTTATTTTGGGGTACGAGCCAGAAGAATTGATAGGAAAAGTTGCGTTTGACCTTATCCATCCGCAAGATTTGCCCAACGTAATTGCATACATGGATAAAGTAATTGCCGGAAAAAATGACCCCAAAGATAGTATTGTTTGTAGGTTTAAACGAAAGGATGGGCAATATATATGGGTGGATACTACTTCTTCAAAATACTTTTATGATGAAGTATTTAGAGAGATGAGAACCATTACCTCTACCAGGATAAGCGAAAAGCGAGTTGAACTTGAAAAGAGGTTACAGGAAAAGCTGGAAGCAGAAAAGAGACTAAATAAGCTGAAATCTAGTTTTGTAAGCTTTGTATCCCACGAATTTAGAACACCACTTGCCATCATAAAAGCCACGGTGGAATATCAAAGAATGGTACTCACCAGCGATATGAAAGACTTTGAGGATATTTTTTTGAAAGACTTGGATAATATTGAAAGTGAAATAACCGGGCTAACACAGTTGATGAATGATGTTTTGATTATAGAAAAGGCCGAAAGCAATCATCTAAATCTTAACCATGTAAACATCTGTTTGGTACAGCAAATAAAACAAACAATAGCCCGAATACAGGAAGATAAAGGGACGGCATTTGGGCCATTCCTAAAGGTGGTGGGCGTTCCTGTTTTGGTATCTGTCGATCCAAAGTATATAGAACTAATTTTTACCAACCTGATTACTAATGCAATAAAGTATTCTAGAGATACAGATTTGCCGCCTGTTGTAACCATCTCTTATTCTGAAAATTCGGTACAAGTATCCGTAAAAGATTTTGGCATTGGTATACCCAAAAAGAACCACAATAAAATTTTTAATACTTTTTTCCGTGCAGAAAATGTAGGTGATATAGAAGGTACTGGCTTGGGCTTGAGCATTGTGAAAAAATTGGTTGAGTTGCACAATGGGACAATTATGTTTGATAGTGAGGAAAACAGCGGTACTGAAATGATTGTTGAACTGCCACTTGCTAAAAAAGATTTGAAACCCGCCAGAATGAACCTAGATGCTTCAAAAAAGAATAATACAGTCCGCTTAACTTAAAAAAGAATAATTATGGTAGGAACATTTTGTTTGGTAATGGGGGTTTTTGCAGCACTTTTTGTTTTGATAACAGAGCGCTACAAAACAAGGGTGTACAGGGACATGAAAATTGCAGTTGAAACGGACACTTATTTGTTGCTAAAAGAAAGGTTTACCAAAGATGCTGTAGACCAAACCTATCTTAATGCAAATATTGGAGTAGTAACATGCCTGGCAAGAATTAGTATCATAAAACAGATACTTAATGAGGAAGAGGAGCGTGCTAGTGTAAAGAGGAAAATATTGAAAACACAGTTACACGAGTCCATGGAAACTTTGAATGTTACGGTGACCCAAATAGTTGAAAACGAACTAAAAATGGCATAATGAATTTGAAAGAAAGGCATTACGTATCAACAAAGTATCACAAAATGCACCCAGGTATGTTATCCAAATATGCAAGGGCTATTAGGGCGCGGGTAAAGAAAATGGCAATAATTTACCCAGCTTCTATACTATCGGACAAGTTAGATTCTGAACCTGCTTTCAGGCAGATGATTAATGAATACAATATGACCTATGCAGTCTACTACCTAGAAAAAAATAAAGAAAGCTTTTTGGCACTTTCAATAGAAAGAGGTAGAATTCTTGATTTTCTGGATGATGTTGCCAACCTGGCAAACACAATTGCGGATGGGAATCCAGCGGTTATAAAATCATTTGGGTTTTATCCAAAAAAAATTATGAAAAATTACATTTTATGAGCCTAGAAATATTGGTGGTAGACGATTATGACATGATTCAGTTTTTGCACAAAGAAACGCTGGCATTGGCCGGAATATCAATTATACCGTCGGTGTTTTCAAATGGCGCACTTGCTTTGGAGTATCTGCTGGAAAACGCTGAAAGTAATTCGGAATTTTTGGTGCTACTCGATTTAAATATGCCTGTAATGAATGGGTTTGCTTTTTTAGAAAGCCTCCCTAAGCTTCAAAACAGGCACAATATACATGTGATTGTGGTGAGCTCATCGGTTGATGAATATGATAAAAAGAAGGCAATCTCATTTCCGGAAGTGATTGAGTTTATGGAAAAGCCACTAAGATTTAAGGACTGTATTAAAATAAAGACAATTGGGGTACTAGAAAAGTATTTTGGTATTGCAAACTCAGTTGCTGTTTAATACTTTTAGAAACCTTGGAAGTTGTTTGCATTAATTATTTGATATTCCTTACGAAATTTTATCTTGACTGTAAAACTTACTTTGTTTCAATCAAGAAAATATCCATAGAATAATTTAAAACAATTAGCTCGAACAGATTCTTAATTTGTTGACTGAATGGAAAGAAGGCGCAGTAGTAGAGGTAAATCGGCGGTAAACCCGGTAATAAAGAAGATAAAGCAAATAGCAAAGGCATTTTACAGGGTATTTGCGTTTCTGGTATTTGTGTTTCTGTTGTTGTATGTTATTTACAATTTTTGGTGCTTGTTGGTAGATAAGCAAGCGTATCCCTTCACAAAATAACATCAGTTACACAATCAATATTGCAACTTGCATATAATGTTTGGTTTTTGTTTGAAATAATTTTAAATTCTAACTTTGATTCACAGGATAATCAGGCGAAAGTTAAGATGGTTAAGACAGCTCTTTTTTCCAAGGGGGTGGTTTATATCCTTTTTGGGAGATTTGTTTGCGTACTTGTTCATTATTT
>Ga0007818_1000556_pt1 | contig 9977 bp, 8 predicted proteins | sample CryBogCBE08Jun09_FD_71221 | JGI IMG/M metagenome (GOLD analysis project Ga0007818, IMG submission 71221) | Freshwater microbial communities from Crystal Bog, Wisconsin, USA - CBE08Jun09 | ecosystem: Environmental > Aquatic > Freshwater > Lake | place: Crystal Bog, Wisconsin, USA | collected...
CCGCCCCGACGTCGAGGATCTGATCGTGACTCCACGGCTCAGGGTCACCGCCGAGGCAGGTGGTCACGAAGTACCCCAGGTTCTCGACCTGGTGGGCGGCGATTGTGCTCGGCTGCACGATGGTGCGGAAGAACCCAATGGCGTAGGTCGCTCCCGCCAGCACGAGTGCGGGCGTCGCTGCAGTTGCGACCGACTGTGGCCCGTGGAAGAGGCCGAATTCAATCGCGTGGAGCCCGCCCCCAGCGCCGGTGGCATCGACCGGTCCACCAATGGCGCTCCACGCGCCCGGGCCACCGCTCAGCTCTGGACGAAAGGTGTCGAAGGTTGCCTGCGCTCGTCGCCACTCAGCGATCGCCGCCGTCGTGTTGTGCGCAGCCAGATCATCGTGCAGCGCTCGCACCGCATCGTTGAACGCCGTCGCTGCCGTCACGATCTGCGTGCGGTAGGCATTGGTGGCTGCGAGGGTCGCCGCCTGCTCGGCGGGCGTCGGCACGACGCCGCTGACCGTCGTCGTCGTCGGCCGTGACCCTCCACCGCACGACGACAGCACCGCTGCGACGACGATGGCCGCACTCGTCGCGGTGATCCACTGGCGGAACCGCTGTCGGGGGACGGACATGGTGCGCATTGTAGGACTGATCCCGGCGCTTCTGCGTTAGCCCGGGAAGCCCCAGTGTGTGGGAGGCCAGATGATGAGTTGCACCTCACCGACCACCGAGGAGGTGGTGATGGTCCCCCACATCCTGCTGTCACAGGAGTTCGGTCGGTTGTCACCCATGACGAAGAGGTGCCCGGCCGGAATCACCGTGGTCGGGATTGGGGTCGACCCGAGGTCGTGCCCGTCGGGTGGCAACCAGGTCTCGTGCAGGACCTTGCCGTTGATGAGCACGGTATTGCCCTTCGACGAGATTGTCTCACCCGGCAACCCAATGACCCGCTTCACGAGATCAGGGACTGGAGGGCCAGAGCACTCGCCTTCCTCGTTCGCCGGCCTTGAGAACACGATGATGTCGCCCCGGTGAATGGGGCGGAAGTCGTAGGCCAATTTGTTGACCAAGATGCGATCACCAATCGCCAAGGTCTGCTCCATCGAGCCCGACGGGATGTAGAAGGTCTGGGCGACGAAGTCTCGAACGACGACCGCGAGGAGGACGGCGCAGACGATGACGATGGCCCACTCTCGAAGGATCCGAGCCGCACGGCGCTTTCTGGTCGGACGAGCTGGCTCGTCGTTCACCTCGACGTCCCCGGACGTCGCTGGTTGCGCGCTCAGATCACCGTCGACTGCTGCATCGTCGTGATCTGCCGAACCGGCATGAGGCGTTCCGTCGGCGTCCACGTGCCAAATCTACCCCGGCAATCTTCTCCGGCTTCCCCGCTTAGGCGAACTGACCGCTGCGGAGCAGTCGACCGGGGAGTGTGCCGACGTGGGCACCGTCTTCGAAGGTCACCGTCCCGGACTTAATCGTGGCGACGTAGCCGGTTGCCCCTTGGAGGATGCGGCGTCCACCGGCAGGGAGATCTTGGACCACCCGCGGTGCCGTGATCGTCAACGCGTCGTAGTCAATGACGTTGACGTCAGCGAGTGCGCCAACGGTGAGTCGGCCCCGATCGGTCAAGCCGTAGAGCTGCGCCGTGTCGTGGGTCTGCTTCTTCACCGCTTCTTCGAGGCGCAACCGGGCACCCTCTCGGTCCCTCGTCCAGTGGGTGAGGAGGTAGGTCGGCAGCGATGCGTCACAGATCGTGCCGACGTGGGCGCCACCGTCGGCGAGACCGGAGATCACCTCAGCGTGGGCGAACAGCTCGGCGACGTGGTCCAAGTTGCGCGACGAGTAGTTGAGGATCGGCAGGTAGAGCAGGCCGTGGCCATCGTGCTCCGCCATGGCGTCGTAGGCAATGGCCAGTGCCGACTCACCGCTCCGCTCGGCGAGGCCAGCCAGGCAGTCCTCGGCTCGTGGCTCGTAGTTCGGTGGGGTGCCGAGGAGGAAGGTGGAGCGAAGCGCTCCCTCCATGCGAATGCGCTCCTCATCGTTCGCTGGCTCCCAGGAGACGATGGCAGCACGCAGTGCAGGGTCGGTGAATCCGGCCACGAAGGCCGCTTCATCTGCGGCCGATTCCCGGAGCGCCTTGTAGGCGGGGATGGCGTCGAAGAGTGAGTAGGTCGTGAAGTTACCCGTCAAGAGCCCCGTCGGTCGCCCGGCGACTTGCGGCCGGAGTTGGGCGCCATCGGCATTGGCCTTCAGCGAGTGCTCGAGCAACGTCCGCCAGAGCTCTGGGTCAGCGTCGGTTTGCAGGAGCGCGTAGGTGAGCGGGAGGCCGATCTCCTTCGACAGCGCCGCCATCCACTCAACCTCACGACGCATTCCGGCGGCGTCTTCGCCAGCGGTTCCAAGGGGCGCGACCTCGTAGACCCCTCGGCCGACGCTCCCGAGCGCTCGGCCGAGACCGAAGAGCTCATCGGCCATGGCGAAGGTCCCAGGAACCGGCTCGCCGTCGAGCGCCCGGTGGGCCAGCGTCCGCGACGTCGAGAACCCGAACGCTCCGGCCTCGATGGCCTCACGGACGATGGCGGCCATCTGTGCGATGTCCTCCGCCGTCGCTGGTTCATTGCGAGCGCCCCTGTCCCCCATGACGTAGCCACGCACCGCTCCATGGGAGATCTGGGTGGCGACGTCCATCGTCCAGTGGGCATCGTCCAAGCTGTCCAAGTACTCAGGGAACGACTCCCACCCCCAGGTGATGCCCTCGGCGAGCGCCGTTCCGGGGATGTCCTCCACCCCTTCCATGAGCTCGATCAGCCACTGGTGACGGTCGGGTGCGACCGGAGCGAAGCCCACGCCGCAGTTCCCCGTCACGATGGTGGTCACTCCGTGCACCGACGTCGGGGCGAGCACCGCGTCCCAGGTGATCTGCCCGTCGTAGTGGGTGTGGCAATCGACCCAACCCGGGGTCACGATCTTGCCGGCGGCATCGATCATCCTGCGGGCTGGCTGATCGCGTAGATCGCCAATGGCGGTGATCGTCGCTCCCTCGATGCCGAGGTCGGCTCGGTAGGGCACCCCACCGAGACCGTCGACGATGAGGCCGGACGTGATGAGTAGATCGAACATGGCTCCCCCTCGTTTGGCCCATCGTGGCACCGCAAGCCCGTCCTCGTCCACCGAGCCCGCTGCGGCACCTCGAGATTCAGTCCTCGAGTGGTGGTGGTTCGTTCTCGAGGCGCCATGCTGCGATCGTGGCGTCGACCTGGTCGGTGATGATGGGCGCCCTCCACGGACGATCAAGTCGAGACGCCCGTCCCCCGAGCCGAGCGAGGAAGTCAGCTCGGCTGGCCACCATGGCGGGAACGATGTGGTGCTGCTCGGCTGCCTCACGGGTGAGGGTCTGGAGCGCCGACAAGAGGGGGCGGAGGTCCACCGCGCTCGACTTCTCGAAGGGGAGGCGGACCGATCCAGGATCGATCTCGTCGGCGATGGCGATGGCGTCCAGGAGATCGGGGAGATGCGTCAGGTCGAACTTCGTCCGCCGCAGCATCGACTTCGCCTTCTCGGCCGTTCGAGGCGGGTTCTGCGCAAGCGAGAGGACCACCTCGTCTCGGAGCACATGCCGTTTGGGCACGTTGGCCATGATGGCGAGCTCCTCTCGGAGCTTGGCGATCTGCTGGGCGTAGGGGTAGGCAGGCGGGTGAAGGGTGTTCCACTCCCGGAGGTGCCACCAGCACTCATCGAGGACGACGGTGCGGAGCGGTGCGCTGAGGAGCGCTGCGCACTCTTGCTCCATGGCGTCGAGTCGACCGTACGCTCCCAAGTCGACGAGGAGTTCGTCGCGGAGATCGAACAGGTGGGCGACGTCGAGCGCTGCGTAGTCGAGCGCGGCATCGGGCAATGGCCGCATGGTCCAGTCACGAAGCTGTTCGGCCTTGTCGAGCTCGATGCTCAACAGTTCAGCCGTGATCGCCTGGAGGGAGAGCTTCTCCATCCCGACGAGCTCGGCCGCGATCTGGGTATCGAAGATCGCCGATGGGCGAGCACCGATGACCTGGTCGAGCACGTCGAGATCGTTGGTGGCGCTGTGGGCAATGGCCGTTCCGGGCCCAGCGAAGAGCTCTACCAGCGGCTGGAGGTCGACCGTGAAGGGGTCGACGAGGATGATCCGGTCCGGCCACGAAATCTGCACCAGTGCCAGACGGGGGTAGTAGGTCTTGGCCGAGGAGAACTCGGTGTCGACGCCGTAGAGGGGCTCATCGGCTGCGGCAGCGACGTGCTGGGCGAAGCGTGTAGTCGACGTGACGAGTTCGACCGTCATCTCCCGTTCGGTCATCAGCGGCGGACTCCTTGGGCATTCATGGGCGGGTGCGGCACTACTCGGGGGCGCAGAGCGGCCATGGCCGTCCGCGCTCAGCGCGGAGCGCCACCTCGAGGAGCACCTGCTCGTCGTGGTGACGACCGATGACTTGGAGACCAACAGGGAGTCCATCGACGAACCCGGCGGGGATGGACACCGCTGGGAGCCCAGCGAGATTGGCGGGGATGGTGAGGGCGCCGTTGTTGGAAATCGCCCGGTCGAAGCCGAACTTGGCGATGAGGTCCTCACCATCGACGGTCGTCGCCATGGGACCTTCGGCATCGAAAGCCACATCGGGGTTCGTGGCGCAGAAGATGAGGTCAACCTGCTCGAAGAGATCGGCGACCTGTTCGTTGAACGCTGCTCGGAACAGCTCGGTTCGTCCAGCCGCCTGCACGGTGAACCCTTGGGCGATCTGCATCCCGAGGGCGATCTCCCCGGTCAGCAGCGGAGCGCATTCGGGGTAACGATCACCCAGTTCTCCAATGAGGCCCACCAGGTTCGACATCGCCCACTCCAGCCCCCCTTGAGGGAAGGCCACCACCACGTCGACCTGTCGCAGCTTCGCGTCGGCGATCAAGAACTGCACGAGCTCGTCGAGCACGGCCACCATCTTCGAGCTCACCACCGCGGAGCCGAGGTCGTAGACGACGGCGACACGCTTCCCCGTCAGGTCGACGCTCCCGAGACCGGCTTCGTAGCCCTCGACTCGGGGAAGGCTCAGCGTGTCGCGAGGGTGGAAGCCGTTGCAGACGTCGAACCACCGCGCCGTGTCGCGGACTGATCGTGAGAGGCAACCCAGGTTCACCGTCAGCGGCTGGTGGAGGACGTACGGCCCTCGGGGAATTCGGCCGAAGGTTCCCTTCATCCCGAACAGCCCCGTGAACCCTGCAGGAATTCGAATCGACCCTCCACCGTCACCACCCGACGCGATGGGGACGAGACCGCCGGCAACGGCAGCCGCCGAGCCGCCCGAGGAACCCCCTGGCGTCTTCCCGTACTGCCACGGGTTGTGGGTTGCTCCGTGCAGGTTCGTCCGAGTGCAGTTGATGCCGCCGAACTCCGATGCGGTCGTCAGGCCAACGAGCACGGCACCTGCACCGCGGAGGCGAGCAACTTGCGTACTGTCGCGCTCGGCAATCCGGTCAGCGAAGACCAGCGAAGCTTCGGTCTGCGGCCAACCAGCAACGTCTTCGAGCTCCTTGATCCCCATCGGTACGCCACCGAACGGTCGCTCGAGATCGGCCGCCGCCGCAGCCGTTGTCGCTGCGTCCTCGTCGAGGTAGGCGAAGGCGTTGAGGTCCGATCCAGCGATCGCTGCTAGCGACTCTTGCAGCGCTTCAGCCGGGCTGATCGTGCCGGCACGGAATGCGTCGACGAGCGAAACCGCATCACCACGCCATGGTTGAGGAGTCATGGAGAGAGCGTAGGTGGCGGCGCCATCCACACGAGAGCATGATCACAGCGCAATCGCTCATGAACGAGAAAATCCTGCGCAGAGCGCAGGATTTCTGATGTAGCCCCAACGGGATTCGAACCCGTGTCTCCACCTTGAGAGGGTGGTGTCCTAGGCCTCTAGACGATGGGGCCGTGTCGCTGAACTGCAGACTGCGGTACTACACACGCCGTCGGCACGAGCCTCCGACCTGTCGCTCCGGGGGAAGGGCTCGAACCTTCAACCTTATGATCCAGAATCATCTGCGCTGCCAATTGCGCCACCCCGGATTGGATGGAGCACCACTCTAGCCGATGGCGGGAGAACCCTCGGCCTGCTCAGTGGAACCAAGTCGTGAGCGCAGAGAGGTTCCCGTAGCCAATGATCCGACCGAGCGAGACCGCCAGCCCTTCTCGAGCGAAGTACTTGATGGTGGCGGTCCCCTTGATGGGAGAGGTCTGGGTTGGGGTTGGCGTTGGGGTGAAGTTGAAGGTCGACAGAATGGCCATGGAGCGATCTTCGTGGAAGGGATCGGTCACGCAGAGCACCGTCCGAATGTGCCGGGCCCGCATCGCAGGGGCGGCGTAAGCGATGTTCTGGTAGCTGTCGGCGCCTCCGGCTTGGAGGATGTCTGCGGTTGGAACACCCTTGCCCTCGAGGTACGACGCTGATGCCTGGGCCTCGGTGTAGAGGTCACCCTTCAACTTTCCACCGGTGACGACGAGCACCTTGGTCTGGCCTGTTTGGAAGAGGACGAGCGCCTCATCGAGTCGCGCCTTGAGCACTGGTCCGGGGGTTCCGTTGTACCCCGATGCCGTACCCATGACGACGAGCGCATCAGCGTGGTGGGGACTGTAGAGCCGCGAGGTGTTCCACACCTGGAAGACGGTGATCCCGTAGTAGAGCACCACCACCGAGATGATGGCCGAGAGGATCTTGAGCGCGAGCTTGAGCGGCCAGAAGATCACTGGCCCGCTCCAGCGGCACCCCGAGCCACGCTCAGGCGACGGAGGACCTCGTCGCGACCGAGGAGCTCCATTGACTCGAACAACGGAGGGCCCACGCTCCTGCCTGTCACCGCAACGCGAATGGGGGCTTGAACTTTGCGGAGCTTCGAACCGAGGGCTTCGGTGAAGGCCAAGGTCACCTCGTGCAGTGCAGCGGCGGTGAACTCGCACGACGTGAACGCTGCAATCGCGGCATCCAAGATGGCCGGAGCATCGCTCTCGCCCGTGACGGCCTTCGCCCACGAAGCCGCATCGATGACGGGCTCGTCGAGGAATAAGAAGTCCACCATGCCCGGGACTTCACTCAGACGAGTGACGCGTTCTTGGACGAGCGGCGCAATGGTACGGAACCGTTCAGCATCGAACCGCTCAGCAGGCCACGGCACCTCAACCGCTGTCGGCATCCAGGCACCTGGTTGTGGATCCACCCACGGGGAAACTGCCACGAGGAAGTCCTCGAGGCTCATTGCTCGGAGGTAGTCAGCGTTGATGGACCGGAGTTTCATGACGTCGAAGAACGCAGGGCTCTGGTTGACGTCGGCCAGGTCGAACTGCGCGATCATCGTCGCTCGATCGACCTGCTCCTCACCCTTCGGACTCCAGCCGAGGAGGCCGAGAAAGTTCACGAAGGCATCGGCGAGGTAACCCTCGTCCCGGAAGTCCTCCACCGATACGGGGTCCTTGCGCTTCGAGAGTTTCTTGCGCTGGGCATCGACGAGGAGCGGGAGGTGGGCGTAGGTGGGAAGCGGGAGGTGCTCCCCCGTCGCCTCGGACAACGCCTCCCAGATGAGTTGCTGCTTCGGCGTGTTGGAGATGTGGTCTTCGCCGCGCACCACGTGGGTGATCCGGTCTGCTCGGTCGTCGACCACGTTGGCCATGTTGTAGAGCACGGCACCGGAGGACTTGGCCACCACGAAGTCGTCGATGACAGCGTTCTGGAACTCAATGGTGCCGCGGATGATGTCGTGCACCGTGGTCGTTCCCTCAGGCACTTTGAACCGCAGTGCGGTGGTTGGTCCACGCTCGACGCCACGGTCTCGGCAGTAGCCGTCGTAGCCGGGGGTCTTGTTGTCACCCTTTCTCGCCTGCACCTCATCACCCGTGCAGGCACAGGGGTAGAGGCGACCAGCGCCGATGAGTGCGTCGACCGCTGCGGTGTGCTGCGTGGCGTTGTCGCTCTGACGGAACGGTCCTTCATCAGGACTAAGGCCGAGCCACTCGAGGCAACGGTTGATGACGTCGACCCACTCTTCGCGGTTGCGCTCTGCGTCGGTATCTTCAATGCGGAGGAGGTACGTGCCTCCGGTGTGGCGAGCGAAGAGCCAGTTGAACAGCGCAGTACGAGCACTGCCGACGTGGAAGTACCCCGTCGGCGATGGGGCGAAGCGGACTCTGGTCGTCAAGAGGTGGACTCAGTCCTCTTGGATGGAGATAGCCCCCGTTGGGCAACCGTTGACCGCTTCGCGCATCTGCTCGCGGTACTCCTCGCCAGGGTTCTCGTTCAAGATGTAGAGGTAGCCGTCGTCACGGACCTCAAAGATGTCCGGGGCGATGCCCATGCAGACGGCGTTGCTGGCACACTCATCGAAGTCGACAACGACCTTCATGACGTTCCTCCTTGGAGACGTGGAATCGGCATGACCCACAGGGCCATGCTACCGAAGAGAACTTCGGCCGGCCTTACTCTGGGCGATCAGCGCCGACGACCCACATGGCGAAGAACTGGGCACCACCGCCATAGGCGTGGCCGAGTGCCTTGCGGGCGCCCTCGACCTGGTGCTCCCCGGCGAGTCCTCTGACCTGGAGCGCTGCTTCTAAGAACCGGAGCATGCCCGAAGCGCCAATGGGATTGGATGACAACACGCCGCCCGAGCAGTTCCAGGGGATGTCGCCACCATCGAGCGAGGTCGCTCCCGATTGGGTCAGCTTCCACCCCTCACCTTCGGGGGCGAATCCGAGATTCTCCAGCCACATGGGCTCGTACCAGCTGAAGGGCACGTAGACCTCGGCACAGTCGAGTTCCTCGCGGGGGTTCGTGATGCCAGCCTGGGCGTAGACATCCCTCGCGCAATCCCGACCCGCTTGGGGGTTCACCTGGTTGCGACCGGCGAACATCGTCGGCTCGGAACGCATGGCCATGCCGTGTACCCACGCTGGGCGACGACCCGTCGACGCTTCAGCCTGTGCAGCGGCCTTCTCCGAACCGAGCACCATGGCGGCGGCACCATCAGAGGATGGGCAGGACTCCAGGTAGTGGAGCGGGTCCCACAGCATGACCGACTCTTCGACCTTCTCCATGGAGATGTCGGGCATCTTGAGGTGGGCGTAGGGGTTCTTGAGCGCGTGCAGGCGATCCTTCACCGCAACCCGCATTCCTGTGTCGAGCGGGGCACCCGAGCGGCGCATGTAGGCCCGGATGATGGGAGCGAAGTACCCACCAGCACCAGCGAGGAGCGGTGCGCTGAACGGCTGAGGCACCGACAGCGCCCACATCGCATCAGAGTCACTCTGCTTCTCGAACGCCACCGTGAGCACCCGCTGGTGGATGCCACCGGCGACGAGGTGGGCTGCGACCACGGCAGTAGAGCCTCCAACCGAGCCTGCGGTGTGGACACGGAACATGGGCTTACCAACGGCGCCGAGTGCTGCCGCGAGGTAGAGCTCGGGCATCATGATGCCTTCGAACATGTCGGGGGCTTTGCCGATCACGACGGCATCGATGTCATCCCAGGTGCACCCAGCGTCCTCGAGCGCACGAACGGCTGCCTCTCGGACGAGACCAGCGATGGAGACGTCGTCGCGCTTCGAGCGGTGGTACGTCTGTCCGACGCCAATGACTGCTACGCGTTCTGCCATCACGCACCTTCCAAGACACAGACGAGGTTTTGCTGGAGCACAGGGCCAGAGGTCGCGTGGGCGACGACTCGCTTCGCCCGACCGTCCAAGATCGCTTGGGCAGCTTCACCAATACGGGTGAGACCACCAGACATGAGGGCGTTGGCCGCCAACGCACCGCCCGAGGGATTGATGACCGTGCTGCTCGGTAGGCCGAGCGCTGTGGTCAGAATCGTCTCTTGAGAGGCGAAGGGGGCGTGAACCTCGGCGAGGTCGACCGGACCCTCGCCAACACCGGCCATCTCGGCTGCCTTGGCTGTCGAGGTGGACACCGCGAGGTTTCGAGCACCAATGGC
>Ga0007818_1000561_pt1 | contig 9941 bp, 7 predicted proteins | sample CryBogCBE08Jun09_FD_71221 | JGI IMG/M metagenome (GOLD analysis project Ga0007818, IMG submission 71221) | Freshwater microbial communities from Crystal Bog, Wisconsin, USA - CBE08Jun09 | ecosystem: Environmental > Aquatic > Freshwater > Lake | place: Crystal Bog, Wisconsin, USA | collected...
GAGAATCCACCACCCCACATCTCCTGCTACGCCCTCACGCCCGAACCGGCCACGCCGCTGGGGCAAGACCCAGCGCGCCACCCTGACGAAGACGAGACGGCAGACGCCTACGACCTCGTTGGTCAGGTGCTCGAAGCCAATGGCTACGAGTGGGAAGAGATTTCCAACTGGGCGAAGCCCGGTCACGAGTGCCGCCACAACCACGTCTACTGGGAGCACGGTAACTACCGGGGATTCGGCTCAGCGGCTCACAGTCACCACAATGGCCGACGCTTCTGGAACGTGCGCACCCCCGATCGATACATCGCCATGGTGCGAGCGGGCGAGCAGCCCCTCGGCGGCGAGGAGATGGTGGATCGTTCCGCCCAAGCGTTTGAACGCGACTCACTTGCTCTGCGCACGCGCCGTGGCGTGCCCCGTGAGGCCTTCGACTCGCTCGACGAGATCGCCCACTTGGTCGAGGTCGCTGACGATCGCGTCGTGCTGCGCGCCGGTGCGCGCCTCGTGGCTAACCAGGTCATCTTGCGCCTGAAGTCGGCGCACTAGGGCGCTGCGCTTCGGGGAAATCGCTGTCGTGAACTAGCCTGAAGATATGGACGACGTCACGACCCCGGACCCCGAACTGCTCGACAAAGTCATTAATTTGGCCAAGCGTCGCGGCTTTATCTTCCAGTCAGCCGAAATCTACGGTGGCTTCCGTTCCACCTACGACTACGGCCCCTTGGGCGTCAACATGCTGCGCAACGTGAAGAACACCTGGTGGAAGTCCATGGTGCAGATGCGCCACGACGTCGTCGGTCTCGACGCCGCCATCCTCGGCCCACCCGCCGTCTGGGCCGCCTCGGGTCACCTCGAGACCTTTACCGACCCACTCGTGGACTGCCTCAAGTGTCACGGCCGCTTCCGTGAAGACAAGATTGACGGTGTCTGCCCCTCGTGTGGCTCGACCCAGTTCACCGAGTCACGCGCCTTCAACTTGATGTTTAAGACGCAGGCCGGTCCCGTCGAAGGCGATGGCGCCACCGCCTACCTGCGTCCCGAAACGGCGCAGGGCATGTTCACCAACTTCATGAACGTGCTGACCACGTCGCGCAAGAAGCCCCCCTTCGGCATTGCCCAGGTGGGGAAGTCCTTCCGCAACGAGATCACGCCGCAGAACTTCGTGTTCCGCACCCGTGAGTTCGAGCAGATGGAGCTCGAGTTCTTCGTCCCACCGGCCGAGGCCGATGAGTGGTACCGCTACTGGATCGACCAGCGTTTCAACTGGTACCTCGACCTCGGTATCCCCGCTGACCAGTTGCGTCTGCACGAGCACGCCAAGGAAGATCTCTCGCACTACAGCCGTGGCACCACCGACGTGGAGTACCGCTACCCCTGGGGATGGGACGAGCTCGAAGGCATCGCCAACCGCGGTGACTACGACTTGACACAGCACTCGAACCACTCGGGCACCAAGCTCGAGTACTACGACCAGGCCGCCAACGAGCGCTACACCCCCTACGTCATCGAGCCCGCCGCTGGCGCGACGCGCGCCATGATGGCCTTCCTGCTCGCCGCGTACCACGAGGACGAGGTCGAAGGTGAGGTCCGCTCGGTGCTGAAGCTCGACTGGCGTCTGGCGCCCTATCAGGTCGCCATCTTGCCACTGTCGAAGAAGCCCGAACTCGAGGGCGTGTCCCAGCGCGTGCTGAGCCTGCTGCAGCCCCACTTCAGCTGTGACTACGACGTGACCCAGTCCATTGGCCGTCGCTACCGTCGCCAGGACGAAGTCGGTACCCCGTTCTGCATCACGGTCGACTTCGACTCACTCGAGGACGAGGCCGTTACGGTGCGCGACCGCGACACGACCGAGCAGGTCCGGGTGCCGATCGCCGAGCTGTTGGCAAACCTGCGTCAGCGCACCAACCAGGCCTAACGCAGCTACAGCGCTAGGCGACCTGGCGGTACTTGCGGGTGGCCAGTGGTCCGAGCAGGACCACGGCGCCGATAGCCCACGCCAAAGCGACGTAGGTCGAGTGGCCGTGGGGAATGCCGAGCATGAGACCGCGCACGGCCTCGGCCGTCTGGCTGACTGGCTGGTTGCGGGCGAAGACCTGGAGCCACCCAGGCATGGTCTGCACGGGGACGAAGATCGACGAGGCGAACGTCAACGGGAAGATGAGCGGGAACGTCATCGCCTGGGCCGTTTCGGAGTTCGGCGCGGCGAGGCCGACGTAGGCGAAGCCCCACGAGAGGCAGTAGGCGAAGAACAACAGCAGCAAGCTGGCCTGCAGGTAGGCCACGAAGCTGCCACCGGGGTTGAAACCAACCAGGAATCCAATGCCAGTAATGATGGCCAGGATCAAGACGTTGCGGGCGAGGTCGGCGATGGTGCGACCAGCCAGCACGGCCATGCGGGCCATGGGCAATGCGCGGAATCGTTCAATGAGGCCCTTTTGTAGGTCGTCGGCGAGGCCAATGGCCGTGCCCACCGCGCCGAAGATCGTGGTCTGCACCAGGATGCCGGGAATCAGGAAGTTCACGTAGGAGCCGATCGTGCCGCCAACGGGAATGGCACCGGCGAAGACGTAGCGGAAGAGCAACACGAACATGATCGGCTGAATGATCGCGAAGACCAACGACGTGGGGATGCGAATCAACGCCATGAGATAGCGACGAGCGATGGTCAGCGAGTCGCTGATGGCCCAGCGCAAGGTGCTCTTTTCGGCGTGGGGGAGAGCGGTCATCGGGCAGCCTTTCGTGAGGTGGGGGCAGGGGTCTCGTCTTCGGCCTTGTGGCCCGTCAAGTTCAAGAACACGTCGTCCAGACTTGGTTCACGCAGGTTAAGTCCCGCCACGGTGATGCCGGCCGCATCCAGGCGACGCAGCGCGTCAGCGGCCGCACGGGGACCTTCGTTCAGCGTGAGTTCAATAACGGAACCTTCAACATTGGCTGGCTTGTCGGAGAGGTCAGCGACGAGCGACAAGGCCGCGTCGGCGTCAGCGGTGGAGGCGAAGTTCAGTGCCAAGACCGTCGTGCCGAGTTGGGCCTTGAGTTCGGCACTGGTGCCTTGGGCGATGATCGTGCCCTTGTTCAACACGACAAGCTGCTTTGCCAAACGGTCAGCCTCTTCGAGGTACTGCGTCGTGAGCAGCACGGTGGTACCCCCCTCGACCAGGCGTTCGATGATGTTCCAGAGGTCCTGACGGCTCTGGGGGTCAAGTCCAGTGGTTGGCTCGTCGAGGAAAAGAATTGGTGGGTTGCCAACCAAGGCGGCGGCCAAGTCGAGGCGACGGCGCATACCGCCGGAGTAGCCCTTGACGGTGCGGTTGCCCGCATCGGACAGACCGAACTGCTCGAGGAGTTCATGCGCGCGCTGGACGACGACCTTCTTTGGGAGGTGGTTGAGCGAACCGATCATGCGCAGGTTTTCGAAACCGGTGAGATTCTCATCTACCGTCGCGTACTGTCCAGCGAGACCGATGCGGCGCCGGACCTCGTCTGGCTGGCTCACGACATCGAAGCCGTCCACGGTGGCGCTGCCACTGGTGGGAGTGAGGATGGTGGACAAAATACGGACCATGGTGGTCTTGCCCGAACCGTTGGGGCCGAGGAGGCCGAAGACCTCGCCGCGGGGCACCTGCAAGGACACACCCTTGAGGGCTTGCACCTCGCCATCTTTAAACGAACGAACGATGCCGTGGGCCTCAATGGCGAAGTCAGTCATGCGCCCACTCTAGCGATAGGGGGTGGTGCTGATGATGGGCGTCAAAACCGGTACGTTCTATACATGGCTATTTCCGAAGCAGAGATTGCGCAAGTGCGTGCCGCCACGGACATCGTGGCGCTCATCACCGAGCACGTGGCCTTGAAGAAGGCCGGTCGTCGCTGGAGCGGCCTGTGCCCGTTTCACACCGAAAAGAGCCCCTCGTTTTCCGTGAACGCCGAAGAGGGCCGTTACTACTGCTTTGGCTGTCGCGCCTCGGGTGACCAGATCACCTTCATTCGAGAGATGCAGCACCTCGACTTCATTGAAGCAGTCCGAATTCTGGCCGATCGCGCGGGCATCACGCTGCACGAGGACGAGTCGGCCGCACCGCAGCGCAAAGAGAAGGCCGAGTTCATGGCCGCCATGGACGAAGCGGTTACCTGGTACCACAACCGTCTCATGGAATCCCCCGACGCCCGCGCTGCGCGCGAGTATCTCAAGAGTCGTGGCATCAATGGTGACATCGCCCGGCAGTTCAAGCTGGGCTGGGCGCCCGATGAATGGGACGCCGTCTCCACCGCGCTCTCGCTGTCGCCCACAGTGCTCGAAGGCACGGGACTGGGCTTCGTCAACAAGCGCGACCGCAAGCAAGACGCATTGCGGGCCCGCGTGATTTTTCCGATTTTCGATACCTCCGGTAAGGCAATCGCCGTGGGGGGTCGCATCCTGCCCGGCGCCGACAAGACGCCGCGTAGCGATGGCTACGTCGAGCCCAAGTACAAGAACTCGCCGGAAACAGCGATCTACTCCAAGCGCCGCACGCTCTACGCCCTGAACTGGGCGAAGGACAACATCATTAAGACCGGCGAGATCATCGTCTGCGAGGGCTACACCGACGTCATCGCCTGCTTCATGGCCGAGATGCCCCGCGCGGTGGCCACCTGCGGTACCGCACTCGGTGAAGACCACTTCCGGGTCATGAAGAACTTCGCCAAGCGCATCGTCCTCGCGTACGACGCCGACAACGCCGGCCAGTCGGCGGCAGCCTCTGTTTATCAGTGGGAGAAGTCCCACGACGTTGACGTGGCCGTGGCCCGACTTCCCAAGGGTTCGGACCCACACGAACTAGCGATGAAGGATCCCCAGGCGCTGCGCGACGCGATCGCCAACGCCGTTCCGTTCTTGCTGTTCCGCCTGGAGCGCGTGCTCGATGGGGCGAATCTCGCCACACCCGAGGGGCGCGCCCGGGCGGCTGAGTCGGCACTGCGCGTCGTGGCCGAACACCCCAGCGACATTGTCCGCGACCAGTACCTGGTGACGGTTGCCGACCGCCTTCGCCTCGACGTGGCGACCCTGCGTCCCCGGATTGCCGACATCATTCGTGGAGCCGCTCGAGCGGAAGTGCCGACAGTAGCCACCCCAGCCCCGAAGCGCGAGGCGCAGCCCCGTCCGGGTCTCGAGGCCCTACGCCTGCAACTGTTCTTTCCTGACGCGGTTGCCGGCCGACTGGTGGGCGCACTCTTCACCAATGAGGTGCAGCGTGTCGCTTTCGAGGGGCTCGCCTCCGGCGCGCAGGTGAGCGCGGCCATCGACGCCCTCGAGCGCGACGGTCAGCATGACGCAGCGGCAACACTGAGCGAACTGTCGGTGAGTGAGCTCGATCGTCCGTACACGACCGACGACGTGGCGGCCATCATCGCCCAACTGTTGCGCACCGCTGTGGCTGAGGCCTTGAAGGATGTGGAGCGTGAGCTGCGCAGTGGAGCGATTGACCCGACTCTCGCCATGACGACGATTCGCGACGTCAAGGTGCGTCTCGAGATGCTGAGCGACAAGCGCGCCCTCGAAGCCGAGAACGAACTCCGGGCGTGGCTCGTGAGTCGTACGGGACAGGTGCAGTGAGCACGGTCGCCGGACTGCAGGTGCGAGCCCCGCTCACGCCAGCCGCAGAGCGAGAACTGTTGCCGACCATTATGCGTGGACGCGAGGCCGCCCAACGGTTGAGCGAGTCCTCACTCACGCCCGCTGAGCGACGTCGACTGCGGCGTCACGTTAACGAAGGCAGCGATGCGGAGTCACTCCTGCTCTGTGCGACGTTGGGTCTGGTCCGTCGACGGGTGAAGGAACGGGGATTTCCCTTCGCGACCGAAGACCTTGAACTCGCCGGTGTCGAAGGCCTCGTCAATGCGCTGCGCCGTTTTGATCCAGCGAAGGGAACGCGGTTTTCGACGTACGCCTACGCCTGGATCACGAAACTCGTGAATCAAGCCATTCGTCAACAGGCCGGACTCAGCGAATACGAGATGGACCTCGTACTGGGACTGCAGAAGCTGCTTCGCACCGACCTCTCGAAGACCTTCGGTCCAAAGGAAGTGGCGACCAAGCTCGGAATTTCGCTGGCGCTGGCGCGCGAAATTATTGAGTTGAATCATCGCCTTGCTGACCGTGAAGCCGACGACATCACCAACGACGTCATCGCGACACCGTCGGTGAGCGACCACCAGGCACCAAAGTGGGTGATTGCCGAACTTAAGGCATTGTGTGGCACGGAGTTCGACGCCTTCTGGCAGTTTGCCCACAAGACTATGAGCCTGGAGGAAATTGCCAAGAGTCGCGGTATCTCACGTCAGGCCATGTCGAAGCGGCTCGAAAAGTGTCGACAAGCGGTTCGCTCAAGCCCACAGGCACAGCGTTTGCAAGCGTGGCTCGAGGCTCAGTAGGGTTCGTGGGGCAGTGCTAAGGTTGCTGTGCCCTCGGGTTCATTCCCAGATAGCTCAATTGGCAGAGCAAGCGACTGTTAATCGCTAGGTTGCAGGTTCGAGTCCTGCTCTGGGAGCCACAAGTGCGCGCGGCTCGTGCATTGTGCTCAGTCCTAACAAGGAGACGCGATGCACCTGCACCTCATCGCAGACGCGGGATACTGCGGCGTCGGTCTCGGCGTGGTCTCTACGCTCATCCAGTTCTCGCGCTTACGTCGTGACGGTACCGATGGCGTTTCGCTGGGCACATGGACGCTCTTCGTTCTGACGTCGGGTTTTTGGATTAGCTACGGCTCGATCGGTGCCCACTCGCTCCAGATTGTTCTCGGTTCGCTGCTAGTCGTTCCGTTCCAGATCTACATCGTTGGGAAACTGCGCCCGCTCGAGCATCTGGACGTGATTGCCAAGGCCGGCGGTTTCTCCTTCCTCTTCTCCTTTGCCCCCATGTTTGTGTGGGGATGGAAGGGTGGCGTCTACGGCACGGGCGTGGCAATGACGCTGATGTGTCTGCCGCAGTTCCTGGAACTTTTGAAGAACAAGCACGCTGAAGGTGTGTCGGCCGTCTCCTGGTACGTCGGAACGGTGCAGGCTGGCCTGTGGGCAATTTTCTACGCCGGATCACACATGTGGGCACCTCTGGTGTCAGCGGCTGGCTTCGGGTCGGCTATGGCAGCAATTGCCTGCTTAGCGACGCTTCGCCACCTTCAGTCGCGATAAGACCTGCTCAAATCTTCAGCAAATTTTTGGAAACAACTCTGGAGTTTGGGGCGCCCAAGCGTTAAATTGAGCGTCAGTTGACGACCTTTGAAATGGGTGATTATGACACCACGCTTCTCAGTTCCGCGCCAAATGAAACTTCGACGTTGGCGATTAATCGCATCAGTCAGTTTTTTCATTTCCTCTCTTCTTACGACTTCAACCGCGATGGCCGCAACGGCGCAAGGCTTAAGTACCCCTTTGATTTCACTTTCGAATGTCGTTTCGTCCGACTCGAATGGAAGTGGGGGGCTCGGGTCGCTTTACGGTGTGAATTGTCAACCTTCTGGCGGCTGCTTGGCCGTTGGAATTGATAGCTCCAATCAGCAATCAATTGCTCAATTGTTCCAACCTAGAACTGGTCAATCGGCCCCGAACACGTCAATCCCAACTCCGGAAATGGGAGTTCAATGGAACGGTGTCAAATGCTCATCGTCGATGAACTGCGTCATCGTTGGGCAGAGTTCGTCAACAAGTGAGGCTGCAGTTGCAATTGAGTCAAATGGTGCATGGGCACCAACTCAGTTGAGCGGAATCCCTGACAGCTCCGACTCGGTGGCGTTAAATGCAGTCGATTGTTTCGATGCCTCGTCGTGTGTCGCAGTTGGTGAAGACACAACCACTTTCTCGCCGGTTTACGCCCTGGAAAGTAATGGGGTATGGGGGCAGCCCGAAGTTGTTGACCCAAATCTTCTGAGTGACTCCGCAGCAATTAATTCAATTAGTTGTTCGAGGACAGAAGTTTGTTGGGCTGTTGGGCAAGACCTCCAAACTGGTGAGCCATTGGTATTGGAATTCAATACAGATCATTTCTCTGCTGCAATCCAACTTCCGGCAGACAAATTTATGGGACAAGGATTGTTGAATGGCGTCTCTTGCGATGATTCGGGAAAGTGTGTTGCCGTTGGACAGAATCTCGACACGTCCACGCCGCTGATCTTCACTGAAGACAGCGGAACTTGGGTAGAAAGCTCTGGCTCTCTTTCGCCCAATGGAATCCTGGCGAGCCTGCAATCCGTTTCTTGCCTAGACGCCTTCAACTGCATCGCCGTGGGGCAGGATTGGAGAAATAATGACGCCGGTTTTGTTGGCGAAGTGGAAGGAAAGTGGGCTGAATTCTCGGACTTGTCTTCAGGGGGAGTGTCGATTAGCGGCGAACTTTATGGTGTCAATTGCACCACCGGAGCACTCTGTCTCGCGGTTGGGCAAAATCAGTTGACTAATCAATTGCTGACCGCATCAATTCAACTTCCCCAATCTCCAACCATCACATTGGCCGCTCCGCCATCCACCTCTGTGGTTGGGGGGAGTTTCACTCCGTCATATCAGTCAAATTCGGATGGGGCCGTAACGATAATTTCCACAACTCTGAGTGTCTGCTCTGTAAGCCCAATCAGCAATCAGGTGATACTTTCTGCAGCTGGGGTCTGCGCGTTGGTGGCACACGTCTCCACGACTACGCGTTTTTTCGCTGCACTATCTCCGCCGATAACGTTCAACGTGGCTAGGACCAGCCAAATTCCACTCTTGCTAGCCGGAAGCGCTTCGAGTGGATTGATAAACAGTTCAATTCAGCTTTCGGTTATCGGTGGGTCGACCCTTGAACCACCTACCTTGCAGTCATCAGGGGGATGCCACATATTTGGCTTCAAGCTGACGGCCAAGTCCGCAACCACTTGCGTGGTGACGGCCACCTCGGCTGGGAACGCGAACTATTTGCCGACTTCGACGTCGCAGACATTTACTTTCGTGCAACCGGCGCAGGCAGTGGTTGCTATTACCAATCCAACCCTTGTCATCTCTCGCCATCAGTTTGTGGCGTTATCCGCAAGTGGCGGTTCAGGAGTACTTCACTACCGTTTTAGTGTTTCCGGTATCGGATGCGTGATCAAGAAGACCCGTCTGTCGAATAAAACTGGCGGCGACTGCGTCGTGACGGCCACCAATCCTGCGAATCACGGATATACCAGTGCGACGTCGGTGCCGGTGACCTTTTCGTTCAGTTGAATGCTGGGCCGATTAATCGAGTTATTCGGGTTTGCCGAAGGCCCACTCGGGGCGAAGGCCGGCCTTAATTTCACGACGAACCAAGTACTGCGCCAGCGGCAGGTCCTGAGCGTGCGTCACGCCAATACAGCGAGAGTTGGTGTGCAGAACGTCGAAGGGGATGCCCTCTCGCTCCATGATGTCGGCGACAAAGGTGGGGAGAAGCACTTCGGCGCTCTTCTTGAAGTCGTGTTCGGCGACGGCACGTTCGATGAAGGGCCAGATGTGGGGCTGAAAGCCCCAGAGGTTCATGGAGACCAATGAGTCGTCAGCCAGGTAGTGCGGCGCCAGGTTGTCGTCGGCGGCGAAACCATTCTCGGTGAAGGTCACGTTGGTTCGTTCGGTCACTTTGACGAGGCGTCCGTCGGCAACTTCACAGACTCCGCGCGAAACGGGAAGGTCACCAATTAGCGAGTTTTCGAGCTCGAAGGCCACCAGGCAGCAATTCGTACTGTTTTGTAGGTGGTCGGCAATCTTGTTGAAGGCGTCAGGGCCGTAGAGGTCGTCGGCGTTCGATACTGCAAAGGGACGGTCGGGGGAGACGGCTGAGCGAGCAGCCAGCACCGCGTCGACAGTCCCGCGCAGTGTCTCTTGATACACGAAAGACACGGGGTGACTCTTGGGCCAGGTCTTCTCGACGTGGGTCTTAATGGTAGGGCCGGTGTCGTGGTTGATCACAATGACGAAGTCGG
>Ga0007818_1000569_pt1 | contig 9882 bp, 4 predicted proteins | sample CryBogCBE08Jun09_FD_71221 | JGI IMG/M metagenome (GOLD analysis project Ga0007818, IMG submission 71221) | Freshwater microbial communities from Crystal Bog, Wisconsin, USA - CBE08Jun09 | ecosystem: Environmental > Aquatic > Freshwater > Lake | place: Crystal Bog, Wisconsin, USA | collected...
GTGTTTGATACAAGATTTGATAACTTTTAAAAAGTTGTCAAATCTTATTTCCTTTTACAGAACAAGTCATTGCAAGTATAAAAAGCACCAAGTACTACTCTTCATTCGTTTCAAATATTGCCTTAATCTTCTATCCGATACCCTGATATAGCTTACCAACCCTCAAATACTTCATCACTTAATTGAAATAAGTGATGAAGTATTTGACTTTTTTGATCAAGTTTTTCAAAAACTTAATCAAGTATTCATTTTTTTTGATGAAGTTTCTTAATTACTTGATGAAGAAAAAGGTTTTCTTGATGAAGTTTTTCAATTACTTGAACAAGTTTTACGATTAAGTGATGATATTTTCCAATTACTTGATGAAGTATTTGGGGTTATTGCAAAATAAAATAAACCTCATCGACAAATAAACTCCATCAATTTCACCTTTTTTCATAACCAAAACAAACAAAAAGAAGCAATATCTCATAAGAATCAACATCCACAAATACCATAAATCAACCTTTGCAAACTATTATGATTTGCCTGCGGTGACTAATTACTACTACCAGTATCAACTGTTGTCACCAAACATTATAAACATGAAAGCGTTACCCATCATCCCCATTTTCGTTGTTTTATTTTCCCTTTTTAGCTGTAAAAGCGGTAACTCTTATGTTCCAGCAGCAGACAGTACAAAAGTAGATAACTACAAAACTGCCACCGACAGTGTAGATTCCCCCGTTTCTTCTTCTACGGCAGTAGTCGGCAAAAAAGAGGCGGAAAGGAAATTCATCCGGACTGCCGACTTAAAGTTTAAAGTAAAGGATGTTGCCAAAGCCACTTACTACATAGAAGACGTTGTGAACAGGCAAGGCGGCTTTGTTACCTACACCAACCTGTCAAGCACCATCGACAACACTTCCAGCACCCAGGTAAGCGAGGATTCTACCTTGGAAACCACATTCTACAATGTAACCAACACCATGACCATCCGGGTTCCAAACAGCAAACTGGATTCTACCCTAAAGGAAATAGCCAAGAACATAGACTATCTGGATTACAGGATTATCAAGGCGGATGATGTTGCTTTGCAATTATTGTCCAACGAACTCACACAAAAAAGGGTAGCAAAGAATGTGGCGAGGGAAGCCAACGCAATCGACACCAAAGGAAAGAAATTGGCTGAGACAACTACTGCCGAAGAAACATTATTAAGCAAACAAGAAGCGTCCGACAATGCAAGAATTGCCAACCTTTCTTTGCAGGATCAGGTGAGTTTTAGTACGATAACCATCAATATTTACCAGAAACAGACTCTTAAGAGAGAATTGATTTGCAATAATAAAAGTACCAAGGAATACGAGCCCAATTTTGGCATCAAAGTATATCAATCACTACAATTTGGATGGGATATGCTGGAGACAATCATCGTTTCTATCGTTAGACTTTGGGGATTGATTCTCTTGGCATTGATTGCTTACCTCATCTACAGAAAATATGCACGAAAGGCTAAGAAATAAAAAACAGGGTCAACAACCTTCCAAAGGTTGTTGACCCTGTTTTCGACTATCAAACAATTACAACACAATATTCTGCAACAAATCGCTCTTACCCAAATGATCGGTATTGTAATGCAATCCTCTACTTTCTTTCCTAAACTCAGCACCTTTCACTATCAAGTAACCAACAGTAATCAGGTTGCGCAGTTCACATAATTGTGGGGAAACCTTGGTAGCGCGGTATAGTTCTTCGGTCTCTTCGTATAATAAATCCAAACGGCGCATAGCCCTTCTCAAACGCACATCGGTACGCACAATGCCCACATAGTCACTCATTATCTGCTCCAACTCCTTGCGGGTCTGGGTAATCAAAATCATTTCTTTGGGGGCCGAAGTGCCCTTTGCAATCCAGTCAGGCAATGATGTTGGTAAATGATTTTCTTTATTAATAGTTTCAATCAACTGGATACTATCCAAAAAGCAACGCTCACCAAACACCATCGCTTCCAGTAAACTATTGCTAGCCAAACGGTTGGCACCATGCAAACCTGTACTGGCACATTCGCCACAGGCATACAAATGTTTGATAGAAGTGCGCCCCATTTCATCGGTCTTGATGCCGCCACAACTATAATGGGCAGCAGGCGCAACGGGTATCATGTGCTTGGAAACATCAATACCGATGTTCAAACACTTCTCATATATATTAGGAAAGTGATGGATAAACTTTTCCTGATCCATGTGGGTACAATCGAGATACACATGCTCGGTACCATTCTTTTTCATCTCATTATCTATTGCTCTTGCCACAATATCACGAGGGGCAAGGTCTTTTCGATGGTCATAATATTCCATAAAAGCGTCGCCATTCTTATTGCGGAGAATGCCGCCATCTCCACGTACCGCTTCGGTAATCAGGAATGAAGGGGAAACCCCAGGCTCAAACAAAGCCGTAGGATGAAATTGTATGAACTCCATATTTTCTATCCTTCCCTTTGCCCTGTAAACCATCGCCACACCATCACCAGTCGCAATACGCGGATTGGTAGTTGTTCTATAAACCTGACCATTACCACCAGTAGCCAGCAAGGTAATTTTAGAAGTAATCTTTTCTACCTGATTAGAATTTACATTCAACACATAAACACCGTAACAAGTGATGTCAGTGGTAGATTTGGTAACTAGATACCCAAGATGGTGTTGCGTAATTATATCTATTACAAAACAATGTTTGATGAGATTAATGTTGGGCAACTTATCCAACTCACTCAGTAAGGCTCTTTCTATCTCTAGTCCAGTAACATCTTTGTGATGCAAAATTCTGTTCTCGCTATGTCCACCTTCCTTGCCAAGCGAATATTCCCCAGACTCATCCTTATCAAAACGTGCCCCATATTCAATAATTTCCTTTATACGCTCAGGCCCTTCCTTCACCACAATCTCCACAATCTTTTCATTGCACAAGCCATCACCTGCAATCAAGGTGTCTTCTATATGTTTGTCGTAGCTATCCTTTTCATCATCCCACACCCCAGCAATACCCCCTTGGGCATACTTCGTATTTGTTTCGTCGGCATTGGTTTTAGTAATCACCACCACCTGCTTCTCCGGAAAGTGTTTAGCCATCTTCAAGGCATACGTCAAACCCGCAACACCACTTCCTATCACCAAAAAATCTGTTTCCATGTTTGTTGTTTTTCGCCACTAAGGCACTAAGACTCAAAGATGCACAAAGAAGAAAGAAAGAAAAGAAGATTTGCCTTGATTTCTTAGCGCTTCTTTGAGTCTTTGCTTCTTTGTGGCATCTTTACTATGCTTCCACCCAAGCCTCGTTTTCTTTCAATAAATTAATTAGTTCATCTACTGCAATGGCGCTATCAATGTTTTTCTTCACCACTTCTTTGCCTTTGTAGAGGGTAATCTTGCCAACACCGCTGCCCACATAACCAAAGTCGGCATCGGCCATTTCGCCCGGACCATTCACAATACAACCCATGATGGCAATCTTCACGCCCTTCAAATGATTGGTTACGCTGCGTATTTTGGCAGTCGTTTCTTGTAAATCGAATAAGGTTCTACCACAACTAGGGCAACTGATGTATTCTGTTTTAGAGATGCGCACTCTTGTCGCTTGAAGGATAGAAAACGCGGTAGAATTAATAAATTGTTCAGGTGATGAATTGCTGGTGTAAGTCCGCCCCTCAGTATTCTGCAATCCGGAAACTTGTGACTTGTAACTTTCCTCACTCATTCCCAAACAAATACCATCACCAAAACCATCCAGTAGCAAAGCGCCAGCCTCTGTAGCATAGTGAATCAGATGTTCATCAGCGGTTTGCCAACTGCTATCCACAATCAGGATAACAGGGTTTTCGATTTGATTATTCTTATTCTTAAACTCCATCACCATGCGACGCACACTTTGCATCGCATTCTTGTTGGTAGAGGATAAACAAAGCACCGCAGTCTGATCTGTTTTAATCTTCTCAAATAAACGCTCAATGGAAGGCTGCGGATAGTTATCTGAGAAACAATCAATCAAAACAAAGTTCATTTCAGATGATTTATCAATGCTTACATCTAGGTATCTATTGCCATCAAGTATCGGGAAGAACTTAGTTTTATCCTCAGCTTCTAACCAAGTTGTGTAGTAGCTAATCACCTTCAAAGTACCCGGCAAAGCAAAATCAACTTTTTTATCAGCTGTGAAAATATAATCCGCGGCACCATCGCTGATGTTCCATTTATCACTTGCTTCATCATATCTATAACCCACACTTTCCAGACTTTTTGGGTTAATAGTTTCAAGTTTATTAAGGTCTGCAATTACCACCGGCACATGGTGGTCGCCAATATTATCTACAGCAAAAGTCTTTCTCCTAGAATAACTAAAAGGGTTGTAGGGTACTTTGTCTATAGTTGGGATGCTTTGGTTAACGGTTAACCTAGAAGTATACCTTTTAACTAAATCTCTACACACAGGAATCTCCAACTCAGGATCTTCTGTAAGGCTCACACGAATGGTATCGCCAATGCCATCTTCCAACAAAGTACCAATACCTACTGCACTCTTCACACGTCCATCTTCTCCATCACCCGCTTCGGTAACGCCCAAATGCAAAGGATAACATTCCCCAAACTCCGCATCCATCTGTTGAATCAATAATCGATATGCCTGCACCATCACCTGTGTATTACTCGCCTTCATACTCAGGATAATGTTATGATAGCTTTCGCCCCGTGCAATCCGCAGAAACTCCATCGCACTTTCTACCATGCCCATCGGTGTATCGCCATAGCGGCTCATTATTCGGTCGCTCAGACTGCCGTGGTTGGTGCCAATCCGCATAGCAGTGCCATATTCCCTACAAATCTTCACCAGCGGCGTAAATCGTTCACGTATTCGATCAATCTCCTCTGCATATTCCGCATCGGTATAATCAATCTGTTCAAACTTCTTTTTATCAACATAGTTACCAGGGTTCACACGCACTTTCTCTACAATCCTAGCGGCAATTTCGGCAGCATTGGGGGTAAAGTGAATGTCGGCAATCAGTGGGGTATTATAGCCTCGCTTGCGCAATTCGTTCTTGATGTTCAGTAGGTTTTCCGCTTCCTTTTTACTGGGGGCCGTAATGCGCACCAACTCCGAGCCCGCCTCAATGCAACGGATGGTTTGCTCCACCGTTGCCAGTGTATCCATCGTGTCGGTGGTAGTCATCGTTTGCACACGGATAGGGTGACCATTGCCGAGCAAGAGATCGCCAATTTTTACTTCCTTCGTAATTAAACGGTTGTATTCGGTAAGAGAATTACAATAAAGCTGCATAATATTTTGCTGCGCCTAGCGGTAGGCCGATTATTAAAAGTACAATAGTTGCAAATAAACAACGTTTTTTGGAGTAAACGGTTTACAACGCAAGTCTGGATGATAATCCGACTAAGCAGAAGGTCGGTTTAAAGCACTCGATCAGACGAATGACTATAAGTCTATCATTACATTTCTTTTAAAAGAGCGAATTTCCTTACGTGGGTGAGACTCCGCCGCACCTGCGTCAGACGTTCACCCACGTGAATCTTTTGTCCATTTGCTTGAGTCACCCCCGTTTATACAAAAGGCAGACTTCGACTCAGTTGAGTGAGGCTTTAACTCACGTGAGTCAGAGCTTCATTCAATTGAGTGAGAGGTTGCCGCAAGTGCGGGAACGTCAGCCTCAAGTGAGGAAATGACCAATAATCAATCAATTGGGTTGTATTTGATTGAATAAAAGTTGGGATAAGTATATTTCTCTCATTCTGACCTCAGCCCAACCCTTCTCCAATGGAGAGAAGTCAAGTGCTCACAGTCAGTGTCTAATTGTGAGTTAACTTTTTAGACTCTTTTTATGATTACTCATTCTATAATTAGCAACTCAAATTGTATAATTACTGATAGCAACCTTTCTTACATTTCAAGTGAAGTAATATTAACAGAAAAATGCATAAAAAACCAGATGTAAAGGTGGCGATGGCTGTTATAAACTACAGCCAGTCTTTTTTGTTTTAGTTATTCTTATAGTTCCTTGTTGATTGGTTAGTTCATCAATCTATTAGTTTTTCGGGACGATAAAGTGAACTGTTAGTATTAAAAATGAGTGTCCATATTTTTTTAATTTCATTTTGTTGTAGTGGTAATACATTTGATTGATGTACGTTTGATGTAGTAGTGAACTATTTGAACCAATTTAATTTTTATACCGATGTAGTATTGTTGTGTGGGGGTTGTTGTGTGGGTAATTTATAACCTGCTACTTTTACATCTCGAAATGTCGGGTACTACAAATTACCGAAAAACACTAACGATTATTTGCCACTTAGTAGTTTTAAGTAAAAGTTGGTACTAGAAATTTTTATTATTAATTTTTAAACTTTAAAACAAAAAAGATGAAAAAAAATTACATTCTTCTTGCGATTCTTACCTTCTTTATATGCAAGGTACAAGCACAGCCAGGTACGCCTGCTCCCAAACCAACAGCCAATGCTTCTAATGTAGTATCACTGTGGGGAAATACCTACACCAATGTACCTGGAACCAATTGGTATCCAAATTGGGGGCAAGCAACTCAAGTAGCTTATTCTAGTGTTGGTGGCGACACAACATTGGGTTACACAGCCCTTAACTATGAAGGGGTTGCTTTTGCTAATCCAATTGATTTATCTAATATGGATTCTTTGCATTTGGATGTGTGGTCTCCAAATACTTCCTCATTAGATGTGCGCTTGATAAATTCTACCGCGGTGCAAAACACCGGTAACCCCATCCAACCAAATGTTACTTTAACATTAAATAACAGTGGATGGAACGTTGTGAGCATTCCTATTTCTAAATTCACAGGGTTAAAACTAAACGTGTTAGATCAAATGTCTTTCACGGCGCTTACACCTAGTTCTGGTGGAACTATTTATTTAGAGCACATTTATTTTGTATCCCACGTAAATCTACCAACTATCACAGGCTTTTCTATTCCCTCAAACCTATTGTTGGGTGCAGCACCATTTACCCTAACCGATCCAGCTAGTAATAGTACAGGTGCATTTACCTACACCAGTAGCGATGTAACTGTTGCAACTATCAGTGGAAAAGTAGTAACAATTGTTGGTGCAGGTTCTACTGTAATCACAGCAAATCAAGCAGCTGCCGGAAGTTTCTCTAAGGGATCCGCCTCTGCAACCTTAGTTGTGTCTTATCCTCCGCCAACAACTGCTGCAACAGCCCCAACTCAATCTGCAACTAATATAATTTCTCTATGGGGTAATAATTATGCTAATGTAGATGGTATTAACTGGTATCCAAATTGGGGACAAGCAACGCAACTTGGATTATCAAATATTGGTGGTGATACTACATTGGAATATTCAAACCTAAACTATGAAGGGGTTCAAACAACAACTCCTCTAAATGTTGGAAAGGCTAGTTACTTTCACCTTGATGTATGGACACCAAATGCAACTGCGGTGGTAGTAAATTTAATTAATTCTGCTTTAGTAACAGGTGGTGCAGCGGTTCAGGTTGCTGACACAATCTCACTTACAACTAGTGGATGGAACGCCATTGATATTCCAGTTACTGCTTTCAAAGGAGTAGATCTTACTAAGGTTGATCAGGTGATGTTTGTAGGCGCGACTCCAGCAACAAGTAGTGTTATCTACTTACAAAACATTTATTTCTGGGCTAATGGACCTTTAGCAGTTTCATTGGCAGACTTTAAAGCTTCAAAGATTGGCAATACAGCATCATTGACTTGGAAAACTGTAAGCGAAACAAATAACAAAGGATTCAATGTTCAACGTAGCAGCAATGGTACAAACTGGGCTACTTTGAAATATGTTGCAGGTGCAGGAACAGGTTCCAGCTATTCTTTTGTAGATAATAGCCCAGCAAGTGGTGTTAGCTATTACCGTTTAGGTTTAGTTGACGCAAGTGGAAAGGTTACTTACAGCTCTACGTTGTCAGTTGATTTTTCTAAAGCAACTGTAGGAATTTCTTTCTATCCTAACCCTGTAAAGAGTGTAATGAATGTAAATATCCCAGCTATCCAAAGCAATACTGCAAGTTTGAGCTTGGTTGGATTGAATGGCAGAACTATCAAGACTGTTCAGTTAGGAACTCAGAGTTCCAACAGCAATGTGGCGGTAAATGTTGCAGGCTTGGCAAAGGGTATTTATGTATTGACATTAAAGGATGGAGCTACAGTAAAAACAGCCAAGGTTGTTGTAGAATAAAAGAAGTTGCATCAAAATAGTTATTATTCAGGAGGTTGTCTGCAAGGCAGCCTCCTTTCCTTCCGGTTCAAATAATTTAAATAAGTTCTATTTAGTAATTGTAAGACGAAAGCGACAAACATTATGAAAGCGTTGTGATGCTTATGATGTACTAAAAAGTAGGATTAATAGTTCAAAAAAGATTCTTTAGAAGTAGTATTGATGTAGGAGTCAATCTAATTACAAGTTCACGAAAAGGTACTTTTGTCCTTCAGAATTTCTTCACGTTTTAAAACGATTGCATTATGAAATTAAAAGTCAGATTGTTATGTATCGGTATTTTTTTGAGTGGATTACTTTTACATGTCGCTGCCCAAACAAATATTGTTGTAACGGGAAAAGTAAGAAACAAAACGACGGGAGAGGCGCTTGTCGGTGCATCTGTAATAAATGAAAAGACACACAAATCTACTGTCACCAATGAAACCGGAGAATTTAGAATCTCTGTTGAAAAGGGCGCCACGCTCACCATCTCTTTCGTTGGAATGACATCCATTAAATACAAAGTAACAGGATCAGGTGATGTTGATATCACAATGGTTGAAGATATTAAAGCAGGTGACGAAGTGGTAGTTATTGGTTATGGCACACAAAAAAAGAGTGTTGTAACAGGTGCTATCTCAAGTGTAAAAGCTGCTGATTTGGAAAACCAAGTTACCCCGCGTATTGAAGAAGCTTTACAGGGTAGAACTTCTGGTGTAACCATTGCAGCATCTTCTGGTAGCCCTGGTGCTGCATCTACAATTTATGTAAGAGGTGTTACTAGCATTAATAATAGCGACCCATTGTATGTTGTGGATGGTGTTCCAATAACAGGAGGAATTGATTATTTAAACCCAAGCGATATACAAAGTATTGAATTGTTAAAGGATGGAGCTTCTGCTGCCATCTATGGTACTAAAGCTGCTCCAGGTGTAATTTTAGTAACAACAAAAAAAGGTAGAGCGGGTGATGCTCAAATTAATTATTCCGGTTACTTTGGTTCGCAAGCTCCTGCTCATAAGTTAAGTTTACTGAATGCCACTCAATATGCTACCCTTCGAAATGAGTCTTCTTTAGCTGCTGGTGGTGGTCTTGTATTCTCAAACCCTAAAAGTTTGGGTGCAGGAACCGATTGGCAGAGCTTAGTTTTTAATAATAATGCCAAGATTCAGAACCATCAATTTAGTGTAAGCGGCGGTAATGAAAAGGCTACATATTATGGCTCGATGGGTTATTTTGAGCAGCAGGGTATTGTTGCTACTTCTATATCAGACTACAAAAGATTTACGGCCTCTTTTAACTCTAAAGAGAAATTGAATAATTGGGTAACCTTCGGAAATGACATATCTTATGCCCACATTAAGAGTCAAGGGAGTTTAAATACCAACAGTGAGTATGGGGGGCCACTGAGTTCTGCTATCAATCTAGACCCTATCACAAGAGCAGTTGTCACGGATGCTGCAACTTTAGCAACTAGTCCTTACAATATCGATTCCCTTCCGTTAATTAAGGATGCAAACGGCCATCCTTATGGCATTTCACAATATGTTGGTCAAGAAATGACAAATCCGCTTGCCTACATACAAACAGTGCAGGGTAACTATGGTTGGTCTGA
>Ga0007818_1000599_pt1 | contig 9617 bp, 8 predicted proteins | sample CryBogCBE08Jun09_FD_71221 | JGI IMG/M metagenome (GOLD analysis project Ga0007818, IMG submission 71221) | Freshwater microbial communities from Crystal Bog, Wisconsin, USA - CBE08Jun09 | ecosystem: Environmental > Aquatic > Freshwater > Lake | place: Crystal Bog, Wisconsin, USA | collected...
ATAAAACAAATTAAAATGTGTGGTCAGTAACTGTTCTTTATGTCGGGCTGAGTACCGTGCTACAGGCGAACCGTGTTTTATGGCAGACTCAACTGCTACACACATTTTAAAACTTGGCGGTCCCAGCGAGAGTCGAACTCGCCTCAATGGCGTGACAAGCCACTATACTAACCGATATACTATGGGACCAAAATCATTGTTAAGTATTATCTGCTCAATTTAGGAGTCGGTGCGCAACCTTCCAAAGCGAATAAGCAGTTATATCAGGACCTGTTCCTCGCCAGTTAGGCCCGTATAGTCTATGCGTCCATAGACGATACCCTGATAACACTTAACAATGATATTACTATATTAAAACATACTACAGGAACCATTGTACATCTATCTCTACTCAAGGGCGCTACCCCAAGAGCCTGTACGGTCATTACTGCCTACAAACCCGCCGCTATATCCGGCCGTAGCCTGTTTCATGCTTTCTGAGATTGCTGTTTCTGCAATGTTGCTCGTTTTCTCAGACCGCCTAACGGTGTAGGTAACCTACAATATATTTTAATATAGCATCTGTTAAAAACAGAATACTACATTAATTAACTTTTTAATGAACCTTTGAACTAAGCACAATCTCTCAATTCATGTATGAATTATACTATAATTCAGATTTATTGTCAAACTAATTTGTTGTATTTCTACTACAAACACTTTTCAATATTTCCTGAATCAATTTCTCAATTCATGTATGAATTATATCATTAGTTGGATATACTGTCAAATGTGTTTGTTGTAAAAATACTACATTGGTCCGGCGTAGAGGAATCGAACCTCTATTAAGACTTTAGAAGAATCCTGTCCTATCCATTGAACGAACGCCAGTATTAGCGTTGATGATTGGCTCCGCATCTGAGTAACGATCTCAGCTAGTCATTGCTTAACAGGCAAGTCCGTGCACCATGCTCGAATTCTGCGGAATACTCTGGTGCCCCTCGACAGAATCGAACTGCCGTAACCTGATTACAAATCAGGTGTAATACCATTATACTAGAAGGGCATTGTTGTTGATATGACTTTTATTTAGTAGTATGACACTAACTCAATAAAATTCTACTGTGCTTGGGAACACCTGCAAGCAAGTAATCCATTTGATCTGCTAGTATTGTACGATGTTGAAGTATCATATTTTCATAGTGATTGGGCACGTATGGGGCATACAATAATTCCATCTTACATTCTTTCAACAGTTTATGACCTTTTCTGCTATTACAGCTAAGACATGCAGTTACTACATTCATCCAAGTGTTTTCTCCACCTTTACTTTTAGGAATAATGTGATCCCTGCTTAGATGATGATAGTTTGGAAAATGATCGCCACAATATGCACATACATGTCTATCACGGCCGAATAATGTTTTATTGGTTAATGCAACTGTTGAATGTTTATAAGGATTGAAACCATGACCTTTAATAGCAATAATGCTAGTAGATTCAAGGTAACTCATCTCACCATTCTTTTGATTTCCACCACGATACTTTGCAATGACTTCACCCATTGCCCATGCTACTGAGTTTTTTGCATGGTATGTAATTGCATCATCATATGAGATCCACTTACGGGGAACTCCTGACACATCTAGTGCTAATACTGCCACGATTAAACTCCTTTTTGGTATAGTCACTACTATTATTTAGCTGGTTTGAGTGGGTCCTACAGGAATCGAACCTGTATAACCACGATCGGAACATGGTATTCTATCCATTGAATTAAAGACCCGACAATGGTACCCCAAGAAGGATTTGAACCTTCAACATCTTTCTTTTGAAGAGAGTGCGTCTTCCAGTTGCGCCATTGGGGTATTTTGTGTTGGTACCCCTGGGGAGAATTGAACTCCCATGAACCAATTATCTGTTGCTTACGGGATATAAATCCGCCGTTTTACCATTAAACTACAGGGGCATTGAGATTTGGGGTGGCTGATGGGATTCGAACCCACGACAACAGGAATCACAATCCTGGACTCTACCAACTGAGCTACAGCCACCATAAAAAGATTTCTGAGAGCCACACTATCCTCCTGAGAGGACTCATGTGATTGTCTCGTATAAGCGAGTTTAACTACCACAAATAGCAGCCTGGCGTTTTCACATACCCCATGATATGTTATGCTAAGTGGGACTCAAGCTTATCGTCTATCTCAGAATTTTGGTAGTGATAGTTAGAATTGAACTAACGACCTTATCCGTATGAAGGATCTGCTCTTCCCCTGAGCTATATCACCATATTAAATAATTGTTAACAAATACTATCACACGTTTAAGAGGGTTCGACCTTTTCGCCCTCCCCATATCTGTGTTCATTCTCCGGCTAAGAGACCCGTCGTATAACTATCACTAGTCACGATACATCCAAGAAATATGGGGTTAAATTACCTAATAGTTCGGCAGAAGGGCCACTTCATTTTATCGCTTTTGTTAACAATTAACTTGGTGCGTCTGGAAAGATTTGAACTCACGACCCTTTGGTTCGTTGCCAAGTACTCTATCCAACTGAGCTACAGACGCTTATTTGGTTTGATTTTATAACCTTGATCTTTAATATATCTTTGGCAGTCAGGATGTTCTACCGCTAATTTCTCGTGCATATCAAAATGTTTTATAATAGGTTCAGGTAAATTTAATAGAAAACTATTGGTAGAGTATCTTACTCCAGTTTCTACAGGTTCTACTTCATGTACCCAAAAATAGTCAGCAGGCCAAATCATTGCTTCACCAGCCTCTAATTTTACACGATGCTTACCGTTCCAAAACACAAAGTCTCCACCTGTATAATCATCATTCAAATTGAATGTAGCACTACCGTATACATGTGTAGCATGATCTATGTGCGGATGAATCTTACTACCAGGTTCATATTTCAGTAAACGATACATATGACTATATAGCATAGTCTCTCTTATACCAACATGAAACATACCAAAGTCATCTAGGTAATCCATGTACTCATTGATAAGATTTTCATTTGCCTTGAATACTAAATCCCAAGCCTCAGTTCCATATTTTATTTCAGTTCGTAAGAATGTTGATACTGTATCTTCTCCTGTAACTGCATGAAAACAGCTTTCTAACAGTATGTCATCTTTTAATTTATCATATTCTTCAATTAAAAATTGACATTCATCTTTTGAGAATGCATTTTTTTTGCGGAAAATTAGTTGTGTTAAATCTATTGTCATAATATATATTTATTAATTAAAGCATTGCCCATAATAATTATTTGGCAGGCCTACTTGGGATCGAACCAAGGACGACGGAATCAAAATCCGTTGTGATACCATTTCACCATAGACCAATAAATTTGTAAACACTCTGGGGTAATATACTGTCCAGGCATATTAAATGTTTATCCCAAAGTGTGTATTAAAAAGCACAGTCTGCGGCATCTCAGCCCATGTCAGCTCTATGCTTTTTAATACGCTTGAATTTTTCATCTCACAAAAGAGACTTCATCCTCAAGGCCGCCCGTTTGCTAGTTATTATAGTGTCTAGCGTAGTCCTCGTTACTATCACACTTGTCTTACATAGATTTTGATCGTTCTATCAATTTCCTATTAGACTCGGCTAAAAGAGTTGCTCGTTTTAACTTCTCTTGTATCAATTCTTTGACTTTTTCAGGAGTCAAGTGAGTATACTCTCGCCAACGTAATTTATCAGTTTTGTATTCTACTTCTTTTCTCATTTCTTGTCAAACCTCATTTGTTGTTTTATTGCAACACTAAATGGTAAACCCTGAGAACTTTTTAGATTCCCAGGGTTTAGAATTTAGTTATATGATAAACTTTTATCTATTCCCCGGCTCTCTTTGATCTAGAACAAAATTTGTGCCACGAATACTTGTAGGATATGATGGTACAAATGACTCTATGGTCGCCCATAAAGTATTATGTTTCATCAATTGGTTACAAGTTTTATTCATCATAGTGTTTTATTTAGTCCTGTTTCAAAATATGTTGCTATTATATGTGTTTTTTTAATAAAAGTCAATTTATTTTGCATCTTCTGGGCAAACTAGCCATCCTAATTTTAACAAGTCTTGCTCTATCTCATCAGTCACAGTGCCTTCAGTAACAAAACCTGGGATTTCATGACCTTCTTCCATTATACCTGAACAGTACCAATCAATATAGTCACCCTTTTCTTGCATGTCAGCGATGATACCACCTGCATGTCTCCAACTACAACTCCAAGTTTCTTCAGTAAGAATGGGCCATACATCATTTTTAATGAAGTCTCTATTGCACATGGATGCATACAAGTTTTGAGCATAACTATTACTTTGTTTTACTTTGTCACAAATCCACTTAGTACTACGCAAATCATATTCCATATTATCTTTTTGCCAATCAGGATCTACAAGCTTTTCCATCTCTTGTTCTCGCCAAGACTTGTACATCTCAATATAGTCCGGGTTAGGCTCTTTACCTTTTTCCTCACAACGTTTGATATACCCTTCTTTTTGAAAAGTATATCTTTCAGGGCTACTATTTATTTTAGACATCTTTAATCTCCATCCAAGTATGATCACCCATGTATTTAACTTGTGTTATATAATCATAGTGTATAGGTTTTCCTGAACTCCAATCATCAGGACCATGTGATGTTAGTATTGTTTTTTGTTTTCGTGTGTCAAAAGCTAACCAATAATACTGTCCCAACACAATTTGAAATTGATATTCTGCATTGTAAACCATATCAGTTACATCTAGTCTACGCTTTATATCATCTGCTTGCTTTTGTAACACAGTAACCAATTCCATAATGCGATCATATTCTTGCTGGGCGTATATCCTAGCATGATTAATCATTATGTCTTTTTGTTTAGTGACTGGAATTAAATCGAATTGTGGCCCACTTGACTCAGTTGCATAGGGAGTAACATTGCGATTAAAAAAATGTACAATGTTATTCCCTACGTTTGAATCATAACTGTCTCTGCCTTTGGCTGAATTATTTTCCATTAATTTTTCTTTTTACTGTAAAAGATATGATTACCTATTTGCTTTATTTTACGATAAGGCCAAGAACTGTCAACAGTTACGGATAAATTATGAAAGAATAGTGCACTTTTTGGTAATATGTCATTGTAACTGTTGTTTGCAAGCACATCATATGCGATGTCCATACTTTGAACATATCTTGGGTCATTGGTATTTGGATCGCCCTTACCTTCACATACCCAACTGAATTGGCATACTTTTATTTTACCTTCATCGCTATTAACATAAGCTGTTTGGTAGATTACCTGACAGGGCGTACTTCCAAAGCCATGATTCATTCTGTTAACCACTACTCTTGCGACCGCGGCTTTGCCTTCTACACTCTCGTGACCAGCTTCATAGAATATATTTTTTGCTAAACAAGTTACCTGTTTTAAACTAACATGACTAGCAATATTATTCTCTAAATTTTTAAAATCACTAGTTATATTAAATGACATGGTAAGACCACATACAATTAAAACTAGTGCAAAATAGTTTTTAAATTTTAATAGCATAATGCTACTCCTTTCTATTACTTGTACAAACAAGTAATGTGTTAAGTATAATTACTTAACTAATTCCCAACAGTCACAATTACACAAAGTAACATCATGGACTGCGGTGGTTGGTGATAGTATCGGAACAGTAAGCCCATTGTTCACCAAATTTGTAATACTTAAATTATTAGGTATAAGTGTACTAGCAGTAGTACCACCTGTGCTACCTGGTACAGTAGTTGTACCACTAACAATAGTAACATTGCCGGGTACAATACTACCATCTGGATGCAATAATGTAATATTTGCTACCTGTGATGATGCTTTAGGCAGCACCAAAGGCAATTTTACTACATCGTTATCAAGTTGACCGCCCATAAGATTTAATCTCTGTGCGTTACGAACTTCTCGCAAACTAGCTATTAGATTAGTTCCACCAATATTGTTTGCACTAATATTTTCCAATGTCATAGAAGTTTGAAATGGATCAGTATCTATTGCGTATGTTGAAATATTATCCATAAAACTATATACTTCATGTACATTAGTTACTAAATCATTTGTGCCAGTAGGTAATGCTAAGTCTCTTGCATTTTGCTCTGTTTGCAAACTTGAAGCTAATAACTTATATATTGAATATGCATTATCAATAACTCCTTTAGCAGCTGAATTAAGTGGATTAACAGTTATAAGATTAGTTTTTCCGCCTGTAACAATATAATTAATTGTTTCACCGTTACTGGGTTTATTACCAGCAATGATTGGTTTATCTAATCTTGTTTTTGTTGCACTAGCATTTATTGCTGCAGGTAAATAAGAGAAGAAATTGTCACCTGCTCCTGTAGTAATAACAACTGGTGTAGTTCTGCCACCTGTTTGAACATCCCAATATGCCATTATCCAATATGTTCCTTCATTGGGGAATGATGTGAAATATTTGTAAGAACCATCTGATCCTATAGTAACATGCATTACACCCTGCTGGGCGGCTGCTGGGCTAATACCAACATTATATGCAACTGATGCCTCTCCATCTACAATTCCAAGATAGGGAATTATATTTGAACCTGAATTAGTAGTATTTGGTACTTCATAAAAAATATATAGAGAAACTGATTCACCGGCAGTGCCAGTTAATTCAATTACATATTGATCTTTTACAGGTAAGCCTGGTGTTCCGGTAAATGTAAAATTAATTATTGAACCTGCTACCCCATCGCCTGTATCAACCCCATTACTAACTTCTGTTACAGTAATCACTAAGTCATTAGCAGGTGTTGCACCACCAAATCTAGTACCAAGAAAAGTAATTGTATCGTTAACTTGGTAATTTTTACCATGTGGATAAGAATTATTAATCATTGATGCAAGAGTAACATTATAAGAAAGATTGTCGCTTGTTATGATAAAAAATGCTCTAGTATCGGTTCTAGTACCTATATCAGTAGTTCCACCAGTTCCACTAGTACTGTCTTGTGCCATACCAAGTCCTTTATTATAAACAGTATTATATGTTTCACCTACTCCTACATTAGAGCGTAAAACAAATAAGCCCGGTGTACCAAGTGTTACTGTAGGTGCTAGATTTACATTATTTGTATTGGCTGCATTAAAATATAATGTTTGTATAGCTTCATTGGCATATGTGATTAGATTAGGTAATGTAGCATAATCGGCAGCATTAGTAGAGCCACTAGATACTATAGTGAATATTTGATCATAATATTGAGTCAATGGTGTTAGGTCAAATTTTGTTATTTCTTTAATAGCTGCATCTAATTTATCAAAGGGATAAAAATTAGTCATGCAACCAAAAAAGTCTTTCATATTATATTTGTTATCAATGTCAGATCCTTTTGCAACCGATGCAAGTGCAGCTGTAACTGTCGCAATATCAGTTGGAATATTAGTACCATTAACATTCAATCCATTTACATTTTCTAAATTACTAACAACTTGTCCAAACTTTTCTATATCCATAGATTTGACATTTTTAATCTGCATCATGGCTTCACTAAATGCATCACATGCATATGCAATGTCAGGTGGCAAGTAAGTTATTAAACGATTACCGTAACTTATATTAGGTTGTACATTTACTTTACCATCTGTGCTATATAATAAGAAATATGTTTTACTATTTGTTGGTAACTTTTGTGTATTATACCTCGGGAAAGTTAAACTACTGTAACTAGTAGGAAATAGCATTTTAGGATCAAGTAAATCTGCAAGTGATTTTAATCCTTTTGTTTGGCAATTGATAGGTAATAATACATCATTTAAATCAACACCAATAATTAAATTAAATGCATTATACATGTATTTACGTTGTTGGTTTGTTGGTATAACCCCGTTAAGTATATTGCTTACTTCAGTTGCACTTAATCCTGCTGATAGTAATGCAAGATTAAGTGCAGATGTAATTGCTTTATTTTTATTCAATGTTCTTAGCAATATTTCTGGATCACCAAATCTATCTATTGTTAATAAATCTATTGCACGACCGCTAGCTATGATATCTTGCCCCCAAAAGAATGTACTTGAATTTACACCAGTGATATCACCTGTTATCAAGTCATTCATGTTACTATAGATACCATCTAAGTAAGTCAAGCTAGCAGTAAAACTATCAATAACTTTATTATTCTGATCTCTGGTACTCATACATGTATTAAATGTATTTAAGAAATCGCTATATGAGCCATTATTAATATAAAATTCTTTCCATGCCTGAATCGCAAATTGTCCTAAAAATCCATATTTTGTTTCAACAAGTGGAATCGTTCTGGAATATGCATTTGTAGGGACACTATTACCTAACAATTCACAAAATCCTGCACCCATAGTAATCAATCTGTTGTATGTGTCTTTTGTAATAAGACCACCCTGTTCTCTTTTAGAAGGATCTGAATTAGTTGTATCAGGATTAACGTTGTATACTGTACCGTAACCAAATATATTAGTAGTATCAGTAGGAGTTGTATTTGCTACAAATTGTGTGCCTACTACATTTACACTTGCACCTAAGGCTGTGAAATCAGATTTAGCTTGAGGTCCGTATCCTAATTTATCACCCAATGATTTAATAATGTATGTCCTACCTTGTTTAATTGCACCTATACCAATAGTAGGATATGCTAATTCAAATGCATAATTAAATATTGCAGGTAATTTAGTTAAAAAGTTCGGTAACGTAATTTGTGATACAACATTGGTTGTGATAGAACCTGCAGGTAATTGTGAACCATCAGTAGAAACTCCGCCAATGATGATTGGTTTATTCAATGTACTATTAACTGCATCGCTAGAACCAAAGTCGGCTCCATTAAAAAATAAACCTTTTGAATCTGTTGCAATTTGTATAGTTTGATTTCTAATTCCTGGACTAGCAAACCATTTTACTGCCATATAATAAGTTCCAAACGCACTATAACTATTAGACTGTGCTTTATACGTATAAGTACCATCAGGACCTATGGTAAAATAATCATGGTGTACTTCTGTGTATAGTGACTTAGATGGTTGGGGCAACATTCTAAATTGATTTATTAAAATCTTTTCTCCAGGCACACCTGTAACTTTGAATATAGGACCTGTTACACCTGTAGGAAAAGAAGGTGCTAATATAGTAATACTGGGTGTACCATATGCAGTAGCAACCGCAGGAACAGGCACAGATACTAATTCAGGGCCTAGTACAGTATCAAAGTTTATACTATCACCCATTAGTGTTCCGGGATAATAAACTGCATTTACTAAGTCCGTGCCTACAAATAATCCCACTATTTTTTCAGTAGATGGGTTAATATTTAAACCACTGTTCTTAACGAGTGCGCCTAAACAGTTTAAATTAACTGGTGTATAATTTCCTGTTAAACTCATGGTACAAATACATCCTTACTTCCTTCAACAATACTATGCCCACAACTGTTTCCTGAACCTATTCTGAGTACAGGAACACCTTCAGCAAAGACTGTAGGGCTGCCTTGAGTAGTAGTTGATGATTTGTGAGGTGGGTGTGGTGGTCCATATGGTGCGTGTTCAGTTATACTACTCGTATGTAATCCTACTGCTATGCCATTACATAATACAG
>Ga0007818_1000603_pt1 | contig 9582 bp, 12 predicted proteins | sample CryBogCBE08Jun09_FD_71221 | JGI IMG/M metagenome (GOLD analysis project Ga0007818, IMG submission 71221) | Freshwater microbial communities from Crystal Bog, Wisconsin, USA - CBE08Jun09 | ecosystem: Environmental > Aquatic > Freshwater > Lake | place: Crystal Bog, Wisconsin, USA | collected...
GAAAGACCTCAAGATTTTACTCGTCAGATAATTGCCAAAGGCGCGTGGAAAGATTGCATTGCTCTTGAGAAAAAGATCAATGAGCAATTGATCAAAAGCATTGAAACAACTTACAACAAACAAGCATTTCCCGCTATAGTAAATGAAGTTCATCCGATGCTTGGAAAAAAGCATACTGAAGAATCCTTAAAGAAAATAAGTTTGACAGGAAAAGGTAGAAAGTTATCTGAAGAACATAAAAAGAAACTTCATTCAGGTAACATTGGAAATAAACACACTTTAGGTTATAAGCACACTGCTGAATCTATTTTGAAAATATCAGAAGCAAGTAAAGCGAGAAAGCATTCTGAAGAAACAAAAAAGAAAATAGGTGATTCCAATAGAGGAAGAAAAGCATCTCCTGAGACTATCATTAAACTTAAAGAATCACATTTGGGTAAAATTCCTGGAAATAAAGGTAAACCCTCGCCTTTAAAAGGTAAAAAGCAATCTTCTGAATTTATAGCTAAACGAACTGCGGCTATAAAAGCTGTTTTTGAAAGAAAAAAGGCTAAAAATGCCTAGGTTCATCAATACTTTCGGTAATAACATTCTTTCCGTAGCTATATGTGATCGGTGTAAATTTAAACGCCCTTATGATGAAATAGTTCAAGATCAAAATATACCCGCGTTGCGCGTTTGTATACATGGCTGCGTGGATTCTCTGGATCCTTATAGGCTTCCCGCTAGACAACCTGAACGTATAAGTATTAGATTTCCGCGCCCAGATGCTGACGTTGCACAGTATAATGACGCTATTACGACGGATCCTAACGTCGTAAATTCACCAAATAACGTAACGCAAGGCACTGCTGGTGAATGGGGTATTGCTCCTGAAACCTCAGAGGATGATATTGATGGAAACCTCGATAACCTTGCACCTTAGTAAAGATTAATTATGGCAAACATACGAATCAGTCAGCTACCAACAGCTCCATCAGCAATCACTGGTGCTGAATTAGTACCTATTGTTCAAAATGGTGAGACTGTTCAAGCGACGGTCAATCAATTAGTTTCTTCCCCTTCACAAACTCAAACTTTCCTAACTGTAAACAATGAGCCGACCCTGCCTAATAGTCGTTATTTCGGAACTGGTCTTGGTCTTGGGTTCACTGATGGCGGTGCTCAAGGTAAGTATTCATTATTTCTAAACGGTACATCGGGTTCACTTGAGACTGCTGGTTACGGCTTAATTGCTAAAACTGCGGCGGGCACAGTAGCTGCTCGAGTGCTTTCAGTTAGCGGAGCAGGACTCTCAGTAACAAACGGTAACGGTGTGAGTGGTAACCCTACACTTGCCGTTACGGGGCTTCTCTACTCCCTCGCTAACCTCGGTGGCACTGGGCTAATCTTTTCAAACGGAAGCGCTCTCAGTCCTCTGAGCATTGCTGGAACCACAAATCAAATCAGCGTAGCTAGTGGTAACGGTGTTAGTGGTAATCCTACAATTTCATTCGCTAATGATGCGGTATTTCCTGGTACTGGCGGTATTACTGTACCGAACGGAACTACGTCACAAAGACCTATTGCCCCTAACGCGGGTCAGATTCGTTACAATACTACTCTTTCCGCTTTTGAGTTTTATGAGGGTGGCGTATGGCAAATACTCGGTACTGGTAGCGGAACTGTAACTCAAGTCAACGGTACAGCAAATCAAATTAACGTAGTAAACAATACTACCACTCCAACGGTAAGTATTGTAAACAATCCTACACTTCCTGGTGTGGGCGGCGTAGTCGTACCTATCGGTACTACTGCTCAAAGACCTGGATTAGGTAACGGCACACTGCGTTACAACACTGATACCGCGACCTTTGAAGGTTACGCTAACGGTGCTTGGGGTTCAATTACTACGGGTACTGGTGTTACCTCAGTAGCGACTGGCACTGGTTTAACTGGTGGTCCAATTACTTCTACTGGAACAATCGCAATTGCTAACACTGCCGTCTCCGCTGGTTCATACGGTAGCGCGGGTGCTGTACCGACTTTTACAGTTAATCCTCAGGGTCAATTAACCCTCGCCGCTAACGTAAATATCAGTATTGCACCTAGCCAGATCAACGCTACAATCCCTAATACTGGATTGACAAATAGTTCAGTTACTTATAACGGTGTTACCGTAGCCCTCGGTGCTAGTGGAACGATTACTGCTTCTACCACTTCTACTTTGACAATCGGAACTGGTTTGAGTGGCGGTTCATTTAACGGTTCTACTCCCGTAACAATCGCTAACACTGGCGTATTGAGTTTTTCAGCTGGGACTACAGGCTTAACACCTAACACTGTTACGACTGGCGCAATAACCCTCGCTGGAACTCTGGCTATCGCCAACGGTGGTACAGGATTAACTGCTACCCCTTCTAACGGTCAGATTGACATTGGTAACGGTACAGGCTTCACTCGCACTACTATTACTGCGGGCACAGGTATCACTATTACTAATGGTGCAGGTTCAATCACTCCTTCTATCACCGCTACAGGCGTAACTGCGGGTACATACGGTTCATCTTCCGTTATCCCTGTTTTGACGGTTAATGCTCAAGGTCAAGTAACTTCAATCAGCACTCAAGCTAGTAATGCGCCTGCTTATCAAGGTACATGGAACGCTAATACCAATAGTCCTACTTTGACTTCTAGCGTGGGTACGTCTGGTTATTACTACGTTGTAACGACTGCTGGTAACACTACTTTGAACGGCGTATCAGGCTGGAACATTGGTGACTGGGCAATATTCAGTAACGGCGCATGGCAGAAGATTCCTGGCTCAACCACTGAATCATTTACAAATCTAATTACTACTAACCTGCAAGTCGGCGGATTGACTGGCTTTGTTTATGCTAACAATACCACTGGATACGCTACCGCAGCTACTACTGCTCAACTTTTGTCATTACTCGGCACAACTCCAGTAGCTAACGGCGGCACAGGTTTGACCAGCTTGACTGCTGGCTCGTTAGTTTACGGAAATGGTACTTCTGCGTATAACACGCTAGCAATTGGTTCAGCCAATCAGATTTTGACCTCTACTGGAACTGCTCCGCAATGGTCTACTTTGAGTGGCGTAGCGGTTACTACGTTCAGTGGTGGTACGACTGGCTTAACACCTTCTACCGCGACTAGCGGAGCTATTACCCTAGCGGGTGTTTTAAACGCGGTTAACGGTGGTACGGGTGAAGCGGGAACTCTAACAGGTATTTTATACGGAAACGGCACTTCAGCCCACACAGTAGCTACAAATGCCCAATTACTTACTCTTCTCGGCACTTTAGGAGTGCCTAACGGCGGTACGGGTCTAACCACTTTAACATCGGGTTACATACCTTACGGTAACGGAACGAGCGCATTTGCGTCAAGTTCAAATTTGCAATTTAGCGGTTCTGCTCTTACTGTAACGGGTAGCGGAACATTCACCACTGGCGTTGGCGGTGGAAATTTTTAATTATATTGATTTGAAGCTATAATTTCACAAAGGATTTAATTATGCCACAAAGCGGATTTACACCCCTACAAATTTACTCTAGCTCGACGACCACGAATGTGCCGACGGCTGGGAATTTGACAAATAGCACTCAAGGTGCTGAGTTGGCGATTAACATCGCTGACGGTAAGTTATTCTATAAAGACTCAGGCGGTACTGTTCAAGTATTGGCTACTAAGGGTGGCGTAGGTTCTTCTACAACTACTCAAGTTCTATATAACTCTAGTGGCTTATTGGCTGGTTCTGCTAACATGGTATTTGATGGCTCTACCCTTACCACTCTTAATTCATCCTATACAGGCACACTTACTGGCGGTACAGGAGTAGTTAATCTAGGTTCTGGACAGTTTTATAAAGATGCTAGTGGGAATGTAGGTATTGGTACTACAAGTCCTTACGCAAAACTAGCTGTTAGTGGAACAGCCTCAAATCAAACTACTTTTGCAACAACCGCACCAAGTTCTGATTTATTCAGAATTCAGCCACAGGCATCAGGAACTGGTGTTTACTTACAGTCCACAGATAATGGTCAAACAGCATACGCAAACATGGGTTTTTATGCCAATAATTTTATCTGGAGTCCTAGTGGAACAGAAGCAATGCGTATTGACTCTAGTGGTAATGTAGGTATTGGTACTAGTAGTCCTGCTACATACGGAAAACTTGCTGTTAATGGTTCAATTGATTCATTTGGTTCTAGCGGGTCTTTTTCTATATTTAGACGAGATACAAATGCTTATGCTGTTGGTATGTATTCCGCATCAGGTGGAATGATATGGGATTTAAGTAGTTTTGGCAGTGCTATGACACTTGATTCTAGTGGTAATTTGTTGATTGGTACTACTACATCGCCAAGTGGTTCAAGCAGGCTTGCAGTTGGCGCAGGTTTATGGTCACCACATACAACTTATTTCCAATTAACACCTAAATATACAAGCGGTACTGGTGATTATTATTTTTACGATACCAATGATGGGTTTTTTCCTTATCCTGACAATTATCAAAAACTTGGTAACCCTTCTTATCGCTGGACTACTGTTTACGCAACAACAGCACTTATTAACACATCTGATGCTAACCAAAAGCAACAAATTAGAAACTTAAATGATGCTGAAAAAGCAGTAGCACAATCAATTAAAGGGCTTATTAAAGCATTTAAATTTAATGATTCTGTTGCGGAAAAGGGCGATGGCGCAAGGATTCATGTTGGTGTAATAGCACAAGAAGTTCAATCTGCATTTGAAGCGCAAGGTTTAGATTCATCTAAATATGCAATGTTTTGTTCTGATACTTGGTATGAAGTCGATGGAAAAGCAAAGCCCGCAGACGGTGATTTTTACACAAAAGAAACCCCCAATGCTGTAGAAGTTACTCGTCTTGGTATTCGATATGACCAACTACTAGCTTTTGTAATATCAACTTTATAAGGAAAATAAAATGAACTTTACATGGAATGTAGTTCAAACAAACTACAACACAATAGACAAATTTATTACAACAGTGCATTATGTTGTATCCGCTACAGATGGTGATTACACCGCTTCTACTTATGGCACAGTAAGCTACACACAAGAAGAGAAGGCTTACAAGCCTTATGCTGATTTGACACAAGCTGAAGTAGTTGGTTGGGTACAGGAGTCACTTGGTCAAGATACAGTGGAAGCGAGTTTGACTGCACAGATTGAAGCCTTAAAGAATCCTGTACAAGAAGCTGGATTACCTTGGGCTCCACAACAAGCACCAGCTCAGGCATAATATTTAAAGGGAAGCCACCACCCTAATTTGGTGGCAACTTCATGGAGATTAAAAAATGGATGGTATCAAACTATCAACTGATCTAGTAAACGCAATCCTGCAATATTTGGGTAACCAAAAATTTGTAGAAGTTGCAGGTTTAGTACAAGCTATTCAACAACAAGCTCAAGCACAAGGTGCACAACCTGCAGAAGCTCCAGCTGAACCAACTCCAGAAACCCCAGCTGCATAAGGAAACATTATGAACTTCTTGAACGAACTCGAAACACATTTAAGCTCTTTTGAGAGCAAAGCTAAAGCAGACATCGCATTGTTCATCGCTCATGTCAAAAGTAAATACTCTGAGCCAGCTCCAGCTGTTGTAGCTGCTCCTGCCCCAATCGCTCCTAATGGTGAATTGACAATCGGTCAAGAAGTTCCAGCCGTTGCAGAAGTTACTCCAGTTGAAGCAGAAGTAGCACCAGAAGTTGAAGAGCCAGCTCCAGTAGAAGCCGTAGAAGAAGCACCTGCAGAAACTGAAGAGCCAGCAAAAGCAGAGTAACAAATGGAATCCCAGACACTTATAAATTACTCCGTTCTATTATGCGGAGCGCTAGGCGGTTGGATTTTAAAAGTGCTCTGGGATTCCATTCGTGAATTAAAAATTGCTGATTCTGCTTTAATTGATAAAGTCGCTAAAATTGAAGTAATGGTCGCGGGTAGCTACGTAACTCGGGAAGAGTTTCAAAGAACAATCTCTAGTCTGTTTTTAAAATTAGACCGTATTGAAGATAAAATTGACAATAAGGCTGATAAATGAATGATTTCTTTAAGCACTTATTGACAGGGAAAGACAATGCCACTTATGATATTGGTCGAGTTACTTGGCTTTTTGGTATTCTTGCCGTCATTGCTTTGGCTTTTTATCAAGTATTTCACACTGCTGTAAGTCTTAGAGAATTAGCTGAATCATTAGGTATCATCTCGGGTGCTGGCGGAGCAAGTGTAATGATGAAAAAAGATGCGGAGCCTCAATAATGTTTCCTCTATCGATTGTTACCTATGTCAAAATTGTCGTGGTTAGTTTACTTCTATGCGGGTGTGCTTATGGTTATATTGAGCATTCTCGTTTTGAGGAGTATAAGTCAGAGATTAAAGCAATTGCAGAAAAACAAATCGCGCAGAATGAATCAAAAGTTAAAGAACAAGCGCTAATCAATAAAGGAATATCAAATGCATACGAGGCTAAGTTATCTGCTATTCACACTTATTATGACGGGATGCGCAACTCCAGTGGCAGTCCAATGTCCAGCCTTTCCCTCTCCTCCAGCGGAACTAATGTTAGCTCCTCCGACTTTAAACTTGATTGCGCCATTACCACGCAGCAAGTAGTAAGCCTGCAAGATTGGATTAAGGAACAGTCAGGTCTATGATTCAAAACTTTGAAAAGTCTTTAGACATGCTGCTTGAATCTGAGGGTGGATTTGTAAACAACCCAAAAGATCCAGGTGGAATGACTAACCTCGGAGTCACTGCCGCTACTTGGGCACAGTTCAAAGGGCGTGCTACAAGCGAAAAAGAAATGCGTAATCTTGACAAAGATGACGTAGCTCCGTTGTATGAGAAGAAATACTGGGACGCATGTAAGTGTGATGACCTGCCTTCAGGCATCGATTACCTAGTCTTTGACTTTGCGGTAAACGCTGGTCCTGGCAGGGCGATAAAGACGCTCCAAAAGGCTATCGGCGTGCCTGAGGATGGTTCAATCGGTCCTGTGACTTTGCAAAACATTGACGTCATGGAAAAAAGTGAATTGATTACTCGATTTTCAGATTCTAAAAAAGAGTTCTATGAATCATTACCAACCTTCCCGACGTTCGGTAAAGGTTGGCTCGCGCGTATTGACGTAGTCCGCGGTAACGCTAGTAAATTATTAGGATAAAAAGATGAGTTCTATTCCCGCAGCTGTAATGACGTATGACAATCTAACCTCTAATATAGAACAATATTTAGAGCGTAATGACCCTGCGGTTGTAAATCAAATTCCTACATTCATCATGTTGGCTGAATTTGAAATAGCAGAAATGATGAAGTCATTAGGACAGCAACAGGTTGTAGAATCTACTATGCTCGCTGGTAATCCTGTAATTCCTAAACCCGCACGCTGGCGTAAGACGACCTCGTTCAATATTACTGTAGGTGGTAAAAAACAACCTGTATTCCTGCGTAAATATGAATACCTAATCAATTACGCCCCTAACAGTTCAACTCTATCTACTCCATTATACTATGCCGATTATGATTATGACAATTGGCTGGTAGCTCCTACTCCAGATACTAATTATGCGTTTGAAGTATTGTATTACGAGCGCATTCAACCTCTTTCATCAGATAATCAGACTAACTGGCTTACGCGTAATGCACCTAATGCGATGCTTTATGGGACACTGCTTCAAGCTATGCCGTTTCTAAAAAATGATCAACGTGTAATTTTTCAGACTAAGTACACCGAGGCAATCACTGCTTTGAGTAATGAGGATAAATTACGCATTGCCGACCGTCAAGCTATTGCTCAAGATTCTTAATCATGTATTACATTTACATCATAACTAATATCATAAATGCCAAGCAATATATTGGCATAACTAAAGATATTGATAAAAGATGGAAAGAGCATAAAAAAGCTGAAGAAGATACTTATTTTTACAGAGCTATAAGAAAATATGGCGCGCACAATTTTGTTATAAAGCATTTTGCATCTTCTAAAGATTTAGAATCTGCGTTTTTTATAGAAAAAATGTTGATAAAAGAACACGCTACTAGAAGCCCTTTGGGTTATAATTCTACAGATGGAGGAGAAGGTTTAAGCAATCCTTCTGAAGAAATAAGAAACAAAATGCGTAAAGCTAGTACAGGTGTTAAAAGATCTGATGAAACTAAAAAGAAACATGCGTTAGCTTGGTTAGGTGATAAAAATCCTATGAAGCGCGATGATATTAGAAAAAAGCGTTCTGAATATTTAAAAGGGCGATTGGCTAATGAAAGAAATCCATTTTATGGAAGAAAACATTCAAAAGAAACAATTGCTAAAATGAAAGCAACTTGGGCTATTAAAAAAGCTAAAACAGAATCTAAAGAAACGGTTTAATCATGGAATACACCAATCCTTTTACTGGCGCGACAATCTCCCCTTCTCAAGTCGGGTACATTGACCTTACCATTTCTGCCAATACGTATTTAGAATGGCCAATCAACGGTAATGACACTGTTGACGTAGCTGCGAATATTATTGAAGTAACTGCGGCTACTGGCGGCTTAGACTTGATTATGCCACCTGCGGCGCAAGTCTCAGTAGGTCAAGCGGTAATTATTCGTAACATCGGTTCAAACCCTTTTACTGTTACTAATAACGGTGGTGGCACGCTGCTTTCAGTGAACTCTGGGGTAGCTTATTACCTATACCTGACAGACAATTCAACTGTTAACGGAACTTGGTCTAACGTCACATTTGGCGCGGGAACTTCAGCTGCCGATGCCGCTACCCTCGCGGGTTACGGTTTGACCGCGATTGGTCCTACTTTGAATCAGTCTTACTCAGTTACTAATTACTACGCTAGTTCAGCTTTAACTGCTACGGCTCGTGCCCAATTTGCAGTATGGCAAGGTGGCGCGGGTACTTTAACTCTGCCTTCTGCTTCAAGCGTAGGTGCGAATTGGTTCTGCATGTTCCGTAACAACGGTTCAGGTATCCTCACCATTGCCCCAGTCGGTTCTGACACTATTGACGGTAACGTAAGCGACCAATTACAAATTACTGAGTCTTTTGTAGTGGTTTCTAACGGTAGCGGATGGAATACATTTGGATACGGTCAGGCTACTCAATTTGCTTTTACTCAATTATCCGTTGTGGTCACTGGTGGAACTTTAACCGAGACTGCCTCTCAAGCATCTAACCTCATTCAAGAGTTTACTGGCACTTTAACTTCAAATCAAATCGTCATTGTTCCCCCTACGGTTCAACTGTATACTGTAACTAATAACACTTTAGGTTCATTTAGTTTTACAGTTAAGACTTCAGCCATAGGTGCAGCGGTCGTAAATGTGCCTCAAGGGACGTCATTGCTTTTAATTTGTGACGGAACCAATGTATATAACGCTGCCTCTGGTTCATCTAGTTCTATTACGTCATTAACTCTCGGTAATGGGTCTCTTTCTACTCCATCTCTCAAGTTCACTGGCGATGCTAATACTGGTTTATATTTACCCGCGTCTAGTAACCTCGGTATTGTGGTTGCCAATGCGCTCGCTGCTACTTTTAGTTCAACAGGTTT
>Ga0007818_1000626_pt1 | contig 9416 bp, 5 predicted proteins | sample CryBogCBE08Jun09_FD_71221 | JGI IMG/M metagenome (GOLD analysis project Ga0007818, IMG submission 71221) | Freshwater microbial communities from Crystal Bog, Wisconsin, USA - CBE08Jun09 | ecosystem: Environmental > Aquatic > Freshwater > Lake | place: Crystal Bog, Wisconsin, USA | collected...
TGCAGGAATTATGAGTTGTTAATGGAATCCGCTGAAGAAATGGTCAAATTATCTGGCTATAAAGCTTTTATTGAATAAATTTTAAACAGGCTCTTAATCTATGACAAAAAAATTATTACTACAAAGCATTTTATTGAAAAATAATACTATAGAAATATATGTACCCGAGCCAACCCACGTAAAAACAGTATATCAAGCACAATTAAAAATAGATACCGCTTCGCCATTTCCATATTGGTCGCAGGTGTGGCCAGCAGCGGTGGCGATGGCCAAGTTTCTAGAGTTGCATCCTTATTATACAGAAAATAAAACAGTGCTGGAGCTTGCTGCTGGACTTGGATTGCCTTCTTTTGTGGCCGCCAAAGAGGCAAAGTCCGTTTTTTGTACCGACTATTTACCCGATGCCATTGCTGTTATAGAGAAATCTGTCGAGCATCATCAACTGAAAAATATAAGTTGTGGTTTGATGGACTGGAATAATATGCCAATCCCATTTCCTCAGGCAGAAGTGGTGTTGATGAGTGATGTTAACTATAACCCAGCTGATTTTGAAATCCTTTATTCAGTCCTGAAAACTTTCTTGGAGCAAGGCAGTACCCTGCTGCTTACTACGCCACAACGCTTGCTGGCAAAGCCTTTTGTAGAGATACTGCTGCCTTGGTGCCAACTGAAAGAAGAAATGGAAGTGGCGTATAAGGGAGCAATTGTGCCTATTACCTTGATGGTTTTAGCGGCGGATTTTGGCGAATAATTGCTTTTTTAAATGTTAAAAAGATTTTGGTTATTAGCACGGAAAGTTTTTCCAGAGCAATGGAAAGTTTTTCCAGCACAATGGAAATGTTTTCCAGCACAATGGAAATGTTTTCCAGTGCAATGGAAATGTTTTCCAGCACAATGGAAATGTTTTCCAGCACAATGGAAAAGTTTCCCTACTGCTTATAAAAAAGCCTTCTCGGTTACATTTTAGCTGATAAAGACACTTTATAGAAAGCAAGTAGTGCGATTTGATAACAATTAATTTAAGTCAACTATCTATCTTGCGCCAAATAAAAAATAAAAGAATGAAAAAATTATTGTCAATCGGATTAATGACTGCTTTAGTGATTGCTGCCAATGCCCAGAGTGGTTTGAAAGTAATTAAAACACTCAAAATTGGTGGTGCTGGCGGATGGGATTACCTGGCCTTACAGCCCAATAGTAACAGGCTTTTTGTTTCTCACGGAACACAGGTAAATGTAATTGATAAAAATACGGGTGATTCTATTGGTGTTATTCCCAACACAACAGGTATTCATGGTGTCGCTTTTGTCCCTTCTTTAAACAAAGGCTATACAACCAATGGAAAGACCAATAACTCATTTGTTTTTAACCTGAAGACATTGGAAGTAACTGGCACCATTACCACTGGCGAAAAACCAGATGCTATCTTCTATGACGAATCTATAAAGAAAATAGTTATCTGTAATGGAAAGAGTAAAGACCTTTCTTTTATTGATCCAGAAACTGACAAAGTAGTTGCTACAGTAGCGGTGGGTGGCGCACCAGAAACAGCAGTGAGTGATGGAACGGGAAAAATATTTGTGAACCTGGAAGATAAAAGCGAAATAGTTGCCATCGACTCTAAGAGTTATACCGTTTTGGCACATTGGTCAATTGCACCTGGAGAAGCCCCAACAGGTTTGGCGATCGATACAAAGACAAAAAGATTGTTTGCTGCCTGCGGCGATAACAAATTGTTGATTGTTGTAAATGCAGAAACTGGCGCAGTAGTAGCCAATTTGCCAATAGGTGGCGGCTGTGATGGCGATGCTTTTGATGCATCAACAAAAAACATCTACACTACCAATGGTTCTGATGGCACCATCACTGTAATACACGAAGAAAGTGCAGAAAAGTATAAAGTGTTGGAAAATGCCGAAACAAAAAGAGGTGCAAGAACCATCGCATTGGATGAAAAAACACATTTAATCTATGCCCCAACTGCCGACTTGGAAGCTTCTGCTGGCAAAGGAAGACCCAAAGCAATTTCCGGCACTTTTCAGGTGATTGTAGTAGGGAAGTAATAAATTTAAAGATAGTAGGAATATAAAAAAAGCCTGTCTAAATTATTTAGACGGGCTTTTTGTGATTAATAAAGATGTTACAGGACCTGTAAATCAATAAGAAAAAAATAATTATTAGCGTTGGTAAGCAACATTTACTGTATTATTGCAGTCTAGTGAAAAATATTTCTAGGTAAATTCCTCTTATAACATACACACTATTTGGCAGATTTCTACGCTTAACTACAATTTGGAATGTTCGTTTTTGATTTTTTGTAGTTTTCTTTCTTTTATTTGCAAACTTTAAATTTAGTATTTAGATGAAAAAATCATCAGTTAGGCGTGTGTCGTTGTTGTTATTGGTAGTAGGGAGTGTCTTTTGTGCCAATGCACAAGTAAACATAGTAACCACTGCTGTTCCTTTTTTACGAATTTCTCCCGATGCAAGAGCGGGTGGTATGGGCGATGTAGGTATTGCTACTACGCCAGATGTTAGTTCCAACTTTTGGAATCTGGCAAAGCTTCCGTTTACAAAACAAGACAATTCAATTGGCTTAACATATACCCCTTGGTTGCAAGACTTAGGATTAAATGATGTGTACTTGCTTTGTGCATCTGGTTATCATAAAATAGATGACCTTAATACAGTTTCGGCATCTGTTCGTTATTTTAGTTTGGGAAACATTCAGTTTACAGATAATAACGGTAATGATTTAAATACATTCTCACCCAAGGAGTATGCTTTTGACTTTGGATATACTCGTAAACTTGGCGATCATTTGGGATTGGGTGTAAGTTTACGCTATGTAGCTAGTAAACTTGCTAATGGAGCAATAGGTGATGAAGTGTATAAAACAGGTACTACTGTTGCTGGTGATATATCCTTGTTTAAAAATGCGCCAAATGAAAATGGCGAAGGTTTGAGTTGGGGTATTGCCTTAACAAATTTGGGTGGTAAAATTGGGTATACCAATGATGCCTTGAATAAAGATTATATTCCTGCAAATATGGGCTTAGGTATTTCCTATACATCAGTTCCTAATGAGAGCAGCCGTATTTCGTACTCATTGGATATAAATAAATTATTAGTTCCTGCTGCTCCAGTATCAACAGGTGTTGGTTCAACAGATTCTGCTGCTTTAACTGCCTACAAAACACAAAGTGTGGTAAGTAGCTGGTTCAAATCTTTTAGTGGGGGCAATCAGTTGCAACTATTTCAAGCTTCTGCAGGTATTGAATACGGTTATGCCGACCAGTTTTTTGTAAGAGGTGGTTATCACTATGAAGATGCTAGTCAGGGTGGTGTTAAATACCTCACTTTTGGCTTGGGTTTAAAATACAATGTGGCTGATATTAACCTTTCATATTTGGTTCCTTCTGGTAATGGTGTTACAAGAAATCCATTGTCCAATACCATCCGCTTTGGGTTGGCGTTTGATTTGGATAAGAACAGTTCTTCAAATACAAGCCCTACTGGTTTGGCAGATCCTAACTAATACAATTGAAAATAGTAAATTAATAAAAAGAGGAACCTTGCTACAAGTGAGGTTCCTCTTTTAGTAGAAATTAAAAAGTAAAACGATGAGAATAGGCTCAGGTGTAGATTTTCACCAATTGGTTGAAGGTAGGGATTTGTGGATTGGAGGCATCAAAATACCACACTCAAAAGGGGCACTAGGGCATAGTGATGCCGATGTATTGCTTCATGCCATCTGCGATGCCTTGTTAGGAGCACTTTGTTTGGGGGATATTGGCGTACATTTTCCGGATACTTCTGGTGAGTTTAAGAATATTGACAGTAAAATATTATTAAAAAGAACTTACGATCTGATTACCAAAGAAGGGTATAGTGTCGTTAATATTGATACAACACTTTGCTTACAAGCACCTAAGATAAAACCGTATGTTCCCGCTATGCAACAAGCTATTGCAGACATTCTGAACATTACCATCAAAGATATTTCCATCAAAGCAACCACTACCGAGACAATGGGTTTTGTTGGTAGAGAAGAAGGATTAGTGGCTTACGCAACGGTATTGTTGGAAAAAGTCAAGTTCATTTAACCACAAAGCGCACAAAGGATTACACAAAGTACACAAGGGTTCATCAAGGCATTTATGGTGTTCTTAGTTTGCTTTCTTAGTGTTTATTGTGGTTAAAATCTAATAGTCAATATCCATTTTTAGGTTATCTCTCAAGGTTCTGAGGAGTGGATATTGGTTGGCCATTTTCTCGAAGCGTTCCTTGCTGTTCAGTGGCTTTTCAACAACCTCCCTTTCACCCTCGTTGACTACGAAATTGAAGACAATCAGCTTATTGTGATGATGTCTTTGTAGATAATCTAGTATTATCGTCTTCTCTTGTTCAATAAATTTCTGTTGCAACGTACTATCAACCCTCACGGTAAACGTAGATTCGTCCACAATCTCTATGGTACAAGTAGCAAATGCATTCGCCTGAGAAATCTTGCCTTCTTCTTTTAGTTTGCCAATAAAGTGTTCCCAATGAGGTTGTAGTGATTCCAGCGTAACGGGTATTGGATCTTTCACCGCTTCAACCGTGTATCTGTCGCCGTATTTATTTCTCAGGGCATCTAGGATATTTCTTTTAGCACCACCTGCACTAGAAGTGTCTGCAATAGATGTTATAGGCTGATAAGCGTTAGCCGCAACTGGCTGTGTTTCCTGAACAATAGGTGTTTGCTGTACTCTTGTTGCAGGCTCCAAGGGTGCTGGCTTTGAAGTTTGAGGCGCAATAACAGGCTTTTTTTCTTCTACATACAGCTTACCAGCAGGCGTAACCACCGTATTTGAAGTAGTCACAATCTGTACAGGAGAAACGGGTCTGTAGTTAATGGCTACTGGGCCATCAACTCGTTTTTTTTTTACAATATTGCCATCCTGGGTAGATAATTCTATGGCTTGTTGCAGGAAATTCAATTTAATAATAACTAGTTCAACATGCAGGCGTTTATTGCGCGCCATCTTGAAGTTTACTTCTGCCTCATTCAAGATATTCAAGGCACTCACCAAATAGCCGGCACTAGCGCTGGCTGCAACACTTCTATATTTTTCTTGCATCCCTTCTACCACATCCAACAAATGAATGGCACGGGCATCTTTACAAACCAATATGTTCCGGATAAATTCAGCAAAACCGTTCAATACCATATCCCCTTCAAATCCTTTGCGGTTTATCTCATCATATAAAAGAATCGCACCAGCCATATCTTGTGCCAGCAAAGAATCTAACAGTTTAAAATAATAGTCGTGATCAAGGATATTCAGGTGTTCCAACGTATTCTGATAGTTTACTTCCCCACTGGTAAAGCTTACTATCTTATCGAGGATACTCAGTGCATCCCGCATGCAACCTTCACTCTTTTGGGCAATCACTTGTAGTGATGCCTTATCAGCTTTGATACCCTCTTTTCCAATGATTTCTTCCAGATGTTCAACAGTATCATTCGTAGTAATCCTTTTGAAATCGAATATCTGACAACGACTCAATATCGTTGGCAATATTTTGTGTTTCTCCGTAGTCGCCAATATAAAAATAGCGTAGGGTGGTGGTTCCTCCAAGGTTTTCAAAAAGGCATTGAAGGCACTGGCACTCAGCATGTGTACCTCATCCACAATATAAACTTTATATTTTCCAGCTTGCGGCGCAAAGCGAACCTGTTCAACCAAACTACGGATATCATCAACCGAATTGTTGCTGGCAGCATCCAGTTCATGGATGTTCATACTGGCACCGGCATCAAATGAAACACAACTGCTACAGGTGTTACAGGCTTCACCTTCGGGGGTTTGGTTCAGGCAGTTTATTGTTTTTGCCAATATCCGGGCGCAAGTTGTTTTACCTACTCCACGAGGACCACAAAACAAAAAGGCATGTGCCAATTGATTGTTTTTAATCGCATTTTTTAGTGTGGTGGTAATGTGACTTTGCCCCACAACAGTATTAAAATTCTGGGGGCGGTACTTACGGGCAGAAACAATAAATTTATTATCCATAACAGGCTTGCAAGATACTGAAAAGGTATTTTATGAATTATAGAAATGAAAGGGTGTGCATAAATGTTTTTAGCATCCAAGACGTATATTATCCAACTAAAACAAAACAGGCGGCCTCCAATTGGGAGCCGCCTGTTTATTAATCAGTATAAAAACCTTTAAATGTTATTTCTTGGCATTGCTGTCTATCACTTTGCCAGCTTCAGGACTTGATACTTTTGTAACATTAAAGCTCTTTTGCATTTCGTCCATCGTCTTTAGATAGTTTTCAGCCATCCTTCTTTCTTCTCCTTGGTTGTCTGCCTTCCAGCCATCCAATGTGTTGTAATACTTAATTTGTTGTTCCAAATCTTTCTTTACAGACGCATATACTTTGGCAGCCAATTCTTTATCGTCGGCCCTGTAACAAGCTTCCAAGAACATTAAACTTGTTCTGTTGTGCATATTGCCACGACTAACCAAACCATAAGGGAAGTTTTCCTGACTCATACCCTTATCTGCTTTTTCCAACAGCTTGCGGGCATCTTCTTTTCTGTTTCTTACAGAAAGATAACTGGCAAACTCGGCATAAGCACCACGGATTGTTAACAAGTGACGGCGGTTTTCTTCATCATAATACACACCTGGAAGGTCTGCATTACCAAATCCAAACTTGTTCATCATCTTATCCATTGCCCAGTCTGCATTCCATTCGTCACCTTCCACAGGTACCAAACGCCAGCTAAGACCATCTTTACGTAGGTATTTGCCGAAACCTAATTCGCCAAAATTGGACGTGAAATAGATTGGGCGTTTCCAATGATTGGCTGCAATGATGTTCAGTACAGCAACATCATTTTTGAAGATGCTATTCTTTGGAATATCAAATTGCAAAGCACTAACCACACTGTCCTTTGCAGTAACTGTACCATTGGCATGAACTGCATCCTTGTTTACAGGAACAGAGATTTTATGTACAGGGAAGGTATTAATGAATTCTCCTTCATTGCGGTTTTGAACCTTATCTGCATCATCACTACCCACATAGTTTCTCATGATAGAATCCAGGTCGTAGTAACGGGTGTCTGGATAAGAAGCATTTGCCTGAAAAGGAATATAATCCCTCTTGCGGCCTTCTATCTGATCTGAATTATAGATAACATCAATAGAATCGCTCTGGTTAATTTTATAACGAAGCTGATTGATGTACCAATCAATACCCAATAAACTATTATTAATTACCCGGATGTCTGGACGGATACCCTCTACTTCCTGTGCATACCACAATGGATAAGTATCATTATCACCAAAAGTGAACAGGATAGCATTTGGTGCACAGCTTTCCAGATAGTCTTTTGCCAGATCCCTAGACAATGTTTTCTTGCTACGGTCGTGGTCATCCCACTCTTGTTGCCCCATTATTACTGGCACAGCCAACAAACAACTCAATGTTGCAAGTGAGGCTGCAACTGTTTGCGAGACTTTTAGTTTCGAAATCCAGTCGCTTACCTGCAATACGCCCAAACCAATCCAGATGGCATATACATAGAAGCTTCCCGCAAAGGCATAGTCACGCTCACGAGGCTGATAGCCTGCCTGGTTGAGGTAAAGAATAATAGCGAGGCCTGTAAAGAAGAAGAACAGGAAGTTTACAAATCCATCATCGCCCCTTCTTTTAAACTGATAATATAACCCTAATAATCCCAATATAAATGGAAGACCAAAGAGGGTATTGTGCGACTTATTTGTTTTCATGCTATCCGGCATAGCAGACTGATCGCCAAAGAACATATTATCTACGAATGGAATACCCGAAATCCAGTTACCATCACGTACATTGCCAATAAACATACCTTCAATATCATTCTGTTTACCCACAAAATTCCAGAAGAAATAACGCAGATACATCCAGTAAACCTGATACTGCACAAAGAATTTGATGTTATCTCCCTGCGTAGGCGTCCTGTCATAACTGCCATCCTTGTTTTTGTTGATGTCCAGCATATAAGCATAGTAATCAGCATGGTTCTGATCGTTGCTTGCATCCCAAACACGCGGCAAAACCATCTTGTCTTCTGGGTTATATATATAATGACCATCTTTACCAACTTCTACATACTTGGTTTTTCCTTTTTGGTACTTCATATTTCCACTACTGTAGGCAATAGGCTGTGCAGTGAACTTTTGACCATATAACAATGGGAAATCACCATATTGGTCACGACCCAGATAACCCACCAAACTCAATGGATTGTCCACGTTGTACATATCAATTGCAGGGTCTGCATTACTACGAATCATGGTAGTAAGATATGAGCTATATCCAATCAGCATGAAGGCAAAGCTCCATAGACCCAAGCGCAGATAAGCAAGGTTTTTCTTGTTGGCATAACGCAATCCAAACCAGATACCAACTGCCATCAACAAGAAAGCAAAGGTGAAACCTGTAAAGAATGGAAGCCCCAAGAGATTAACAAATTGTCTATCTACATAACCAGCGAAGCCAATGGTGTATTGGATTACACCAATCTGTACAACACCTACCAATACACATCCAATCAAAAAGAAAATATAGCTACCACCGTAGTATTCTTTCTTTTCTTTATTGATAGATTCTATCAGATACAAAGCACCAACAGCCATGATAGTTCCCAGAATCATCAAGCCAGCAACAGTAGTATCTGCAGATGGAAGGTGCGCATCATTTGCTTCGCTATTGGCACCAATCAATGCCATTATAAAAGCCAATATACCACCTCCAATAATGATTCTCAAGAACCATTTGCGAACTATTTTATAATCGAAGGTGTCTCTTCTTTTGTAAAAATAAACCATTACCACAGCAGGGATGGTCAACAAACTCAACAAGTGAACACCTATTGAAAGCCCAATCAGGAAGAAAGTAGCCACAATCCACCTGTCGGCACCAGGTTCGTCAGCATGTTGTTCCCATTTAAGGATGGCCCAGAAGGCAATGGCAGTAAAGAAAGAACTCATGGCATAAACCTCACCCTCCACAGCACTATACCAGAAGGCATCGCTGAAAGTGTAGGCCAATGCACCAACAACGCCAGCACCCATGATGCTCCATATTTGGTAACCACTGATGGTGTCGTTGATTCCAACTTTCAAAATTCTGCGGGCAAAGTGTGTAATGCTCCAGAATAAGAACAAAATACTAAAACCGCTACCCAAAGCACTCAAGGTATTAACTGCTTTTGCAGCCGTAAGCGGGTTATTGCCGAAGAGAATGATGAAGATACGTCCCAGCAAAATAAATAAAGGCGCTCCCGGAGGGTGAGGTATCTGCACTTTGTAGCAGCTACTTACAAACTCGCCACAATCCCAAAAGCTACCACCAAATTCTGCGGTCATGAT
>Ga0007818_1000634_pt1 | contig 9321 bp, 9 predicted proteins | sample CryBogCBE08Jun09_FD_71221 | JGI IMG/M metagenome (GOLD analysis project Ga0007818, IMG submission 71221) | Freshwater microbial communities from Crystal Bog, Wisconsin, USA - CBE08Jun09 | ecosystem: Environmental > Aquatic > Freshwater > Lake | place: Crystal Bog, Wisconsin, USA | collected...
CCGAACGACGCGGCCGTGCGCACGGTGCCCATTGTGCTGACCACGTCAACGGTAGGGGCGCCCTTTGTTACCGACTTCGTTCGCGGGGCGCAGCAGTCACCGTTTCTTCGGTTGACCCCCGTGGTCAGCTCCTTTGCCCCATCGCTCATTGGCTCCAATGGCATCACCCGTTCGTGGTCGCTCGCGACGAGCAACAGCCCCGCGTGGTCGAGCCAGAACGTGCAGTCGTTGGCGGTGCTTCTGAGTCAGGAAAAGTCGTTCGGCATGGGTGTGGCCAGTGCTCCGATGGCCTCGTACCTGGGCGCCACGGTGGCCACCACTGCGATGAGCGGCGCAGCCGACCAGCGGCAGAGTGTTATTGATGCGGCCCGGGCCGTGCTGCACCACCAATTTGGTCTCTTCACCATCGACAACTCCACCGTGACCCTCACGAGCCAGGGCACCGCCCTGCCGATCACTATCGAAAGCCACGCGCACTACACCATGACGGTGCTCGTTCACGTGGTGGCCAACTCGCTCTCGTTCACCAAGGGACCGGTCTTCGCCGCGACCCTTGCGTCACCAACAACGGCCATTCGCGTGCCGCTGCGTCACGCGTGGGGCTCCAACGTCACGATGCAGATCTACCTCACGGCGCCCAATGGGGCGGTCGTCCTCGCGCACACCGCCGTCTTGGTGCGCGTGGCCGGTACGTCGGTCGTTGGCTACCTCTTGAGTGGTGGGTCGCTCCTGGTGCTCGCCCTGTGGTGGATTCGCACCCACCGACGAACTTCGAAGGGCAAGCACAGCGCGTGAGCAGCCTGCACCAGCGCCGTATTCTCTCCATGGCCAGCGGGACAGTCCTGTCACGAGGCACCGGTCTCTTGCGGGTCCTGGTCCTCGCGTGGGTCCTCGGCTTCACCCCGCTCGCTGACGCCTTCAACCTCGCGAACACCGTGCCCAACATGTTGTTCGACATCGTGCTCGGCGGCGTTCTCAGCGCCACCTTTATCCCCGTCTTCGTCGAGCGCCTCACGCTCGAGGGGGAACGCAAGGCGTGGAAGTCCATCTCCAGTGTGGTCACCGCCTCGCTCCTCGTGCTGCTCGGCGCCACGCTGGTGTCGTGGGTGTGCGCCCCGTGGATCATTGACGGCTTCACCATGCTCCAGCACACCGCCACCGCTCGCGGCGCACTCGAACTGTCACAGCAACGGGTAGTGGCGACGCAGTTTCTTCGGTGGTTCGCCCCGCAAATCTTCTTCTACGGCATCATCGGTATTGCCACGGCACTGTTGAACATTCGCAACAAGTTCGCCGTTGGATCGTGGGCCCCCGTCGCCAACAACATCGTGTGCATCGTGGTGCTGATCTGGTTCCACCTGGTGGCCCCGTCGCCGTCGGTCACCGCGCTCTCCAACTCGTCGACACTGATGTGGCTGGGACTCGGCACCACGGCGGGCGTGGCGGTGCAGTTCCTCATCATGGTGCCCTCACTAGCCCGGCACGACCTTGGCCGACTGCAGTTCCGCTTCGACCTGGCCGACCCCGCGGTGAAGGCCGTCGGTCGACTCGGGAGCTGGACCCTCGGTGTGGTGCTGACTAACCAGGCCTCGCTCTACGTCCTGCTCGCAATCGCCTTCGCGTCAGGTGGCAGCGGCCCCGTCAGTGCCTACACCTACGGCTGGTCCTTCATGCAGATGCCCTACGCCGTCGTGGTGGTCTCGGTGCTGGGTGTGCTCACGCCACAGCTGGCGATGTTCGCCACCAACGATGACACCGTCGGACTCGGTCGATCACTGGCCACCGGTTTGCGCCAGTCGCTGGTCATCATCATCCCGTGCAGCATCGGGCTCATCGTGCTCTCGCAACCAATTGTCGGCGTGCTGCTCAATCACGATCGCGTGACGAGTTCACTGCTCGTGGGCAACGTCTTGGCCATTCTCGCGGCCGGACTGCCGGGCTTTACCCTCTTTCAACTCTGCGTCCGTGGGCTGCAGGCGATGCAACACGCTCGCGACGTCTTCGTCCTCTACGTCATTGAAAACGGCCTCACGATCGTGCTGTGCCTCGCCCTGGGTCGACACTCGATGGCCGGCCTGACCGCGAGCGTCAGCCTCGCCTACTCACTCAGCGCGGCGGTGGCGGTGGCGGCACTCGTGCGCCACGGTGTGCGCGTGCTCCCCGGTCTGCTCAACGAGGCGGTGGCTCGAGCGACGATTCTGAGCCTCGGTGCCGGCCTCGTCACAGCCATTGTCTACGCCGGCTTCACCTTTACCAGTGGCATCGGCCTGCTGGTGCGGGCCACAGCGGCGGGCCTGGTCGGCGTGGGCTCTTTTCTGGGGGGCACCGTCGTGGCCCAGCGTCGCGGTAATCGCTCGCGAAACGTGTAAGGCTTAACCAGTTTTTCTGAGGGGGAGCCGTGGGATCAATTTCAATTCTTTGTGACAGTGGATGTGACATCCCCGACGACTGGCGCCAGCGCCTCAACATCGGTCTCGTCTCACTCTCGATTCGCTTTGGCGACGAGGAGTTCACAGACCGCGTCACGCTGAGCCCCGCTCAGTTCTGGGAGCGCTGCGCCGCCGCACCGAGCCTGCCCGAAACGGCCGCCCCGTCACCCGGCGCCTTCCTCGCCGCTTACGAAGCCGCGGCTGACGGTGGTGCCACCGGCATCATCGTGGTCACAATTTCTGCCGCCCTCTCGGCCACCTTCGAGTCGGCCCGACTAGCCGCCGAGGGATTCGACCGCATTCCGGTCTTTGTCCTGGATAGTCGTGCGGTGTCGATGGCCCAGGGTCTTCTCGCTATTGAGTTAGCGGAGCGGGCCCAGGCCGGCGCCGACTTCGACGAGCTCGTCGCACTCGCGCGCACCCTGCCCGACAAGGTCGGCGTCGAGGCCATGCTCGCCACCCTCGAACATCTGATTAAGGGTGGTCGTATCGGTGGCGCGAAAGCCCTCATTGGCCAGGTGCTCGCAATTAAGCCGTTGCTGCGCCTCAAGGATGGATTGGTCACCGAGGCCGGTCGCCAGCGCACGACCACCAAGGCCCTGCGGGCACTAGTTGAGGCCGCCGCGCAGCACCAGCCGCTCTCGCGCATCAGCGTGGTGCACGCCAACTCCCCCGAGGTCGCCACGCTCACCGCAATGCTGGCCGAGATTCCGGTGGCGCACCCGCTGATTCTGGCCGACATTGGTCCCACCGTCGGCACGCACGGTGGCCCCGGTCTCATCGGCGTGACTTGGCTCGAAGCGTAGAGAGACGCACGCTAGTAAGTTGATGGTCGTGGAACCCGACCGCGACCGACAAGATCCCGTAGACCGCCTGCTTGGTGGCCTCGATCTCGTGCTGGACACTGTCCACGACCGCGTCATTCGCCCACTGCTGGTCTTCACCCGCTACCTGGCCTTTGGTCTGCTGTTGCTCAGCCTCGGTCTGGTCATTCTGGTGGCCGGCACCATCGGACTGATTCGCTTCAGCGATGTCTTTATCTTCCAGGGCTACGTCTGGGTGAGCTACCTCGTGGTGGGCTTCCTCTTCGTCGTGGCCGGCCTCCTCGTCTGGCGCAAGCGTCGCCCCGTCACCGAAAGGTCGTCATGACCCACACCCGCGTTCTCATCATTGGTTCGGGCCCCTCGGGCCTCACCGCCGCCATCTACACCGCGCGCGCCCAGCTCAACCCCATCGTGATTGAGGGGGAGCCCTCCTCGACCACCGATCAGCCCGGCGGCCAGCTCATGCTGACTACCGAAATCGAGAATTTCCCAGGTTTTCCTGAGGCCATCACCGGTCCGGAGCTCATGGCCAACATGCACGCCCAGGCCGCCCGCTTCGGCGCCGACCTCCGCGTGACCAAGGTGCAGAAGCTCGACACGACCGTCCGCCCCTTCCGCGCGTGGCTCACCGACGACGTCGAACCCTCGATCACGGCCGACACCGTCATTCTCGCCACCGGTGCCCGTTCGCTCATGATGGGCATCCCCGGCGAGGAGCGCCTGCTCAGCCACGGACTCTCCACCTGCGCCACCTGTGACGGGTTCTTCTTCCGTGGACAGGACATCGCCGTCGTCGGTGGTGGTGACTCGGCAATGGAAGAAGCCTTGTTCCTGACCCGCTTCGCCTCCTCCGTCACGGTCGTCCACCGTCGTGACACGCTCCGCGCCTCCAAGATCATGCAGGAACGGGCATTTGCGAACGAAAAGATCCGATTTGCTTGGAATTCCCAGCCCGTTGAGGTACTCGGCGACGACCGCGTGAGCGGCATGCGCCTGCGCGACACCCTGACGGGCGAGGAGCGCACCCTCGACGTCACGGGTATTTTCGTGGCCATTGGTCACGTCCCCAACACCTCACTCGTGACGAACGACGTAGAACTGGAAGAGGGCGGCTACGTCCGCACTGGCCCCGGCTCCTACACCTCCATTGACGGACTCTTCGCCGCCGGCGACGTGCAGGACCACGTCTACCGTCAAGCCATCACCTCCGCCGGGTCGGGCTGCATTGCCGCTATCGACGCCGAACGCTGGTTAGAAGCGCAAGGTCTGTAGTCGCGCTGGCTAAGGTGGAAGTGCGTCACTCATACCGACGCATTTTCCGGAGGAACGCATGAGCGAGAACATCACCACCCTGACCGACGCCACCTTCAACGAAGTGATCGGCGCCTCTGACAAGCCTGTTTTGGTCGACTTCTGGGCCGAATGGTGCGGTCCCTGCAAGATGATTGCCCCCATTCTCGAAGAACTCGCCGTCGAGCAAGCCGACAAGTTCGCCATTGCCAAGCTGGACGTCGACGTTAACGTCGCGACCGCCACGCAGTACTCGGTGATGAGCATCCCCACCCTGTTGCTGTTCAAGAACGGTGAAGTGGTTGCCCGCCTGGTCGGCGCGAAGCCCAAGGGCGCGCTGCTGCAGGAAATCACCGCGAGCCTCTAACCCGCTCTGCCCACGCCCGAACTCCACCTCGGCGACGTCGGCGCCCACGTCCGTGAGCTGCACGATCGCCTCTACCATCTCGGCCTCGGCATAACGCCCGACGGTGACGTCTTCGATGACGCCACCACCTCGCTGGTTGAAGGTTTTCAGCGGTCACGAGGTCTGGCTGTCACGGGCATCGTTGACACCGCCACCTGGCAACGACTGGTTGAGGCGGGCTGGCAGCTCGGACAACGACTGTTATACCTGACCACGCCCTATTTACGGGGTGACGACGTCGCAGACTTGCAGGTCCGCTTGTCGCAGTTGGGGTTCAACCCCGGTCGCATCGACGGCGTCTTTGGGCCACTCCTGCACAACGCGCTGAGCGACTTTCAGCACAACTGTGGACTGACGGTCGACGGCACGCTGACCCGCCGCACGTTGAGCGAACTCACGCGTGTCGCCCCAACGACCGGCGAGCGCACCCTGATCAACGAAGTCGTTGATGGCCAACCGCACACGGCCAGTGGCCCGCTGGTCCTCGCCGGCACTGGTCCGCTCGCGACCACACTGTCTGCTCATCTTCCCGCCACCGTGATTAACCGGACTGGTGATGGGCTCCAGGTCGAAGAACTCGCCACCTACGCCAACGCCAGTGACGCCGTCGGAGTGGTAGTTATCTCACAAGTTGATGACCTAGAGGGAGTTCATCTCCACTATTGGTCCAGCTATCGCTCGTACTCACGGCAGGGTGAGCGCCTTGCCAGCGTTCTGGCCGCTGATTTGGCCACGTCGAATGCTGATGTGCGCCTTCAGGTGACCGGAATGGCCCTCCCGGTATTACGTGAAACCAAAATGACGACGCTGTTTATCGAACACGGTGTGCTGTCGGAAACCGTCGCGGCAACGATCGCCGAGATCATCGGCAACAGGCTCCGCGCCTTCTTCGCGCTCTAAGCCTGTTGTTAACAGCCAACTGGCTTCAAAAACCCCATTATTTCAGGGGTTTCACCGAGAAAAACGTTCAACCCACAACTTAATCCACAGGTTGGGGATAACTTCAAGTCGAAGGTTAGGTTGAAGGTTGAGACTTAGCGCACCTGGCTGATCGCAATGTAGATGCGCTCAAGGTCGTCAAGGTCCGCAAAGTCAATAATGATACGGCCATTGCGTCCCTTAAGGTCCACGTGCACGCGGGTGCTGAGGTAGTCCTCGAGAAGCTGTTCCAGCTCGGCGACGGTGGGGTCCGGCACCGGACGCAGACGTGGCTGGGCAGGACGGTCGGCGGGCGCGGTGCCGGTGGGCTCCAGGGGCTTCGGCTCGAGTACGGCCTTGACCGCCTCTTCTGTCGCACGTACCGACATCTCGTTCTTAATAACGCGAGCGACGAGGTCGGACTGGTCCGGCGCCATTGGAATCGCCAGAAGAGCGCGAGCGTGTCCGGCGGTGATCTGCCCATTAGCCAGAGCCAACTGAGCGGCTTCGCCCAGTTGGAGCAGGCGCAGGGTGTTGGTGATCTGAGCACGCGACTTGCCAACGCGAACGGCAACTTGCTCGTGCGTCAGGTGGAACTCGTCGATCAGCTGTTGGTAGGCGGCAGCTTCTTCCAGTGGGTGCAGGTCCACGCGGTGGAGGTTTTCCACAACGGCCTTTTCTAGTGACAGGCGGTCGTTGACGTCATCCTGGACCAGGACCGGCACGGTTTCGAGACCAGCCAGCTTGGCGGCACGCCAGCGACGCTCACCGGCGATGAGCTCGTACATGCCCTCAGTGGTGTCGTGGGGGCGGACGATGATGGGCTGCAGAACGCCCAACTCGGCGATGGAGGAGGCCAGAGCCTGGAGGCTCTCGTCGTTGAACGACTTACGAGGCTGGTACTGGTTCGGCACGATGGAGGTAATGACCACCTCGCGTAGCGGGCCCGTGCTCACCACAGCTTCAACCACGTCCTCAGGAACGTTGTTATCGGGGATCAAGGCACCCAGGCCCTTGCCGAGTCCGGTTTTCCTAGCCATTGATAATCTCCTGTGCTAATGCCCGGTAGGCCTTCGCCCCACGGGAGGTGGGATCAAAGGTCGTAATGGGCTGACCGTGTGAGGGGGCCTCGGCCAAACGGACCGTCCGAGGGATCTTGGTGTTGCAGAGCTCGTTGGGGAAGTGACGGCGAACTTCGATAGCCACGTCCTGAGCCAGGGTGTTGCGTGAGTCGTACATCGTGAGGACCACCTTGGAGATGTGCAGGGTGGGGTTGAGATTCCGGCGGACCAGCTCGATAATTGAGCGTAGCTGGGTCAGACCCTCGAGGGCGTAGAACTCGGCCTGCACGGGCACCATGATGTCCGTAGCGGCGGCAAAGGCGTTAATGGTGATCAGCCCCAGGCTTGGAGGGCAGTCAATAAAGACGTAGTCGAAGTCGCCCTCGACGGACTCCAGGGCCCGCTTGAGCCGAAGTTCGCGAGACAACACCGTGGTGAGCTCTTGCTCAACACCGGCGAGGTCCAGGGTGGCGGGCGCCACGAAGAGGTTGGTGAAGCCAGTTGGTTCGACAATGTCCACCATGGGCACGTCGTTGAGCAGGACGTCGTAGACCGAGCGTTCAAAGCGGCGACCGTCAATACCAAGGCCAGTCGTGGCATTGCCCTGCGGGTCAAGGTCAACGATTAGGACTCGCTTGCCGGTTTCGGCGAGCGCGGCGCCCAAAGAAGTTGTCGTAGTGGTCTTTCCAACGCCGCCTTTTTGGTTGGCAACGGCAAAAATCCTCATACTATTGGCGTCTGCCATGTGTCCCATATCCCACTAGCGAGGTTTCGACGCTCGTCGAACCATAGACATTCAACACGCTTTTCGCCGATTCGTCAAGTTCAAATGTTTCACGTGAAACAATCTCGTCAGCGGTAAGGCTCACACACGAACCCTTCGGATGTTTCACGTGAAACAATCGCTGGGCTCCCCACGGGGATCAGATCGCTATCCGGCTGCCACTAAGGGCGAGACGAGTCAGAAGGTTTCACGTGAAACATTAAAGGGCGTGAATTACCCAGAACCGGCTCTTCGATGTTTCACGTGAAACATCTACTGCGGTCATCTGACGGTGAGGTGGTCTAGGCACCGTGTCGCCTTCGGCCGGAGGGGCCGGGGCCCTGCTTGGGGTACCTCAGAAGTCTTCGGGGGATCAGCCCGAATGTTTCACGTGAAACATCAAAAGAGGGGTGACTTGCCGGGCGTTCCCACCGAGCGGGGAAACCGGTCGGGCGTCGGGCGCACCTTCACCAGGACTTGGTAGGCGGCACCGTGGCGAACGCGGTCACCGACGTGCAGGCCCAGCTGCCCCAAGGCGTCGGGCTTCCAGCGGCTAGCGGCGTCATCGTTCGGCGGCTCCGAAACAATCAGGTGTCCGCCGACTTTGAGGAAGCGGACCGCGCATTCGGCGGTAACAGCTGGAGGGCCGAAGGATCGAGCCGTCACGAGGTCGTAGCGCTCATTGAGGTCTGACTCACGGGCCAGCGTCTCCGCCCGCCCCAGGCGCACCTGGCCGCCGGTGGGGGCACCCTCAAGTTCAAGTGCCTCCTGGAGGAAGAAAATACGCTTTTCCATGGAGTCGAGAAAGGTCGCTTGGTTGCCCCATAGTTCGAGCAGGACCAGACCCGGCAGACCGCCGCCCGAACCAAGATCGAGGAAGTTGGCCGGCGGGGCGTCGGAAATCCCATTCCACACGGCGCTAAAGCCCAGCGCGTGTTCAATCTGCTGTTCCATTGGCACTGGGCCTAAAAAGCCACGCGCCCTCGATTCCTCGAGGGCGCGTGACAACCATTCACTTTTCATACAAGTAATTATGCCGGAGCAATCACCACGAAGCGACGTGGGTCGTCGCCCTCGGAGCGGGTCACGACGCTGGTGTTGTCGGTCAGCGAGTCGTGGATGGCCTTGCGGTCAGCGGCGGACATTGGCTCGAGCGCACGCTCTTCACCGGTCTCCACGACCTCCTGGGCAACCTGGGCGGCAAAGCGACCAAGGGCAGCCACACGGCGCTCGCGGTACTGGGCAACGTCAACCAAGATGCGGTCGGTACGGCCAGGGTTCTTCGCCTGCACCATGGTGCGGGTGATCTCCTGGAGCGCCTGCAGCGTGGTGCCGCGTGGTCCAACCAAGACACCGAGTTCGGTGGGTGGGTTCGCGTTAATGGCCAGCTCGATGGTCTCGCTGTCGATTTCGCGGACCGTTACTTCGCCCTTGATCTCCATCGCGGCCAACAGCCCAACGAGGAAGTTCTTGGCAATAACGCCCTGTTCTTCCAGTGAAATTCCTTCAGTCATGCTGTTCTCCTTTTTTGAAACCTTCTCGGGGCGATCGGCCTTCTTGGCCTCGTCCTTCTTGTGACCGCCTTCTGCCTTTTCCTTCGGCTTCCGGCTTTCCCCACCAGACTTCTTCT
>Ga0007818_1000646_pt1 | contig 9232 bp, 8 predicted proteins | sample CryBogCBE08Jun09_FD_71221 | JGI IMG/M metagenome (GOLD analysis project Ga0007818, IMG submission 71221) | Freshwater microbial communities from Crystal Bog, Wisconsin, USA - CBE08Jun09 | ecosystem: Environmental > Aquatic > Freshwater > Lake | place: Crystal Bog, Wisconsin, USA | collected...
ACTTCGTCATGGCATCGTCAGGTGACTTCGTCATAGAACCAGCGCCCAGCCGCAAATCAGGGCCTACAGACTCCAGCCGCCACACCGCGAACGCTAGGTGGGGTCGGAACAGCGCTTACGCCGATCCGACCCGGCCCTGTCTTCAACTAGGTTGACGTTGGAAGTTGGGACTTGCCCGCATTTCCTTCGGGATCATCGCTTTGTTCGGGATGGATTTTTGTGCCGACACGACAGCCAGGTGTTGGGTGGGTTGGGCGATGCGGTCAGACTTTGGTTCTTTCTAATTTCATTCAAAATTCCAAATATTCAAAGGGTTAGAGGTGTTTAGATATATAACGTTAAATGAGTTAAGCGTGTGGAAAAGTCGCTAGTGGTCTGAAAGATAAGGGTAAAAAAGACCACGCCGTACCTGAAGTGTCGATCATTTGTTCCGGAAGTGTCGCGTCGGGTGTTCCCGATGTGTCGTGTGATGGTTCCTGATGTGCCGATGACCGTTCCTGAAGTGTCTATGAATGGGTTCAGCACCTCGAATTTTGAATCTCTTTCGTGAGGCTATGCCGCAAACATGTTCAATCCATCGCTCCAGATTCGTGTGCGGAGCCGGAACGAGATTTGAGCTGTCATTTCGGGAACGCTACAGCCGGTCGATCGCTGTTTTGGTCAGTAGGACGAAAGCTGGTAGCGGTTTTTCTCGTGATACTGCTTCACAAAACCGATGAATGCGCTCTGGTAACGCGCTGGCCAACGTGTCGCGTCTTGTCTGATCCAGCTTCTAAATTCCTCGTGGAGGGCATGAAAATCCCATCCGCGATAGTGAGTTCGAAGATGGGCGAGCGTGTCGTCGGTGAGGTAGTTCCTCGGCTCGAGATCATCCTGAACCGCCTGGGCAGGGCGCTCCCGCTTGGTTGACGCAATGGGAGCCCTGGTGAGTGCTGCGACCTCAGCTGACGCCTCACGCCGGCGCATGCGAAGGAGGGGCTCCTTGGAAGTCGCGGCGTCCTCCAAGGAAAGGCTGTAGCCAGGAAGCTCGTCCCGTTTGACGATGGCGGCGATCTCGAACTTGAAGCGTCGATACTGGCCTTCAGAACCAGATTTATCGAAGAGGGTCGGGAGAGCGATTGCAAATCCCTCCTCCCCTGCCCCGCCGGCGTGTTTGCGCGCGACCTTGTAGAGCCAGCGTTCGCGCCCGCCCGTGATGTCGAAATAGGCGCGGTCAATAGAGAGCACGCCTCCATTCATGAGGACGCCCTCATAGAACCAGCTGGAAAGCGAAAGGGAGATTCCCTTGGATCGTTCGGTTTTGCCGTCGATCAATTGGCTCCAGCTGTCGATCCAGGAAAACGTGGCTTCGCGTTTGTGTTCCGCTCGAATGTTGGTTTTGACCGTGGTCGATTGGAGCCGATCAAGCGCGCCACCCAGAAGTTCGTACGACCTGCCGGAGATGGGTCGACCAACGGCTCGGAGAAGGTCGTAGGGCATGATTTTCAAGACGCGCGGGATCTCATTCACGCGCCGGGTCTTCATGTCGTTCAGAACGCTGGCGCAATAGATCAGGATATCGGCGTCCCAGATGGTCGCCATGCCATAGTCCGGGTTGGCAGACACGTGAACGAAGATTTTGCCGTCGGGTGATGTGTAATCGATGGGCTTTAGGCGCTTTGATTTCGCCAGGCTGAAGAACGGTCGTTCCATCATTTCGCGCTGATCGCGCAAATTGAGATCGGCGATGTACGGGAGGAAGAGGTCGATTTGTTCCTCGCCAGAGGGGGGGCCTTTGCTGGTATGCATGTCCGTGTGCCCCCTCATTAAGACAGGAAGGGATTTGACCTCTTCCGGTCTGGACCGTTTCCCTGGGGAAACAGTTCCATCATCACTGTCACGGGCGCTGATCCGCTGTTTCCCCAGGGAAACACCCCTGCCCCACCCTAGCTTGCCGCCAACTTTCCCTGGGCCTCGAGGTGGGCAAGCGCGACCCTCAACATTTCCGCAAGCTCATCTCGACTAGCTCCAGATCCCGCGTGTAGCCGAACCGTTACGCCATTACGGTTGGCCGACAGCACACTCAAAGCCCGGCGACCGTGCTCCGAGTCGCAAGCAAACAGCAAATCCTCAAGCTGTGCCTTTGGCTGAGGATTGAGGAGCTTCTTGATGACCTCCGCTGCTTGTATGCCCGGTAGGCCGTTTAGGCGACGAAGCGTCTGATCCTTTGCCAGTCGCTCCGCCTCCTGTCGTGTCGCGGTCAAAAGCTCAACATGACCTTTGTCGGCCGATGACCCGAGCGTGCTCAAATGCTGCGCCAGCGGGTAGCACCCCTTCAGCTGGATATCGGCGGGACTAGCAAACGCATCGACAGCCCAATCTGGCAGGTTGGCGACCGCCAACATCTTGGACAGCCAACCCTTCGAGAGCCGCAGCCGCTCCGCCATCCGGTTTTGGCGGCCGCCGTAGTGGTTTGTCAGCGCATCTCGGTAATTTCGGGCGCGTTCAAAATCTGAAACGTCCTTACGAGCCCTGTTTTCGATATCGGCCAGGCGAAACGCGCTTTCGTCGTCGAGGTTCTGCACCTGGGCGAGAAAGGCCATGTCAGGGTAGTTGTTGGCTCGAAGCCATGCGATCGCAAAATGGCGGCGGGTACCTGCTATGACTTCATAGTCGTGATCAGGATCGTCGCTGACACGCCTCACGATGGCAGGGACCTTTTGGCCGCCCTCCGCCAGGATGGCCTCGATCAGATCCGAACAGGTCGCTTCTGAGAGGCTTGCTTGGTGCCTTGCATTTCCGGTCCAAATCCGGACCCGGGAAGGATCCAAGTTCAGCTGCGTGATCTGCTTCACTTCCCCAGTTGCAATCCGCGCAAGCGCCGATTCACGTCCAAGAAGCGTTGTCCCGCGCGGCGATGCGAATGTCTGTGTTGAAGCGGAGAGGGGAGGGGACTCCACCTGTGCTGAAGTCTGCCCCGATCCGCTTGGACCAGATGGCGTTCGCACAGATGGGTCTTCAAAAGCCGATGGAAGCCCCTCTGCGAGGAGCGAGTCGAGATATTTGGACTGGCGCTTGGACATTGTTTCGCTCCCGATCAGGCCGTTGCCGCAAGAGCTTTGCTGTCCGATCGGACATCTGCTCGACCCCAACGCCGACGCACGAGTTGCTCCACCTGGCCCATCGCCTCATCGAGGTTTGAACGACAACGCTTGTGGGTTTTCGGTGTGCCAATCGGCCTTTCCAGCTCATAGACCGTCATCATGCGAAGCGCTGCGTGACTGATCTCGGCGGACTCCAGAATGGGTACGGGAAGGAGCGCTGGACCGAAGGCTTGTTCCATCACGCGCTGAACCATCGCGTGACTTGGGTCGTTGGCGTCGTACTTCGAACAGATCAACCGGCAGAAGTCGTACTCGACCGTGATGCCAGCCTGCCGCAGTTGTTGAATCACCTGATCCATCATGGAAAGAAACTGGACCGTTGAACAGAAATCCGGAGTGGTTGCGGCTAAGGGGACCAGGAGCGCATTAGCGGCTTGCATGACCGCAAGTGAAATGGTGCCCAATGCAGGAGGCGGATCCAGCAACACGACGTCGTAGTCGGCGGCGAGCTCTGCCAGCCCCTCGCGGAGCTTGCGAAACCGAGAGACCAGGGCCCCAGAGCCATTAGAGCCAGCCGCGGCCAGCTCATATTCAACGTCGAACATCTGCAAGTTCGACGGGATCAGATCGACGTTTGGCCAAACTGTCTTTTTTACCGCATATCGAAGATCAACCTCGGTCGGCTCGATCGATAGGTAGGGGTATAGAGTCTCTTCCCTTCGGATTGCAAAATGTGGGTTGAACCCAAAAAGGGTTGTTGTCGTCGCTTGGCTATCGCAATCGACCACAAGCACCCGATAGCCCGCGACAGCGAAATAGTGCGCCAAATGTGTCGTTACGGTCGATTTGCCGACCCCGCCCTTGAAGTTCTGGATGGTTATGATCGCCGGCGGATCAGATACGGCGCGACGCGGTGATGCGCCAAGAACATCTCGCATGTTCAGGATGGCCGGTATGTCGTAGCCCATACGCCGACCGCTATCGGTTTCGGGAGGGGAGGGGAGGCGACCGTCCTGCTCCGCCATCCGAATGCGATTGGTTGAGCAACCGAGGAGCTCAGCAGCCTCTGCGATGCCAATGTTCACTTTCAGCGACTTGACCGTTCCTGGAAGAAACGCGGTTCGGCGCAAGCGCTCGACCATTTGCTCGCCAGCTTCCGCCAGGAGTCCGATTCGGTCGGCCTCACCTGAGGAGGAGGTGCGCAACGCATTGGGATCAATGGCATTTTGATGATTTTGCACCATCGAATCTCACTTTGAATGAAAACGGATGAAAATGTCCTTGAATTCATTCAATGGAGCAAGCTGGTTAATAGAACCTTTCGCGATGCCGACCACCAAGGCGGCACGAAGACAGCGCGACTCGCGCTCCGGCACATCCTGCATAATGCGCAGGACTATGAGGCGATACTTTCCCCGGACAGTCTCATCGGCTGTACCAGCGAAGCCCAACACGTTTGATTAAGCATATCCTTCCCCCAAGATCCCGACCTCCAGATCTCCCGGGTCATGCTCATGCGCTCCTATGTCGCTGCGATGAAATCAAAATCCGCTGTTGAACGAAAACCCGCGGCTGTCGTCAGGTGCCGGATGGGAGCAGACATTGACAAAACGGCGGGTGGCCCAAAAAGTTAACAAAGGCCTGTTGGGAGCTTTTCATGACTTCAAAGAAATCATTTTTCCGATTCCGACGCCTTGCGCTGGCCACATCCTTTTCCCTCTTCTTGATTGCGCCGTATGCGAACGCCGAAACGAATGGTCAAGGGGAAGCGTTCACGATGGACGGAGCCTATCGACCGAATTGGACTGGTCGGAAAGAATGGAGTGGGCCGCCTAATCCCATCTTTGATCGGATGTACTCAGACTCGGTGCAAGGCGTTTTAAAGTTAGTCCCCGAGATCTTCCGAAGAAATCCCGCAAACCCAATATTGATTGTAAGTCCGAGCTATGTCGGAACAATATGGCTAAATTCCCCGGGCTTGGAGCAGTACTGGAGGTTAAATCAGAACAAGTATAGCTTCACGTATGACATCGAATTTCGAAATAATAAACAATATGAGTTGCGCGTGAGGGGAGATATTTGTCGCGGCGCGGATAATACATGGAGTTTTTGCACGCAGCCGGAATTTTATCGCACGGCGACTGGTGACTTTAGTGAGGCCTACAACGAACAACTTAACGCTGCGCTGGAACGCTTTGTCGCCGTGTACTGGCCGAACGATCCCTACGATCAGGGGTCCATCAATAGTGTGGAGATCACTGAAAAAGACTCCGAGGGCCGTGTTGCATCTCTCAGCGGTAAAGCCAGTTTCAATGCCGGTCGTGATCGGGGGCAGTGGGTGGTCGCTCATCTGACCAACGGACAAATCACCTGTGTCGGCGTGCAGAACGGGGTTTGCCGTCCTGTTCCTTTGACCTTGGAGGCTGCAAAGCAGCTCCGACAAGCGGAAGTCGCCAAGACAAACGCGCAAAACGAGTTAAACTCGTGCGCTCAATTTGACGCCAACATTTATGGTCCGGGGCGCGACATTTATCGAGAAACGCGAACAGCCGAAGGTCACTTACTCAGCTCTCGCTATGAAGGACATGACAACGGCCCACCGATTGCGTTTCGCTATCATAACCGATGCTCATTCAACATCAGAATGTATAGCTTTGGCGGACTAATCACAGAACGTGAAATCGTCGAGTTGAAGCCTGGTCAGTCAGTGCAGATTAAGTCGACCGTGGAAAAAGTCGAACGCATCAAGTGATGTGTTTCAACCTTGCGCGCCACTATCTGAGCCTTCGTATGGGTTGCACGCTAGTTTTTGAAGCCATGCGCCTCATTCCAATCTAGCGCGGCCAAGTTTTTCTTGGCGACTGATTTGGTAGACTCGTCTTCGCCTTTGGAGGCAAGTTCGTAAAGCCTTCGAGCTTCGGCGACATTTTTCTTTAGGCCACCCTCGCCCTTTGAATACATAGCTCCTAGATTGAGTTGTGCCGGGGGGTATCCCTGATCCGCCGAGGCCTTGTAGAGCTCAACCGCCTTCGCCTTGTCCACTGGAACACCAGGATATCCAAAATGGTATAGGACCGCCAAATCCATTTGCGCATGGGAGCTCCCACCCTTAGCTGCGGCAGACAGATAGTGGAGCGCTTTGCCTGGGTCTTTCGGTGTGATGGAGGATCCGTCGCGGTACTCTTCTCCGACATAAAGCTGTGCCTGTGTACGACCACTATCAGCTGCCGAGATCAAGTAGCGCATATAGTCGTGAAGCGATCCTCCAGCCCGTTCTTCTTCATCTTTGACGACAATATCCCTGACCTCCTTGCTCATACGCCTATCGTGATCGACATAGTATGACATGTTGGTTAGAATAATGCCGTAGGTTTCAGCGGCTTTGGTGTCTCCACCGTCCGCCGCCAACTTGTAAAGCAATAGCGGGACGTCTGAATCTTCAGACGAGAGCTCGCCCCCGTTGGCAGTCTTGAGATCGTTAGACATGTCCCGGACGATGAGCATGATTGAGGCTCGGTCTGACCCCGCCTTGCCTGCGGACTTCAGTAAGGCGTAACCCGCCTGCTCGTCCTTTATGATGCCGTGTGACCCTTCCATGGTCCATTCACCCAGGGTGGCGGTCGCGTCAGCGTAATGGCGGTTGGACAGTCCCTTCAGCTTGGCGACAGCCGCGGCCTGATCGGTTGCCACGCCATTTCCATTTGCGGTCATAAGCGCAAGTTCATACTCGGCGCCCATGTGTCCTTCTTTAGCAGCAGCTTCAAAGTGTCGAAGCGCTTCCGGATAATCTGCGGGATGGTCCTTCGTTTCAGCCAAGTCCTTCTGGCCCGCCTTGAAAAGACCTTCCGCGTCCAAGCCAAAGTCTTTGATTGCATAAACAGCTGAGCGCTCCGGATGGAATACTGCGCCCAAAATACTAGTCACGCCCAAAAATAAGGCGATTACAACTGAGATTCGACGTTTCGACGGGGAATTGAATATCGGAATCTTCACCCGGGTGAGAGGGTTCAGAATCATAGCGATTAACAACAAGCCTGCCGACGCAGCTCCAAACCACCCTGCGAACACCGCCGCGAGGCCCGCTAGGCCCGCCAGAAGCAAGAAAAACAGGCTCGCCAGCCAAGCGGCGATCAGCCCCAAAATTCGCACTGTATTCCCCCACAATAATCGCGACCGCACTGTCTTCATTGGCTTTGTGAGGTCAGAAATTATTAACGGTTCGGTAACTTCTTATGTCAAGCGACACATCCGTGATGGCAAGGTGACGCACCGACCTGTCATGTCCACGCGGTTGAACGTGATCGTCTTGATGTGCTTCAAATGCGTGCGGGGCTAACGAGACCCCTCGGCGATTAGATCACAATATCAAGAGTGGGATGCGGGCATGCGCAAATTTGGGCGACGAGTGGCGGAGTCGGCCACAATTTTTAGCTGTCTAGTGGGCGTATCGTCGGCTGCACTCGCCGAAGCCGGCGCACAAACGCCGATTGAGACACAATATTGGACGACGCACATTTCCCTGAATGGCCAGTTCACAGGCACGGGCACTCCGTTTGGACGCCCGAGGGCGATCCCGATCAACCGGCCGCCCATGACGGCTCCTGTTACAGGAACGGCCGATTTGACGCTGTATGTGGGACCCGATGGCGATCCCATCGTTCGTTTCGAAGACGGCTGCGCAGCGGCTCTCGTGGCGAAGTCCGCTGGCGCAACTCTGGAGACAGGCGGGCGCTTTCGACTTGATTATATAAAGACGCATGCAGCGGAGATCTGCGCGACGGAGAACGGAAATCCCATCGAGTCCTTGGAACTTGAGCTCTCCCATCGAGGAGGCGATTTCTTGGCCACGATACGGGAAGCCTACACAACAACGAAGCCTGCGCCGGGTCGCGTTGAGTTTTCGGGAACTGGCCTTTTGAAGCCTGGGCTGGCTCAGAAGGCGGCTCCCGCTGCGACGGCATCGACCGTCCCAACGACCGCAAAACCTAACGCTCCCACGAGCGCCGTTCCTCAGATCGACCCGGGTTTCGCTGCGGCCGCCCAAGCGGTTCGCTGGTTACAATATGAGCGGGCAATAAAGATGGTCGAAGGGACGTTGAGGATCGGACCGGTGCCGCCTCCTCGCATATTGAAGGACAGATCCGGCGAGATCTACGAGTGGCGCGTGCCGGCCAGCTTCAAGGTCGATTTCGGAAGCTCCATTTCGGATATGGAACGCGAACTTGTCTTCGCGCGTCGAGGCCAGGCAAATTTTCCATTCAACGAAGCGCCGGACTCAATTTGCTACGAATATCGCTATGGAAATAAGGCGTGCGTCGCACCCCCACGATCAGCCGCCGCTGCTGAAGAGGTGCACAAGATCTCTGCGCTATGGAACGTGTATGCCGAAGCAGAAAATGACCCAAAGGCCAAGGCCGCTGCAAAGGCGCGACTGGATGCAGCGAGCGCTCAGCGCCTCCCGGGCGCGCCATTCAATAGCCAGGATCGCAAATGCTTCGCTTCCGAAAGCGTGACGCGGTCAGCGACGGGGCGCTGCATCCGATATAGCAACGATCCCAGAGATGTCCTTTGCAAGGAATACGAGTCCAAGTCGTATTCCGTGCCAATCACGATCAATCGATGCCCCAAGCCGGTGAGCTACATCGTTGTCTGCCTGGCGGATATTGTGCCGGGGCTTGCCGGGCAGGGTGTCACAACGGTTCAACCCGGGCAGACATTCCCGCCGAACATAAACGGCTGTGCGATGTCTTATCCTTATGCCGAGTCTCACGATCGCTAGTGCATCGCTTGGCCAGCTAGCCGCCCACCGATTCGAGAGGGACGAGTCGGTGGCCATCTGCGCGAGTTGAGGTTAACATTTAAGGGGGTTGCGCGCGTGAGGTTTGTCGTAAGGTGTTCCCCGTCAGCACCTTTGAGACAGTTTAGGGCTTCCGCTTAGAGGAGGGTTTGGGTCTCATCGCAGTGACGTAGGAACGAAGATGAGACCCAAACCCTTGACCTCGAAGACGACGCCTGGCGAGCAAGTGGCGAAGGATATCCGGCGCGCGACGCGGCGGCATTTCTCCGCCGAAGACAAGATCCGGATCGTGCTGGATGGCCTCCGTGGCGAGGACAGCATCGCCGAGATCTGCCGCAAGGAGGGCATCGCG
>Ga0007818_1000647_pt1 | contig 9221 bp, 5 predicted proteins | sample CryBogCBE08Jun09_FD_71221 | JGI IMG/M metagenome (GOLD analysis project Ga0007818, IMG submission 71221) | Freshwater microbial communities from Crystal Bog, Wisconsin, USA - CBE08Jun09 | ecosystem: Environmental > Aquatic > Freshwater > Lake | place: Crystal Bog, Wisconsin, USA | collected...
TCAATCACTTCTGGATAACTTAAGTTACGATCGTATCGAAGTGGATATGATTGAATTTATTGGACCAGCTTTTCCAAACGTTGATAACCGACTGCTATCAATGCATCTTGTCCAATACGGTCTCACAAACGCCGTTTTATTTGGACCCAATAAAGCTGTATTACAACCGTCCGAAGTATTTCACAAAAAAGCAATCTTGGTTGAACGCGGAAGTTTTAGACCTGTAACAAATGTTAATGTCGATATGCTAAACTGTGCTACTGCACAGTTTGTCCAGGAAGATTCCGTAAAGAGCAAAGAAGTCGTGGTAATTGTAGAAATCACGATGAATAATTTACTCGCTGACGGGCAATTAGACGTACACGACTTTCTATCACGCGTAGACTTACTTGGTGAAATTGGACTAACCGTCCTGATATCGAATTACCCTGAGTACTATCGCCTAACCTCCTATTTTAGACGTTATACAAAAGAAATGATCGGTGTAACGATGGGTATTAATAACCTGCTAGAAATATTTAATGAAAAGTATTACGAAAATCTAGCAGGTGGTATTCTTGAATCATTTGGCCGACTCTTTAGAAATTCCGTTAAACTGTATATCTATCCTATGCGTCAGGAAGCCTATGATAGTTATTTAGCCACCGGAAATCCTGCTGCAGGCAAATCACCAACAGGTGAAAATTCTTTCGCTTCAAACGTACTTATTACAGCCAGAAATGCCAAAGTAAGTGATCATTTACGTAGCCTGTATGAGCATTTACTCCAAAATAATTACTTAGAGTGTATCACCGGATACGACCCTACCGTGCTAAATACGTTTTCACGGGATGTTTTATACCGCATTCAGCACAATGATCCTACCTGGGAGCGTATGGTTCCCTATCCTGTAGCTGATGCAATTAAACGTTTACGTTTATTTGGCTATAACGGATAATTTAACTTCAAACCTCTTAATTCTGTGCGCTTCTATAAATATCACGCCTTAGGTAATGATTACATCGTATTAGATCCAAGTGATTTTCCAACCTGGAAAACACCTACTTTAGATCAAATTCGTGTTATTTGTCATAGAAATTTCGGTGTTGGGTCTGATGGTATTCTTTGGGGTCCACTTCCAACAAAATCTGGTGCATTTGGATTACGTATTTTCAACCCAGATGGATCAGAAGCAGAAAAATCCGGTAACGGAACGCGTATTTTTGGACGCTACTTATTTGATCAAAAAATCGCTAAAGGAACCCAATTCCCAATTGAGACCCCAGGAGGTATTGTAGAGGCTGTTGTCAAAGACAACGGCAAACTCCTAGTCATGAATATGGGAAATGTAAGTTTCTCTAGTGAGAAAATTCCTGTTGCTGGTAATGCACGTGAAGTCATTAACGAAAAAATTGAAGTACTAGACAGAACCTTTACTTTCTGTGCTGCAACGATCGGTAATCCTCATTGCGTTATTCCACTACCCGAAATTAGTCCTAAGCTCGCTCATCAGTACGGACCAGTTCTAGAAACACACGTTAATTTTCCAAACAGAACTAACGTTCAGTTCATGCAAGTATTAGATCGTAACAACATTCGCATAGAAATCTGGGAACGTGGCGCAGGTTACACATTAGCATCAGGAACAAGTTCAAGTGCTTCAGCAGCTGTAGCTCATCGTCTAGGCTTAGTTGACAAAAATATTACCGTTCACATGCCAGGCGGTAAAATCGGTATCGAAATTTCAGGCGACTTTGCAATACGCATGACGGGTACAGTTAACCGAGTAGCTATCGGTGAGATGCAACCTGAGCTATTTGAAGTTAAAGTATAGAATTACTTAGGTTTTAGTATTCTTAGGCGTTCCTGTGCTTAACGGAACCCAAAGCTTGTTGAGCACGAATCAACTATGCCTGAATATTCAATATTTCAGGCAAAAAGATAGCATTTTATCTCAAATGTAGGCTGCTTATAGGTTGCTAGCTTACTTAAATTATATAGGTTAAATACCTTAGTCATGGGTCAATTGCCTCAGGAGTCCAACCACTCTTTTAAAAGCACAGAATCGCTCGATTCAGCTATTCTTCATCTACTGATGGAGAAAACACCCGATCGTATTTATTTTAAGGATTTAAATAGTAAATTTGTACGCGTTAATTTTGCTCATGCACACTGGTTAGGTGTTCAAAAACCAGAAGAAGTAGTAGGAAAATCCGATGCCGATTTTTTCTCTAAAGAACACGCAAACACAGCACTCGCCGAAGAAAGAAAAATTATTGAAACAGGCGAACCTGTCGTAGGGAGTATTCAGCATATAACAAAACGCGATGGAACCTTAGCCTGGGGCTCTACAACAAAAATGCCGTGGAGAGACCCTAATGGAAATATCATCGGTACCTTTGGAATCACCCGCGATGTAACTCATGCTAAGGAGGCGGAAGAAAAACTCATTCAAGAGCATAATCTTTTAAGAACGATTATAGATCACCTGCCTTCACGTATTTTTGTTAAAGATAAAAACGCAAATTATCTTTTAAACAATGAGTCGCACTTAAAAGAACTGGGCGTTAACTCACAGGATGAAGCCCGTGGTAAAGGCGTAAACGATTTTTACTCAGGTGAACGAGCTGAACAAGCAATTCAAGATGACGCATCTGTACTCACCCAATCTCAATCGATCCTAAATCAAGAGAAATCAAACTTTGGTCCCGAAGGTAAAGAACGCTGGTCACTCACAACCAAGGTACCGTTCAAAAATTCGCAAGGTAGCGTTATCGGACTTGTTGGTATAAGTCATGACATAACGCAGCGTAAAAAAACAGAACAAGAACTAAAACAGAGATCTGAAGCGATGGAAGCTGATCTGCTCATGGCACGTCAGATCCAACAAGCATTTATTCCATCTAGGTACCCTACTTTTCCTAAAAATAGTAATCCGGATAAAAGTAATTTAGCATTCTCCCATTATTACCAAGCTGCAGCATCACTTGGTGGGGACTTTTTCGACCTCATCTCAATTTCTGATACAAAATGCGGATTTTTTATATGTGATGTAATGGGCCACGGTGTACGGGCAGGTCTACTTACAGCAGTTATACGTGGTGTAGTTCAAGAGTCTTGTCTTAGCGCTACCGATTCTGGAAAAGTTCTTACAGAAATTAATCGCAATCTCATGCCAATCGTAGCTGGAACAGGACAACCTATTTTCGCTACCGCTTTTTTTGCTATCATAGATACCATTGCAAAAACAATAACCTATTCAAACGCAGGCCATCCTGCACCCCTTATACTAAATAGTGCAGACCAAACAGTGACACGTTTAACTATTTTAGACCCAGAGCCAGCAACAGGTTTAATTGAGGATTTTAATTACTCCCACCAGAGCATTGCTTTTAATTCAAGAGATACACTCATTGCATATACAGATGGTATAATAGAGGCATCCAACTCAGAGGGTATCCAATTTAGTGAAACGAAACTCATCGAGTTACTTAAAAATCACCCTAACTTAGCAGTATCGGATTTAACTAAAAAAGTTATCACGTCTGTTCAAGAATTCACTCAAAGAAAAGACTTTGATGATGATATTTGTATCGTAGCAGCTCATTGTAAATAACTCTTAATTTTTACCAACGAGCTAAGGAACTTTATACCTTTTCTTAAGTCTTTCATCTAATTACCCCTTCGTGAAAAAAGTTTTTTTATATCTAGTAATCCTAAGTGCTTTAAAAACTTTGGGATTAAATGCTGCAATAACTCAGACAGAATCGCGTAGAGAATTTTCAGGTAGTATTCACTCGGTCATGGCTGCAAGTAGCTCAGAACATGGCCAAAAAGGTCATCGACCAGCTCTTGTATCAACGGCTCTCAGCTCTGCTCAACTTTCTACAGCCATGGAATTTGAGATTACATTAAAAATGCATAATCTTCCAGAGCTTCAAGAGCGCGTCGCAAAGAATGAAAAAATAACACCGACCGAAATGGCTGCGAAATATTGGCCATCTGAAGAAGAACACAAACTCGTACTAGACTGGGTTAAAGCACAAGGCTTTGAGGTTGTTAGAACTGATTACAATCATCTTGCTGTTTTTGCTAAAGGAAAAGTTTCTAATGTTCAAACAGCACTTAAAACTCAATTTGCTCGTGTTGCTTACAATGACAGTGAGTACACATCAGCAGTGGTCGCTCCTAGTCTACCTACATCACTTGCTAACGTTGTAGTTGGTATTCACGGTTTACAGCCTCATATTCGCATGACTCCACGGCATATACTCATGCCTCAAGCCAGTGGAACAAACGCTCCTCCGTATCTTCCAGCACAAGTCGCTACAGCATATAATGCTAATGGCTTAAATTATAACGGAACGGGACAAATCATTGGCATCATTAGTAATGCCTATCCTTCAAGTTCAGATTTAAATAAATTTTGGACAGCAGCTGGTCTTACCATACCCGCAAGCAATATTGTTCAAGTAAACGTAAATGGTGGTCCTGCAGTACCTGCAGATCCTAATTCACTAGCAGAAGCTAGTCTTGATGTTGAGTGGAGCAGCGCACTCGCACCTGGTGCAACAATCATGGTTTACGGTTCAAATATTAATGATCCAGCCGGTTTTGATAAAACCTATCAGCAAGTTTACAATGATGCTCTAACTCATCCGGGATTTTCACAATTCTCCATGTCTTTTGGAGAAAATGAAACTGTCGTTGAAAGCGATTATTTAGTCATTGAATCCCAATACATGGCAAATTTAGCAAGTACGGGCATGACTGTACTTGCAGCTTCTGGTGACGGCGGATCAAACCCCGATCCTAGTACCGGCAGTTATTCAACGACTGCTCCACTCGACGTATCGTATCCTGCAAGTGACCCGTGCGTAACAGGCGTTGGCGGCACACGTCTAGTACTCACCTCCGCTGGAACTGTAAGTAGCGAAACCACATGGGTTGATTCTGGCGGTGGTTATAGCCACTACTACAAAAGACCAACTTGGCAAACCGCTCTTGGCATAACTGCTGGCACTTACCGATTAAGTCCAGACGTAGCTGCAATTGGTGATCCACAGACAGGAGCTGTTGTTTATATCAATGGTGTTTCTCAAACTATTGGAGGAACAAGTTTAGCAACTCCTGTCTGGGCTGCATTCTGTGCTTTAATCAATCAAGCACGTTCAGCTAACAAACTTTCATCCCTTGGTTTTTTAAATCCAAGACTTTATCCTCTAGCTAATAGTATAGCCTTTAGAGATATCACGCTTGGTAATAATGGAAACTATTATGCAGGTACAGGCTACGATTTGTGTACAGGCATAGGATCTCCGAACGTAGCTAATCTAATTCAAGCAACGTTTATTGAAGCAAACCAAGCTCCTCAAATTACCACTGCAGTAACCAATCGGTTCACAACACTTGGTCAATCCGCCTCATTCGCAGTTTCAGTTGTAAGTCCCACTCCGCTTAGCTACCAGTGGCAAAGACAAGCAGCTGGAACTAACACGTGGAGCAACCTCACGAATTCAAGCACCTATTCAGGTGTTACAAGTAATATACTCATGGTTAGTTCTACGACACTTGCTATGAGTGGTGATCAATTTAGATGCGTCACAAGTAATACCAATGGCAGCACTACGAGCTCAGCACTCTCATTAACTGTTAGTACGACAGGCATGTCGACACTCGCAGGTTGGCCAAGTGCTGCAGGCTTTTTAGACGGTACAGGTTCATCCGCCCGCTTTGATTCTGATGGCGGTATCAGACTAGATAGTGCCGGAAATATTTACGTAGCTGACAGTGTAAATAATGCTATAAGAAAAGTTACCCCAACAGGTGTAGTAACTACTCTGCTTGGTTCATCTGGAAACGCCGGATCAACGGATGGCGCCTTAGCTACAGCAAGTATCAATGGACCTGGAGGTGTTGCCGTAGACAGCTCTGGTAATGTTTATATCGCAGACAGTTTAAATTATACCATTAGAAAAATTACCCCAAGTGGTACTGTGAGTACACTAGCAGGAAGCGCGGGTCTTAAAGGGAAAACAGATGGCGTTGGCACTGCAGCACGTTTTGAAGATCCAGAAAATTTAGCTGTAGACGCAAGCGGCAATGTATGGGTAGCCGATGGACAAGGATGCACCGTTCGTCAAATTACACCTAATGGCACAGTCACAACGATTGCTGGGAAAGCATTATCATCTGGAAGTACTGACGGTATTGGAACAAGTGCACGCTTTGGCACCATTCTAGGAATAGCTGTTGATCCAGCGGGAAATGTTTTTGTTTCTGATAGTTCAAACGCTACAATAAGAAAAATTACTTTGAATGGCTCTACTGCGAATGTTACCACAATTGCAGGGTCTGCTGGCTCTACAGGAACCGTAGACGGCACAGGTAGTGCCGCTCGTTTCAATATGCCTTCAGGCTTAGCGGTAGATGCACAAGATACAATCTACGTGTGCGACTCCAACAACGACACAATTCGTAAAATAACATCCCAAGGCGTAGTAACAACAATAGCAGGAAGTCCCGGAGTTGCAGATAGTTCTGATGGAATTGGTTCTGCTGGACATTTAAATAGTCCTGGAGACATCGCCTTAGATCAATCTGGTAACTTATACGTTGCAGACTTTTTCAACAATACAGTTAGAAAAATTATACCTACAACGTCTCCCATAATTTTATCAACAACACTTAATCAGTCTCTACTATTAGGTTCTACAACAACCTTAAGCGTTAACGCAACCGGTATAGCCCCACTCACCTACCAGTGGTATTTAAATGGCGTTTTAATTCCTAGCGCTACTTCAAGCAGTTACCTTATTTCAAACTTCCAAGCATCAAATGCAGGAACTTACACGGTCAATGTAACTAGCCCCACAGGCGTTACAACGACTACTGCAGCAATCTTAAGTGTACAAAACCCACGTTTACTTAATCTTTCTGCTCGTGCTACAGTGAACGGCACTACAGCTGCCCTTACTGCTGGATTTGTGATTAGTGGCACTGGAACTAAAAATCTTCTACTTCGCGGAATTGGACCTGCACTATCCAACTATGGAATAACAACCGCACTCTCAAAGCCCCAACTCACCTTTTATAACAGCTCCGCACAAATCATAGCTACCAATTCAGGCTGGAATAATTCCTTAACTTACGGATCCCAAAGTTTCCAGACACTCGCTAGCCAAGCCAGTGCTAGTACTATGAGCTCCGTGGGTGCATTTGCCTTAACACAAGGTTCAGCAGACTCAGCAGTGCTCGCGAGTTTACCTCTTACTCAAGGCAATGCTTATACCGTACAAGTATCCGGCATGAATAGCACAAACGGTGTAGCACTCGATGAAATCTATGACATGGATTCTACCAACGCTTCATCACGTCTGATTAATATCTCTGCGGGTGCAGTGACAAGTGGTGGTGCAAACACATTAACCGCCGGCTTTGTTGTTGGCGGTACAGGAACTGAAAAAGTGCTTATCCGTGCTGATGGACCAGCACTCATACCGTATGGAGTAGCAGGTACTCTCGCACAACCAGTTCTCACAATCTATGATGCAGCGGGTAACACCATAGCAAGCAGCACTGGCTGGAGTAATGCACCTGTAATCGGAAATTCTGCCGTCTTATCAAGTGTCACTCAAGCTACCTCCAGTATAATGGCTTCTGTTGGAGCATTTAGCTTGGGCGCAAATAGTGGCGATTCTGCCCTAGTAGTAAGCGTTCCTCCCGGTAATTATACAGCGCAAGTAACTGGCTTAAATGGAAGTACCGGTTACGCTCTGATCGAAATATACGAAGTCTCGCAATAAAACTTAGGAGTAGCTGCGGCGTGCTTCTAAAGCACTTTTAAGCGTTACCGCATCGGCATACACGACACCACCACCACTTGGAATTCCAAATCCAATACGGCTTACTTTTACCGTATTACCAGCAGGTAATTGCTCTATGAGGTAATGGCAGGTTGCTTCACCTTCTACATCGTTAGCCAATGCGAGTACAAGTTCGTCTATCTCTTTATTTTCAATACGAGCCTGTAAACTTGAAATATTTAAATCGTTAGGCGTAATTTTTTGAGACGGTGATAATTTACCATGCAGTACATGATAGGTTCCGCGCCATGCTCCACTTTTTTCGAGCGATACTAAATCAGGAACATGTTCAACCACACAGACGTGACGACTATTTCTACGCTCATCTAAGCAGATAGAACATAAATCACCTTCTGCAATATTACCGCACTTCTTACAACGGTGAACACTACGAGAGGCTTCGGTTAGTGCTGCAAGTAAAACAGGTAACTGCTCAGGTTTTTCTACAAGTAGATGCATCGCTATACGCTCTGCAGAGCGGTAGCCCAAACCAGGCAGTTGCTTCAACTGCTTTTGTAAATTTTCAATAGCTGACATGCGTTAGAATAAACCAGGAACTTGTAAACTGGATGTTACTTTCTGCATTTCAGCGTCGTGATAAGCCTTTGCTTGATTAGCAGCATCATTCACAGCCAAGAGAACTGTATCTGATATAAGCTTTGCGTCTTCCTTTAGAAATTCGGGATCCAGTGTCAGGCCTAAGAATTTACCTGTTGCTGTGATTTTAATTTTAATTGCACCCCCACCCGCAGTCACATCGATTTCCTTAGCTTCGAGTTGGGTTTGAAGCGTCTCAATTGAGCGCTGCATTTTCTGTGCTTGTTTGAGTAATTTTCCTACGCCGGCCATAAAAGTATATGTATGTTATTAGGTTTAATATGAGTGAAACGATACCCAACAAAACCGCAATAATTGAATATCCAATGGCTTGCGGCATCCTCGGTTGATCGCTTTAGTCTATATTAAGCAACTTATGTCATCTTCCGTACGTGTTTTAACCGTATTAGCACCCGATTTTGAAGAAATTGAGGTCGTCGTTCCTGTAGACCTCATGCGTAGAGCAGGTATCCACGTAACTGTAGCATCCCTGGATGGATCTCTCGATGTAAAAGGTCGCAGTGGTATTACCCTTAAGGCAGATACTTCCCTAGATCAGGTACTTCATGAGTCCTTTACATGCCTATTTATACCAGGAGGCCCAGGAGTTAAACTGCTAAGAGCTGATCCACGCATCGCTGCTCTAGTTAAAGACTATTATAAATCAAATCGGTTGATTTCAGCGATCTGTGCAGCTCCCGTTATTTTAAAGGATGCAGGAGTCCTTAAAAACAAGCGCTTTACTGCACACCACTCAGTTGCCCATGAATTCGATACACC